>JAABUH010000304.1_pt1 | contig 75820 bp, 116 predicted proteins | sample 5559121 | NCBI WGS metagenome assembly JAABUH01 (sample SAMN10711871, study PRJNA513364) | rock metagenome | isolation source: Antarctica rocks | place: Antarctica: Victoria Land, Battleship Promontory nord | collected 2015-12-28
ACCGGAGCTGAGTCGGGCAGTCGTGCGGGTGAGATGATAGCATTAGCAACGTCCGCCAATGAAGGGACGATCCACCAAGCAGGATACGTGAATAAGCTGAACACGTGATGCCAACTTGAAACCCGTTCGTTTGCCACCGTCAAGATGAACCACCGAATTGTTATTTGGCTGGACGTGCTATCGTTCTGGTTTTACGGCTATACGCTACTCGAAATACAGTGATAGCCCTCGACCATGCGGTGTTCAAGCCTTTTGTCATCACTCCTGGCCTTACCTGCGCTCGCCATTCCAAGCGCGTTTCATTTCCCAACTTCTCCCAGTGACCTCGCCGCGCAAGCGATCGACTCTGCTTCCGAATGGCTGCATAGCACTCTCGACAGCTCTAAGCATAGCTGGGAAAGCCTTGAGCACGATGCTGATTCGATGATCAAAGCTGAGAAGGTTGATATGCATGGGATCGAGTGTAAGTCTGCTGTTCAAACGGAGTGCACCTCTCCCTAGCCTAATTGCCAGGCAGTACCAGCTTGTCAGCTGCTGATCACGACTGACCAGACTTGTCACTCACACACCCTGCGTTCCCTCTCCACCGTCTACGCGTGGTCAAACCGGAGATCTGCGACCCAAACGTACACCAATTATCGGGATATCTCGATATATCCGAGACGAAACACCTGTTCTTCTGGTTCGAGGAGAGTCGGAATAAGCCGGAAGAGGATCCTCTGGTTCTCTGGTAGGCTCTTAAAACGGTACCAGTGCATACGCTAACGAGGCCTATGCTAGGTTGAACGGTATGCTATGCTTCTAGCTGTAGCAGCGGCAGAGACGCTGATGACTTTCAGGTGGCCCGGGTTGCTCATCAACAACAGGTCTCCTTTTCGGTTGGTCTCACTATTTCGAGATCTCGAAGAATGCTCAATGATTTCTCTTAGAGCTGGGCGGATGTACGATTGCGGACAAAGGAGCCAACGTCACCGGTAACGCCTACTCCTGGAACTCGGTAGCCAATGTCCTCTTCCTTGACCGTGAGTGTCGGCCCGGCACTCGGAGATTGCAGCTGGATTTCGTCTGTCATCTTCTTCCACTCGCCGGCGCTGACCATCTTGACAGAGCCGATCGGAGTGGGATACTCATATGCCGATGAGGGAGAAGTGAACAATTCGCCAGCTGCCGCGGAGGACGTCTATGCTTTCTTGATGCTCTTCATATCTCAGGTAAGCCGGTATATGCAGTTCCTTGGATCGGGAACTTGATCATTGGTAGTTTTCGCAATACTCTGAGCTTGATTTCCACATCGCTGGAGAATCATATGCTGGTGAGTCTACGGAGCCAGGTGGCGCCAGGAAACCTGTTGACATCTCCTTAGGAACGTACATCCCCAATATCGCAAGCGTCATCTACAAGCACAATTTCGCTCTGGAGCTTGCGCCAACCCCTGGCATGCCTACGCTGAACCTCAAGTCGATCATGATTGGGTAGGTTTGGGTACGATCTCAACATGTCCGCTAATGCCTCTTCAGGAATGGCTTGACCGACCCGTATGAGCAGTTTGGCTCCGTCCCCGAGTGAGTCTATACAAGGTGAGACTACATAGCTGATATTTTTTAGCTGGGCTTGCACATCGCCATACGCTGTCTTCGACCCGTCAAGTGCAGAGTGCACCGCCCTGTATGCTAAAGCGCCGCGGTGCCAGAATCTCGTCTCGAACTGCTATAGGTGAGTGTCTCCCTCAGCAAAGCGATACTCCTGCTGAGCGTGGTGCGGGCAGGACCTACTCCCGATTCTCTTGTATCCCGGCCGCCCTATACTGCTGGCAGCTCTTCAACAGTATCCAACAGCTTGTGGGTCTGCTATCTCTACGGTGGCTTATAGGCTGAGTGAGGTATCAGGGTCTGAATATGTATGACGTGCGACTGAAGTGCGACAAGAGGGCGGACAAGGATGGACCGGTGAGCTGGAGTCTTCTAGTGAAGAGAGGTCTGCTTACGCGAAGTAGCTATGCTACAAGGAAATGGGATGGATGGAGACTTACCTCAATCAGCCTGAGATCAAAGCTCGTAGGTCAATGCTTGGCGCCGTTTAGCCTCGTATGTTCAGTCGCTTGCAGAGCTTGGTGCACCAGCACAGGTGACTTTCCAGTCTTGCAACATGGATATCAACCAGAAGTTGTACGTCTTTTCCCCCGAAAGTCGGAATATCCGACTGACTGTCGACGTGTCCAGCCTTTTGCAAGGCGACGGAATGCACAATGCCGGGGCACTTCTTCCTGAGCTGGTCGAGTCGGGTATAAGGGTGCTCCTGTACGCCGGTCAAGCAGATAGTCGTAAGATCACATCTTTCCTGGATCAGGCTTCCTCATACCTGACATTCCAAGCTGACATTACTCTTCGATAGTTGTCAACTCGATCGGGTGTTCTCGAGTCCTCGATAGCCTTTCTACGACCTACTCTACGTCATACGCCAAAGCGATAGTGAACAATTTCACCGATAGTGATGGCAATATTGCCGGATGGACCAAGTCGGCGGGTAAAGGTGCAGGGAACGTCGCTTTTGTGTCGTTCGCGCATGCTGGACACATGGTCAGTCCTGTCTTCGTTTCAGGGTGTATCTGAGTTGAGGATTTGTATAGGTCCCGCATGATGATCCCGTCGCGGCTTTGACTATGTTCTCGAGGTGGTTGAAAAACAACCCGCTTGCGTAAGGGTTTGGGTTTTGCATGAGCTACATCTCGGTCATTTTCGGATGGGAGAGCAGTCCATCTTCAGCTTGTTTGATATGGGATCAATGCATGTTGTGGTGTAGCAAGATTATGAGTTGGACAAAGTGATGTGATGTAAGTGCTCGTTGTTTCGTAAAGTAACGCTTCCCCGGCCCTTCCTGGCTACCATATCTCCCGCCCGCGAGAGCTGAAAGGAGCAATACTCATGCGTCTCGCCCCGCAAGCAATGCACACTCCTCTCAATCCACATCTGCCTCCTCTGAATCTCCATTCTCCCCGGCATCCTCTTCCCCCTCACCAATCTCATCGCCGTGTCCCACCTCTCCCTCAGTAACCCCCTGAGGCTCATTCCTCCTCCTCGCCTCCGCATCCCACCCCCCAACCTTATCAATCAACCAATCTCCAAAATAACGACAACTTTCCGCATTCACCGGTCCTTCCTCCTCACAAAAAGCAAACTGAGGACATTTCCCACACGGAGCCTGATACTGTCCGAGCGGGATCGTCAACCGATTCGTAGCTCTATATACGATAGCTGTATCGGAGAGATCTTGAAGACCGACTCCTCCGGTGAAGGTGAGTGATTGGGAGTGGGCAGCTGCGAACGCCGAGGATGATTTCGGTTTGACGCGGAGGGTATGAGCGTCGAGGTCCGCTGAATCTACTGAGGAGACGGATTCTTCCGAGTCCAAGGCGATATCGGGATCAGAGTCGGAGTCGGAATCGGATTTCTCGGAAGAAGAAGCGGAGGAAGAGGATGAAGGTGTTTTGTATGGAGAGAATGCGGGGGAAGAGGAGTATTTTCGTTTCTTATTTTTTGGCTTGTCGGCGACTTCTTCTTCTAGCGAGATGAGTGGAGGTTCGCTGTCTTCATCCTCATCTGGATCTCGGCGCTTCTTCTGCTCTCATCAGCGACACCCGAATTCTGTATAGGTTCGGCAAAATCGTCAAAATCAACTCACCTTCTTCTTCTCCGCCTTCTCCTTCTCCTTCCTCTTCCGCTTCTTCTTCCTCTCCTTCTCCTTCTCCTTCTCTTTAGCCTTCGCCTTCTTACTCGCCTTCTCCCTCTCCTTCTCCTTCTCCTTCTCCTTCTCCATCTCCCTCCTCTTCTTCTCTTTCAACCGCTCCTTCTCCTTCAACCTCTCCTTCTCCTTCTTCCTCGTCCATTCCTCATCATCCTCGTCCCCACTCTCCCTCTTCTTCCGCTTCTTTTTCAGCCGGCCAACGTCGCTCTCTTCATCCTCCTTAGGCACCTTTACACCGCCAAAGGGTTTCACCGCCTCAACCAACCCGTCCAGCTCGAGCGCTCGCATACATTCCATGATATGCTTCACATTCAACTTGGCGCTCGTCACTTTGACCTTGATGACATACGCCAGTAGTGCATGGGGCGTAGAAAGTCTTGAAGTCCCGGCTGTGGAGTAGATCGGATTAGGTATCAGCGTTGTCGCTCCTTCCGGCGGCTTCGGGAAAGTCTGAGCGTTATGAGTGACCATAAGCTGAGGAAGAATCGTGGACATACGAGTTGTCGAACTCTCTGTAGGAGGACATTGTGAATACTATCCACAAGCTCCGCATCGTACTCTTTCGTATGGTCGAACCAGACCCCTCCGGTGATCTCTTCTGGGGGCTTGAGGTGAGGAAGGATGTACAGGCTGATGGTGGGAGCCTATTGAATTTCAGTCATGTACCTGGCGGGATAAGTGCATGAACCGACGTTGATCCCCTTGAACACCTTGACTTGTTCATATTTCTCGAACCCCTCGAGTATCTTTCGCAAAGTCGCAGTGGGAATGTCGGCCTGTCCGATCTGATTTCGTAGAGTCTTTGCACTGATCCCTGCATACATATCAGCACGACTCAGCTTGGCCGATGAGGGCAGATTCACCCTTGTTCCCAGCAAGAGCTATATGTTGCAGCACCAGGTTCTGCTCTGCCGTCAATGTCGCTTTCCTGCTAACATTAGCGAGCTGAAACACATGTCAAGCCTAGTACATACTCCTTGGCAGCGCTGGCTGTGATCCCATGAAAGATGACAGCCGCATCTTTGTCCTTCGGTTTCTCAGTCGCAAGCAATTTCTGTACCTTCCCATCAACATAAGTGACCAATCCTAGAAGAGTCTCGCTTACAAGCTGGACCAACGCTGAGATACAAGAGAGGACCTCCTTCGTTGACATCCCAGGAAAGCTCGTCGCGATCTGCTCCTGTGTCATGGCCTAGTGACACCGATCAGTCAAGCATGCTAGATGCAGAGACAGGTGGACCCACCTTGTTCTTTGCCGCCAACACCTTCTTCCAGACCAGCTGGTCCGAGGTGGAGAGCGTGGCCATCATGAGTCAAGGCTACCGCATTCGAGGTATCAGTACAAAGGGAAGACCTAGATGATGCTCAAAAAGATATGGGATGAGAGATGTGGGTGAGCATATGCTGATGGCGCAAGTCGAGTAGATGCTGAAATCGGATCAAATCAATACAGACTCGCTTTCATGTGAGGGGAAATACCAGGTCACGTGAATCATATCCGAGCTGTTCCTGAGAGATGAGAGCCGGAATGTAACAATTCCTTCAGTAGTCCCGGTTATTACCGTACTCGGCAAGCACTCAGAACAGGCTCAACTCGGTTGGAACGTATGGTAGAACGGTCAATAAGACGGTATTGGATTTAGACCCTCTGGCTGTTGCTGCGACCCCCATGATCCGGTGAGATGTACGACCAGGCGGCGGTAGCAGAAGCTCTCGACAGCTGTTTCTCTCGGATCTCCAGCAAGTGAGCCCGTCACCCGCAGGACAGAATATCGTTTTGAAGTGCTTCATAGGAATGAGGAGGTCCGAATCCAAGCTGCCGAGGACATCGCTTCCTATGTGCGCGCCCGCTCACATCCTCCGCCGGCCGAGCTGATAATGGGTGGTTCCAGGTCGTCCTCTACCAGCAGGAACATGGGAACGCAGAGGATCTCTCGAACCTCTGGGGCTACATTACGCATCGGATGTTCGACTCGACGAGGAGCAATTCCCTCTATGAGCGCTTTGGGTCGATCAGCGTTATCGGTATGCATATCTAATGCTTGATGGTTTAGAATGCTCATGACACGCAGACCAACTTATCGATTCCGCTACGGATCTGAGCAGGGTGATGAGGCTACTTGAATGTGATCGATAGTCATCCCTGCTTGCCGTAGCTGACAAGCTTAGACCTGCGACCGCTACTCAACTGCAACGACTCTTCGGTGATGGTCGCTGCCGCCCATGTGTTCGGTAGATCATCTGCTCTGAGAAGTGAGCAGAGCTGATGAATTTTCAGGAAAGATGGTCAGGCTGTCAAAGAGCAATTTGGGAGAGTCATTCTTCGTGAAGGAGGTTGGAAAGTTGCTGCAGATGCTTGAGGGTATGTCAATATTTGAGAGGGGATTGCGCTGAACCGGTGGATATTGACAAAATCCCGCAGACTCGCGACAAGACTCGAGCAGATTCAGCGCAGTCCTCATCCTCCATCAATGTGCGCATAACGCTCCAGGCCAGTTTCATCCCTATGTCGCCATGGTACTCGAGAAGATCTGGATTCCGCTCCGGGATTCCAGGGTTAGTTAGAAATAGGTTTGTTAAAGTAACACACGCTGATCTTTGTCAGACCATGGTCCGCGAACGTGCCTCTATGTTACTGTCCGCCTGTCTCGAGATTATCAAGACTCGGGAGAAATCGCCGAATGAGAAGTACCGCAGAATATTCGATGAGGCTCGGTCCGGCCTGCTTAAAGCCAGCTCGACAGATACTGTGCTCGGGTCTTTGCTTGCTTTTGGAGCGATGATACAGAATCAGCAGATTGTACGTTGATCATAGGATAAGTAGCTGCTCTGACGGCGCTTAGTCCATGGCGGAGTACTACAAATCCATCTGCGAGCTCACGCTCAAGTATCGTGACAGCAAGGAGGGAGTCGTACGGAAAGCTGTCATCACCCTGATCCCAAGCATGGCGACCTACGACAGTGACGAGTTCGAAGTACACTATCTCCACCGGAGTATGGCATATCTGCTTCAAGCACTGGCCAAGGCGACCGATCGAGACATCGGTATGTCATTCTGAACAAGATCAAAAGCCAAGCTGATACGAAGTAGCGTATGTCGCTCTCGGTCACATGGCTGTTCAGTTGGCATCAAAGATGCGGCCTTTCATCGATGATATCGTCAAAGTCATCAAGGACCATCTTCGTCAGCGCGGGTGCGTTAACTCGAGCTCGGGTCGGAACCCAGGCTGATTGGAAGTGAGCTTTAGGAAGAAGAACGCTCCGTTTGAAGCCCCGATCTTCCAATGTCTAGCGATGCTCACGACTTCCGTCGGACCCATGCTCACTCGACAAATGCACGAAGTGCTCGACCTGATGTTTTCCTGGGGTCTGAGCGAGGCTCTCTATCATGCTCTTCAGGTCATTGCGAGTCACATCCCTCCTCTTTTGCGCACCATCCAGGGTGAGTATTCTGGGCTACTTTCGGAGCGACACAGCTGAGAGCCGGAAAGAGCGATTGCTGGATAGTCTGTCGTTGATTCTCGTGGGTCAACCTTTTCGGCCTTTGGGCGCACCGACACCGCGAGGGCTATCATCATCTATGGCTCGCGATCTGAGTTTGCTTCAAGCCTCTGCGAGCGGTCAACCACCTGATGCACTGGTTCTCGCGCTGAGGATACTGGGCACCTTTGATTTCAGCGGTATCTCAGGTCCCCTTGGCAATGGGAACATGCTGAAGCATCCGCAGGTCATACTCTGAACGAGTTCGTCCGGGACGCGGCGATGCCCTACCTTGAGCACGATAGTCCGGATGTCCGGAAAGAGGCAGTCCTAGCCTCCACGCAGCTCTTCATGAACGATCCGATATGTCATCAGACTAGCAGTCACTCGATCGAGATTGTTAGCGATGTTTTAGAGAAGCTGTTGACCGTCGGTATCACCGATCCTAGTAAGTCGCACGATGTTTAGGTTTGTGGTTGGGTGCTGACTCCTAGTAGATGCTCTCATCCGCCGGACAGTGCTCGAGAACGTGGATGAAAAGTTCGACCGGCATCTGGCGCAAGCGGAAGATATACGATGCTTGTTCATCGCACTCAATGATGAGGTCTTTCACAACCGAGAGCTTGCTATCGGCATCATTGGACGACTAGCACAGCACAATCCGGCATACGTCATGCCTTCTCTGCGGAAATCGCTTATCAACCTGATCACCGAGCTAGAATACTCAACCGCAATGTGAGTGTAGTTCTCCCAGCTGATTCGGTGGGCTGATTCGACGGTGAAGTAAACAGAAAGAGGAGAGCGCCAGATTGCTATGCCTTCTGATTGGCGCAGCTGCAAGTCTCGTCAAAAGCTATGCGCCAACGATCTTGACTGTCCTTCTCCGCACCGCCCGGTCGTCGGACACCTCAATCCCCGTTGCGGCACACTGCGTTACGTGCATTGGCGAACTGGCTCGGGTTGCTGGCGAGGAGCTTGTCCCAAACGCACAGAACATCCTCAACCTCGTCATCGACCTTCTCAACGACCAAACATCCAGTTTGAAGCGGGATGCCGCATTGAAGACTCTTGGTCAGCTATCGTCAAACACGGGGGAGGTGATCAAGCCATACATCGATCATCCGCAACTGTTGGGAATCCTGTTCAGGTTCCTTCGCACGGAGACCTCACAGGCCATTCGGCTGGAGACGATCCGGACGATGGGGATGTTGGGCGCTTTGGACCCTTTCAAGCACAAGGTAGGTACACGGTACACTTCAGTATTGACCGTGTCAGCTGCTTCAAGGAGGGATTGATGATCCGAATGCCGAGACATCTGGCCCGCGAGTCACCGATATCACCCTTCTCATGAACGTGCAGACCCCATCGAATGATGACTATTACCAAACGGTCGTATTCAATTCACTCGTCAGCGTTCTCAACGATTCCGGTCTCAAGGATCACCATCATCAAGCGGTCGATGCGGTCATGTTGATCTTCCGGACTCAACGCCTGCGCTGCGTATCCTTCCTTCCGCAGGTAAGTAGATACTCCTCGACCTTGACTAATAGTCAGATCCTCCCCGCATTGCTCGGGGTCATCCGAGTAGCCCAAACCAATCGCCCTGAAGTATACCTAAATCAGCTTGCCATCCTGGTCTCTATCGTCAAGCAGCACATCCGCAACTACCTCTCCGATATCTTCGCCCTCGTGCATGAGTTTTGGAATCACACTGCGACTCTGCAGATTACTATCATCCAGCTTGTTGAAGCCGTCGCACGAGCCGTCGAAGGCGAGTTCAAGGCATACCTTCCGAAACTCCTTCAGCAGATTCTAAGGTCTTTCGATGGCGATCTTTCCGTCAAGCATATGCCGAGTAGCCGACTCAACACCTTACTCCACATCTTACGAGCTTTCTATGTCTTCGGCTCGAGCATCGAAGACTACCTTCACTTGGTCCTTCCGGTAATCGTGCGAAGCTTCGAGAACCCCTTCGCACCAGATGAGCTACGGAAGGCTGCCTTGCGGACGACAGGCCAACTCTGTAGGAAGGTCAACTTTAGCGATCATGCCTCGCAGATCATCCATCCCCTCATCCGGACTCTGGGTAACAGCGATGGTGAACTTCGGTCGATCGCCATGGACACGCTTTGTGTCCTCGTCCTACAGTTTGGCCCGGACTATGCCATATTTATCTCTATGGTCAACAAGGTGATGGCGACTTTATCTTTCAGGACTCGTCTGACGATCTGTCAGGCTCTGATGGAGAATAAGATCGTTCACCAAGCATACGATCAGCTTATTGCTAAGCTACTGAACCGCGAACGGCTGCCGCCAGATCTCGGTCCTGTGGAGCGGTAAACTATCCCCATGATCGTGACTTCTTCGCTCATATCGTCATAGATATGCCAATGATCCAATCTCCGAAGCGTCCGCTTCTGCTGAACATGCCAAGCTACCTGTCAATCAGCAACAGCTCAAGGCGGCTTGGGACTGCTCGAATGTGACAAGCAAAGCCGAATGGATAGAGTGGATCAAGCAGCTCGGGTATGATCTCATGTCGGAAAGCCCATCACAAGCTATCAGGGCATCTAGAAATCTGGCTTCGGTGTATGCGCCATTCGCAAGGGAGCTTTTTAATGTTGCTTTTGTTTCTTGCTGGACTGAGCTGTACGAAAGTTATCAGGTAGGCCAAAGCTGTTGAGGCCGAGCGATGCTTATCTGTATTTAGGAGGATCTCGTGCACAACCTCGAACAAGCTTTGACTAATCCTGGCGTGCCGCCTGATGTCGTCAATATGATACTCAATCTTGCAGAGTTCATGGAGCACGACGACAAAGCTCTGGCCATCGAGTCCCGGCTGCTGGGTGACTATGTGAATCCCCTCTTACCGAGTCCGGCTTCGTTTGCTGAAATGGCATACAGGCCGCCGCTTTCCACGCTTACGCAAAGGCTCTTCATTACAAGGAGATGGAATTCTTCGTCGTCGCCTCCGAATCGGTTGTCGAAGACCTGATCAGTATCAATCAAAAACTCCAGCAAAGCGATGCGGCTTGGGGCACGCTCGAATACGCTCAGGGTAATATGGAGATGACCCACGACGTGCTCTGGTACGAAAAGCTAGGACGGTGGGAGGAAGCTCTCCAAGTCTGGAACGAAAGGGCCTCCGATCCCGATTCGACCTTCGACGAGTCAGCCGTCGCCCTCGGCAAGCTTCAGTGTTTGCACGCGCTTGGCGAATGGGAGGATCTATCTGATTTCGTCCAGGAGAGATGGGCGAACGCTACGCAAGATGAGAAGAAACTCATCGCTCCTCTTGCTGCCGCTGCTTCTTGGTCGCTGTATCAATGGGATCTAATGGATGACTATATCGCGGCAATGAAGAATGACTCGGCGGATCGGAACTTTTTCAAGGCGATCATTGCGGTCCATCGGAATCAGTTTTCGTCGGCTTTGAGGCATATTACGAGAGCGAGAGAGAGGTTGGATGGGGAGTTGACTTCGCTTACGGGTGAAAGTTATGGTCGGGCATACGAGTTGGTCGTTTGGAATGCCAGAATGGGTTCGGGCTGACGAGGTATAGTGTGGTCGTGCGGGTGCAAATGCTTGCCGAGCTTGAGGAGATCATCTCCTACAAAGATCACGCGGACGAGCCAGATCGACAAGAAACTCAACGAAGAACTTGGCAAAAGAGGTGAGTGCCGGCCGGATGTCCTCCCAAACTGTGCTAATTTGTTTCTAGGCTCGAAGGGTGCCAACGAGACGTCGAAGTCTGGCAGCGAGTCTTGCAAGTCCGCTCGCTCGTTCTCAAGCCGGATGAAGATATGGACACTTGGATCCACTTTACCGATCTTTGCCGAGACTCGGATCGCTTGAATCTTGCGGAGAAGACTTTGACGTCGCTTATTGGGAATGCGAACCCGGCTTTAGACCCGGAGGTACGTGTAACGCATCAGCCAGGTTGAAGGTTGCTGAAGGTTTATCAGAACCGAGCACGAGCGCCACCCCCTGTCATATTCGCGTACTTCCGCCTCGCTTGGGCGAAAGGACTCCGTGACGATATGCGGGAAGACCGGATCGAGACCCTTCAATATCTCCGAGACTTCACCGTTCAGCTTTCAGATGACATTGGTCTTGGTACACGGGACAATAATGGTCGCTTGAATCTACCTGATGCTAAGCTGTATGGAGAGTATACGAAGCTGCTGGCAAGATGTCATGTAGAGCTGGGCCAGTGGCAGGCGGCTTTGAGGGAGAACAACGATGACGTGAGCTTTGCAAGGTCTTCCACCAGCAGTAAGCTGATTGAGCCAGTCCGACCCTTCGCCCATTCTGAGCGACTACTCCGTTGCCACAGAGCTCGATCCCGATTGGTACCAAGCCTGGCATACATGGGCATTGGCCAACTTCGAGGTCATCACTCAGCTTGAGGTTTCGCAACATGGTCTTGCCTCTGCGCACTTTACGTCATACATCATACCGGCTGTTGAAGGTGAGCTGAGGTCATTCAAATCTCGCTGATAGGGCAGGCTTCTTGCGATCGATCGCCTTGTCACCTGGCAACTCGCTACAAGATACACTCCGTTTGCTTACCCTCTGGTTCACCTATGGGTATCAACACGGTGTGAACACAGCTATCTCGCAAGGCCTGCATACAGTAAATGTCGACGTTTGGCTTGAAGTCATACCTCAGGTGACTAGAACTCACTCTACCTGCTTGGTGGCTGACTCACCTAGATTATCGCTCGTGTTCACACGCCACGAGCCCTCATACAGCAGCTCATCGTCCGACTGCTGCATGACATCGGCAAAGCCCATCCTCAAGCTCTTGTCTACCCTCTTACGGTGGCGGCGAAGTCGAATGTCGCTAGCCGGAAAGCGGTTGCGCAGAGCATAATTGCGACCGTGCGCGAACATGCTGCCAACATCGTTGATCAGGTCAGACGGCGCCTAGTTGAAAGATAAACACTGAGCTGACTCGTGCAGGCGGAGCTTGTCAGTACCGAGCTGATCCGGGCTGCTATTCTGTGGCACGAGATCTGGTATGATGGGCTAGAAGAGGCGTCGAAGCATTACTTCGCGGATGGCAATATACCGGCCATGTTCGAAGTCTTGGAACCTTTGCATGAGATGGTTGAACGAGTTAGTCCTTGATTGCATTTAATCAATCATTTCTGAGGTGCTGACGAATCGTAGGGACCGGAAACTCTACGAGAAACGTCCTTCGTTCAAAGCTTTGGTCATGACCTTCGCATCGCTCGAGATCACTTGCGAAGGTATACCGTCCACGGGGATCATACCGAAATCCAGCAGGCTTGGGATGTGTACTACAACGTGAGCTGGTCGCGGCTGGTGATAACGGGTTGCCTGACTGCATATAGGTATTCCAACGCCTCGGCAAGCAACTAAAGCTACTCAACGTCATCGAGCTGCAGTATGTCTCGCCAAGGCTCATGGCGGTACGGGATCTGGAGATTGCCGTCCCGGGAACCTATCAGAGCGGAAAACCGGTCGTCGGGATCGATTACGTGCTGCCGACGTTCCAGGTCATCATGTCGAAGCAACGGCCGAGGAAGTTCAGCATGCGCGGGAGGGACGGCAAGGAGTATACTTACTGCCTTAAAGGTAAGCAAGGCCTAGATTACGAAGACGGATAGCTGAGCCAAGATAGGACATGAGGATCTCCGGCAGGACGAGCGAGTCATGCAACTCTTCGGACTTGTCAACACCCTTCTTAGCGCGGATCAGGAATGCGCCAAACGACATCTTAGCATCCAGCAATACTCAGTCACGCCTCTTTCTCCTGGCGCTGGCCTGCTCGGTTGGGTAAAGCACAGCGATACTATGCATATGCTCATCAAGGGATATCGAGAGTCGCGCAAGATCCTCGTTGACATCGAGCGAAGTCTCATGCAGCAGGTAGGGTGTCAAAATACCACATGTATCGAAGTTGACAAGAGCAGATGGCGGATGAGAGCTATGACAGTCTACCTCTACTTCACAAGGTGGAAGTGTTCCAATACGCGCTCGACAACACAACCGGCCAGGACCTGTACCGCATCTTATGGCTGAAGAGTCGTAACTCGGAAGCTTGGCTTGAGCGCCGAGTCACGTATACGAGAAGTTTGGGCGTCAACTCGATGGTTGGGTACATCCTTGGCCTTGGCGATCGTCATCCTTCGAATCTGCTTCTCGATCAAATCACCGGGAAGATCGTACATATCGACTTTGTGGGTCCTCCTGCCAACGGTGCGAGCTGAGCTAATCTGATATCCAGGGGGACTGCTTTGAGGTAGCGCAGACACGAGACAAGTATCCCGAAAGAGTGCCCTTCCGTCTTACTCGCATGTTGATCCACGCCATGGAGGTGAGAAATCGCTTCCTCCGTTGCAAAGCTACCGCTAAATTGCACAGGTTTGCGGTATCACCGGGACCTTCTCCCGAAGCTGCGAAGTTTCCATGGAGGTCCTGCGAGACAACCGCGAGTCTGTCATGGCTGTGCTGGAAGCTTTCGTCTACGAGCCACTTCTCGCCTGGCGATTGACCGCTACCAAGGAACCGGGTGGCAGAGTGAATGACCTGCAGGACATCGAGGAGGGTGGCCCGTACGCGAAGAACAGAAAGAGCAAAGCAAATGAGACGGAGATGCTCAATGGTGAGATCCTTCCCCTTATGAGGTAGACTAGGCTGAGCTTGGCTTTAGATGCGGAACGGACGGAAGTGAAGAACGATAAAGCACTCCAGGTCATCGAGCGGGTTCGGCGGAAGTTGACGGGGCGGGACTTCAAAGCGGATGTCACGCTTGATGTCAAGGCGCAAGTGGAGAGGCTGGTGGATGAGGCGACGAAGACTGAAAACCTTTGTGTTGCATTCCTCGGATGGTACATAAACTTGCGATCGTCGCAACGTGGCTGAATATGTTCTCTAGGTGTTCGTTTTGGTAGCCTGGTTCGGAGATACCTCGCATTCTCAATACCCCGCTTGATGCGATTGCTTGATGACTAGTATCCACGGTAAATAATGTCCTTGAAACGCCGAGCTCCCGACATTGTGGCGGCTTCAGCACCTCCCGACCCTAGTGTCATTCATGGCATTTATATCCTGAATGCATGCACGAATCATGTCCATAAAACCTCACACAAGTGAATTTGACCGTGGGTAAGTCGCTGCCTACCGCAAATGCGGCCTGTCATTCGATGAAATCGAGCGCAAGACCGGTGTAAACCTTCGGACCGCGAACCGCATATACAACTCTTACATCTCCCCCCATCAAACGTCTCCGATCCATCCTCCGGGTCGTCCACGCATGCATCCGCCTAAAGAACGCCGCAGGAACCTAGGAGAGATTGGTACCAACCGGCACACGACGTTTCAAGAGCTTGGAGATCGACAGGGATGCTCTGCAACCACCATCCGCACGATAGCCGCTGAGGACGGACTTCATCGACATCCTATGCGAAAAGTCCCTAAGGTAACGGAGGCTGGGCGTTGGAAATGGCTTGGATGGGTCGAGGAGTACCTGGAGCAGGACTGGAGAGACGTGATATGGTCGGATGAGGTACCTTTGACGGCGGGGAGGGATCCAAGACGGTCATGGGTTACGCGGCGTGCTGGTGAGCAGTACAATCCTGGCTTCACCAAGCCTCAGAGGTCGAAATACATGGAGATAATGGCTGGGGGTTGCATTGCCTACAGCTACAAATCACCCCTCACTCGTTTCAACCTCAAAGCTCCCACACCCGAACTTTGATACGTCCTCACAAAGCCCTTCCTCGAAAGGGCCGCAAACGGCATCAACGGGCCAAAATATGCCGAATGGATCGTGCGCGGTCCTCTCCTCGACGCGGTACGTGTCCTTGAGGGTCGTTGGCGTCATCCTCTGGTCCAGGAAGACAACGCAAGCGTCCATAACAACGAGTACTGCGACATTACCCGAGCGGAGCTAGGTTTGCAACGCTTCCCGCATCCTCCCTCCAGTCCGGACCTTGACCCGATTGAGAACGCGTGGTTTGAGCTGCAAAGCAGACTGGCGGACATGCAGCCTCGATCGCGCAAGTCTGATGACTTCTGGGTTTGCTGCGGCAGAGCATGGGACGATATTCCGATGGATTACATCAACAAGCTGGTCGAGGGGATGCCAAGACGCCTGGAGCTGTTCAGAGGCGTGATGTGTGGCCTACAAAGTACTAGTTGATTGTGTGCGTTGATTGAAGTGCTCAGATTCTTTCTAGCATGCGTATATAGCTTTATATGAGGAATGCAAGACATAGGGTGACGAGTATGAAAGAGAAGAATGGGGTGCCACATCGGGATCTCGGCGTTTCAAGGACATTATTTACCGTGGATACTGTATACTCCGAGATTGCCGGATGGATGGAAGTTTCTCGCCCTATTTCACCGTCATCAAATTCCGGGATCGGTCAATTCCGCTAGGCGTGACAGGCCGCTGATGGGAACTGCCTCCGCTTGTTTCTGATGTGATCTAAGTTTGTGAACTCTCCCCGTACTTCGGGCATCTACTTTTACACAATGCTTTCCCGTCTCCCGACTCGTTCCGGACCTCACGACTTCTCGAGATGCCACCAAACGCCTCTGCGCAACCGTTTGTCTTTCCACCCCTCCCAAACGAGGTCCTGCCATCATCGCCAGAATTGCTACCGAAGATCGACGATCCCGAGATCGCTCGACAAATCACTACCCACTCGAGCTTTCATGGGAATGCGAGAAGAGCTACTATTCTTGAGACGAAAGGAGAGGAGACTAAGCAGGATTATGAGAAGCTTGAGCATGTTGGGGATGGTCTACTTGGTCCGTACTTCTTTCTCTCGTCAGTTCCTCGTGAACGAGCATGTGCTGACTCGATCTCCTTTGTAGGGGCTATCGTGACCTGTCTACTTGATGATCTGTTCCCTAACCTCAAGCCTGGACCATCGACGGTGAGTGTACTCACTCAGCTGTTAGAAGAGATACATATTGATGGAGAACAGGTCTTGAAACATCAGCTGGTCAGCAACGAATTACTAGCTCAACTCGCCGACTTTTACGCCTTACCATACCACCTTAAAGCCTCTCCCTCCGCTCTGTACACCGTACGGAATCAACCGAGAACGAAAGCAGCACTGTTCGAGGCATACATCGCTGGAGTATTCTACGACCGGCTCGGATCAGATGCGGGAAACGTGTCGCGAGGCGAAGCGCTGAACGTCCTCGAGAACTGGCTCCGTCCCCTCTACACCCCAATCGCGCATTGGGCGCTCGGATCCGTCCGGGAGCAGCAGATGATATTGAGTTCCTTAAGGCTCAATGATCAGAGCGAGGACGACGACCTAGCGAGGGATCATCTTGCGAGTGGAGCATCAGCACGGTTGAACGAGCACTTCATCGGTCGACTGAGAGCAGAGAAGCCGGAGTATATCTCGAGGGAGATCGGATTGGGTATTTGGAATGTGACTTGTGTGGCTGTTGAGCGGAGTGGGAAGATTTGGTAAGTGATCCTTAGCTGGTGAAAGGGGAGTTGCTGATTTCACATGCCGCTGCTTAGGACGAAAGAAGCTACGAGGAGTACGAAGAAGGCTGCTTCGAATGTTGCTGCTTGGAAGATATGCCAGGAGATGGGTCTTTGAGGAGTCGTACCAACCTGCTACTTGAAAACTCCTCAGACTGGCAATGATGACTCTCGTCACTGATTTCTTACGCAATGACGCCCTCATCTCGTACAACGGGAAGCTAATCACCCTGAGTGAGGAATAATGGAGGGGACAGTCGAGTCTTTTTGGCGTATTTGCGGCGAAACCGGCCCGGCATCTGAAGTATATAAGTCAATGCACCCGCTATCAAGATCTCCTTGTCGATCCCGTCCTCCAGGATCCGACCTAGCGATATGGACACCATCTCCAGCATGAACGACGCACTGCGTAGAGGATACCCTCCACCCCTTCCGCCCATCGTAGATCCTTTTATTAAACAGACGGTTTTTATGCATCCCAGCGCGAATGGTATCGATAACTACAAGCGGTTGGAATTCCGGGGTGATTCCATTCTCGGTTAGCTCCCAGCTTCAATCATGTGTCCAAGCTGAAGACGCATTCAGGCTTCGCCACGACGCTCCTCTTGTTCATTATCGACTCAATGCGAGTCCTGGAGAGATCACCGTATGTATCATTACCACGATTGAATGAACAAATCTGACGTTGCCCTAGGTACTCAAGGCTTATCTGGTCAACAACGCTACACTCGCCAAGGTTTCCGACCTCTACGATCTTATGCATCATCCCGAGATCCGGTGCAACGATACCCCCTACAGTACCCTCCGGAAGAACCCGGAGATCCACGCCGATCTTATGGAAGCATATATCGGCGGTGTCTTCGAGGATTACAGAAAGCGTCACCCGGACGCTACGAATGGTCAGGCATTCGATTTTGTCGAGGCTTGGCTGCGACCCCTTATACAACCGGTCCCCAAAAGGGTTTTGTTCCAGCTCGATGAGATCGGCAGAATCGACCCATTGATCTGGAGTTGATTTCTTCCGGCGATCGGCTGAATCAGAGCTCGCAGCCTGGCATCGTCCTTTCGGCTGTCGAGCCATCCAGCGATCAAGTCAATATTAACAACCACGACGGAGAAGAACATCACAATGAGGTCCGCAGCGATGACGGCGGTGCCGAGGACGGTCACCATCCGCGTACCTCCTGGAACGGAATCCTTGCAATCATCATCAGGATGGCGACGACGACATTGAGGATTTCCATACTGCCGCCCCGCTTGTGCTGAGCAATTGGCGCGATCGACCGTCTAGCTCAAGGATCGCTCTTGGAACTACACGAATACGTACGGGTCGTCGAAAGGGCCGCTCAACCGGTTTGGCAACCCAAAGAACGGCTGGGCGAACAGCTATGGCGGATGAGAGGTTCTGTCGCGCTCCGTAACGGTGATATCGTGTCAGTATTCCCACCTTAATCCGTGCAACGGAGCTAAAGAACTGTGTTTTGCCGAGTAGACGCTCCGAAGCTGTTCGTAATAGCCACTGTGACGCTAAGAAGGCTGCTGCTTGGGATATCCTCCGGCAGCTAAGGGAGATGCGCTCGTGAGATAGTAGAGAGGAGGAATTGACGGGAGTTTAGTCCCGCGCTAGCAAGGTTCCTCCCGTCGTTCTCGCACCCAATTTGGCATACTTACTTTCCATAGACTTTCTTTTCATGGTTGTTACCACGAGGGGAGACACCTTCCTTGGCTTGGACAATGCATGCTTTTTTGGCCGAAGGGACGTAGAGAGACGGACAATGCCACGCGCCACAAGCAGATCGGGGATGGGCCCGCGATTCCGCAATTTGATACTTTGCCAATGAGCAGATACATCTACAATTTTATCATGCCATAAATTTAAGAATCCAAAACGCTCATCTGCCGCGGGATTCTTTTGTTATATTTTGCTTCAGCTGGAGAGGAGATGGACTTCAATTCCCTATCCAGCATGTCTGGCAAATCAAGCATGAAGAGGAAGGTACGGCTTTTAACCTCCTCACAGTCGAACTTCGAGCTGATGATCCCCTCAAGCAATCCAATGTGAGTTGCTCGTGGCATCTTCGTTCGCGAGTCTGACGAACTCAAGTCCCTCCTGCAAGCCCTGGGTAAAAACCATTCCCGAACCTCGGCAATCCCCATAACCCCAACCTACCCAACCACCACACCTCCAACTTCAATCTCATCAACCTTCCCAGACTCCTCTATCACCGATCCATACTCCACCGAATCACCTTTTTGGCCTGACTCCGCGTCCTCAGCGTATAGAGCAGGGAGTAGCTCGTATCACCTCCCTAGTCATGGGAGTAGGAGTGTTTCTGGTAGTACTCTGATCGGTAGCGGTGGAGGAGGAGGAGGGGAGAGAAAGGAGAAAATCGGGACGAGCTCGAGTCAGATGATCAAGAGGCCTGAAGATGTTTTCAGGATCGCCAAGGAGAGGTTGTTCAGTTGGAGTTATATGATGCAGTGGTATCAAGGGTATGTGCCATCCTCCATCCCTTTCTTTGGGTTGAACTAAAACAGGCTGATGCTGATGGCCTGACTTTAAGGGATGTCCATTGGTTTAACACGGTCAAGATATCTCGATCAGCTGTAGAATCTTCTCTCGGCCCTAATAAAGTCGATCAAAAAGCGAGGAACTTCTTCATTCTAGGAGCATCACTATCTGCTCTATTCGATATCGCCACGGCACCGGATTTCCTCAGAGCGCTGCTGAAGTTGTTGGAGGAGTGGGAGAGTCGGACCGAGGGGAATACTGGTGGGAAGGGTGTGGTGCGTCGGGGTCGATTTTGTTCGATCGCGCCTGAGTAATCTGTCCAGGGCTAATGAGGATGGGTGGAGCAGAAGAACTTGTTCAAGGGACAGAGGGCGGCGAAGAAAACCTCTTCTGGGGCGATGTCGGATTACTCCTCGACAATCGATGCCGAATCAAACCTCCTCTCCATCACACTCGTACGTCTCAACGGATCCCAATGGATCATCCTAAATCCTCAGAGGTAAGCTCGCGCTAACGCGCTCGCCTCGCTCAGCCATTTTCTCCGGACTTTTTCCAAGTCCATTACTCAACCTGCTCCATAATCCGAGACATCTACAAGAAGATCCTCAACATGGTCCTTCCCGCTCCGAACACCTCTACAAGCACCACCTCAACACCGAAGCTCGATCCGAACTCCCTTTTTCACCCAAGTACGTTCATCCATGCTTCCTCGCCGAACCCTGCTTCTCCCGGTGGATATCCGTTGGAGATGGTGCCGATGTCTGGTGGGAGTGGTGGTGGTGGAGGAGGAGGAGGAGGAGGAGGACGAACTGGAGTCGATCCGATTGGGTTCAGTGGGCATGTTACAAGTGCTGTTCAGCAGGATGGGTTTCAGGCGGTTGTTGCTGGGGAATTACCTCCTGATCGGGTGCTCATTGGTGATGGACAGAAGTTGACACCGCAAGTTGTTGACTTGTTCTTGAAGGTTGATGCCAAGCTTATGGTGTGCCCCATCCCTTCCTTCACGGGTGATTCAACGCTGACTTGGTTAGAAACACTTTTCGATCTTGCTGAGAGAGGGAGATACCCTAGCTCGAAAGGTGTTAGACGACGAGCTAGCACTTCTCACCAGCTCTCTCACGACCGGATCACCGATCAAGTTCGATTACCTCACTGCGTTATCTGGATCTGGGAATGGATGGTATGATGGAGGAACTGGAGGGACTAGGAGGACGACGGGTAGTACGTTGGATCCTGGGGGTGCTGCGGAGTTTGGGGTGCGGAGGGGGAGTGAGGGATGGGATGAGGTGGAGTTCCACGAGAGGAACTTCGGGACTGTGTGACTCGCTGCCTAAGGCTCGGGGAGACACACGCACAAGTCGGCTTCACGTACGGTCGGTCCGCATGGTTCAAGCTTGACAAGTCCGATGCTATCGACAGCATTGGCACTATCGGCTGCATCGACACGGTCGCAGTGTCAACAACCGCGAACAACGGCAATAGCACATCCATCGTCACATCCGAATTGGGACGAGGTGGCTATCCACTAGCCATATATTTCGCGCCGAGACAAATGAACTCAAGGCAAGAACGAGGACACGATTGCCGTTGTATGAGTTGCATTGCATGCAGATGATGACAGATATTCCCTTGTTCCGAAAGACAAAAACCCCATCTAGTCGACCAGTTCGAGCGGTCGATACCTATACCATGCTCAGATCAGCTTGATTATCCTGATTATATCGCTACGACTTACACAGCATCCCACATCTGACTCTGCTCACCAAGCTTCGCATCAGCCATCGAATTATCGGATGGTATTCAGTAGACTGACCCTGATGTACTGCTCCAAACTCAACTCCCCCTTCCCTTTCACAATCCCAATAGTAACCTCATCCCTCGCATTCCCATCCTCCACAGCCTGCCTCACAACCGCTGCAGCGACATGCACACTGAGCGATCGCACGTCTGATAAATCGGGAAGGAGGGACGCTTCGTTATTCTCCAGCGCTGGGGAGAGGGATGCGAGGGAATTAACTCCAGCCATGAGCATAGAGTTTGAGATGGTGTTTGAGCGGGCTAGGATGGCGCCTAGTCCTAAGGCCGGGTATATGAGGGCGTTGTTGGTTTGAGCAACGGTGTCTGGGGAAGAGCTTCAGCTCGTTTGCGGTTGAGAAGAGTAAAGGGGGACGTACATTGCTTCCCGTTACCGAGATCGACTGGGGCGAAAGGTGATCCCGTGGCGACGAGTGCTCGACCGTCCGTCCACTTCATTGCGTCTTCTACAGCTGCGTATCAGCGGATTCAGCAGGAAAGACGGCACTGCTAACCTGGATCGACCTCGCACAAAGCTGTGGGATTTGACATCGGGAACTGAGTCGAAGTTAGCGAGTGATTCAGCGGACCGAGCGTGGGCTCACGATAATCGGTCGTTCCACATGTTTCGCCTAGATTCGCGACGTCAGCCTTAGATTAGTTCGACAGGAGGGAAGCGCCTCACCATCTCCCTTATGATCTCCTGGTTGAATGATCGAGAGTGGGTTGAAGTACCGATTAGAACAGTCGGCTTCACCGCTCGTACCACTAGACCTCATCAGCTCCTGCCAAAAACGTGTAAGGTCCGACTGACCGTCCAGCAGCCTAAGCGCTCTTTGCTCCTTATTCTCCCTTTCCCACCCCTCGACCTCATCATCCGGCCTGGCATACGCCAGCTGAGCATGCCGCAAACCCATCCCCATACTCTCCACCAACAGTCCATTCCGATCCACACACCAGAACCGCCTCGCCGCCTCATCCTTGTTCAGTCCCTCGAGGATGATGAGACCATCCTTGATCTGATCCGCTATTCCCATCCCTGCAGACCCAGCTCCGTAAATGACTATCCGTTGGTCTGCGAGCTTGGCTCCGGACACCTTGATCGCGCTGCCACAGGTCAGTCAAGCGGCTAGATAGGATTTGAGCGACCTACGCGATTAAAGCAGCGAGAGCGACAGCACCGGTCCCCTGAATGTCATCATTGAACATGGGTATATCCTTGTATTTCCCCATAAACCGGTGTGCATTGGCCATTCCGAAATCCTCGAAATGAATGATCGCATTGGGGAAAAGTTGCCGACAATTCCGTATGAATCGATCGACAAATTCTGCATCAAGGTCGTCAGAGCATTTGTTGATCGTTGAGCTAGAGGTTTGAACAGGGAGATACGGACCATCATAGTTTCTCCCGCGCAGACGAGTCCGTTTCCAGCCCATATACAAAGGATCAGAGAAGAGTGCATGATTGTCCGTCCCAACGTCAAGAACGACGGGTAAGATTCGGTTAGGATTGATACCCGCGCCAAGGGTGTAAAGAGCTGCTTTGGAAGTGGATATTGTGATACCTCCGACGCCTTGATCTGGAAGTGACATGAGCGGGTCAGCTATTAGGGCAGAGACTCCGAGTGAGATCCAACACTGACCGCCAATGCCAAGAATCGCTTCCGAATCCGTCACGACCACCAAGTCGATAGCATCGCCCGATCGTTCCGGATCGTGAGCGACATCAGCTGTTCGGTTGATATCGCTGAGGTGGGATTCGAGTTGGGCTCGCATGCCGTCGGAGTTGGGGAAGGACTGCGGGGCTTGAGCGCGAAGAAGAATGCAAACGAGAAAGAGCTAACGATGAAACATCCTATCTAAGCGAACGTGAGCCATAGCTTCTCTCAACATCGTAATGAACGCACTGGTCTCCGGAAAAGCAACGAGTACGCAGCAACAGCCTCAGCAGCACCTGACCCCATCAGCTCATCTCTCACCTTTCATGTAATGAGCTCACCCGGGGTATATAGTATACCGAGCAAATCTTTCAAGTGATCCTGCATCAATCGATAGAACAGAACCTGATTTTGATCTCGTAGCGAGGCGAGGAAAGCATGTTTCAAGATGACCGAGGGTTGCTACGACACCGATCCGTCAGCGAGCCTCGTTGGCTACCTGGTAGGATGGGAAGCATGCGAGGAAAAGGGAAGACCCACTTTGAGTAGCTGGTTCCAAGCTCGATGACTTTGTTTCTCGAGCGAGTGAACGTCGTAAGGTAAGAAACCTTCAATCCCGAAGATGGATCGTTCTTCACGGGTGAAGCCGGAGCCCTGAGCGAGGAGTGATCAGCAATCACTGACCCAGTTGATAGAAGGAGAAACAGCTCACCTTATTGAGCTAATATCGAAAAGCATACACAGATATGATCAGCAAGGCTGTGGTTTTCTAGAGAAGCGAGAGGAGCGTACGCGAGGTGTACTGAGCAGAGCGGAACCTACACTCGTCATCAGTACGACGTCTTTACTGGGGTGTCACCATCGAGATGCATACCTCGTAGGTTGGTTCTATCCCATCCGTATGATCAGTCACACCAGTCCAGTCCAGTGGGATACACCCACCGTATAGGTATGATATTCTTATCCTCGGGCGAGATCATCTCCGTCATCGTAGCAAACATTCTCCTGGATTCCTTGACGACGGACAGTCCTCGGCGTGGAGACCGTATAATCTTACGATGTAAGACCGACGTGCTAAGAATAGTCGTCAACGAGTGGTAGGTATGTTTCCCCAGAAAAAGTCCACGGGAAAAGCGAGGGCAGATAGATAAGGTGAAAAAGTCCGAAGCCCCAGCACTAGATGAAGGGATCTCTTATCGCTCACCTCCCTTTCATCGAAGCTCCAACCATCTTGCTCCCACGCGTATACACACTGATAAGACGATACGACACTATATTACAAGTAGATCAAAGAATCAAGTCCCCCAAATTTCACTCATCTTCAAACCCGGCCAAAATGTCATTTCGAATCCCATCACAGATTCGAAATTCCTCCACTCAGGCACCGTCGCTCAGATCCGAGAATGAGCCGAATTACAAATATATATGCATAGGTTACTGGAATGATACTGATAATGTAATGGGATGATATATCCAGTTGAGGAGAACGTCAAGGAACGGTGACGTTGAGTCGGATACCCATGCACGCCATCTCGGCGCAAAGCTAAGGGTCATTAGCATGTTTCTTTGTTCCCGCGATTCGAAAGACTGACGTATCGGAAGACATCTGTCACGCCCCTCATCAGCGAGACCCGACCGTGATGGCAAGATCACACTCACAAGGCACAGCAATCACATCCATAACCCCCTTCTTGACCTTCTCCCTCTCCTTCCCTCTCAAGACCACCTCCTCATCCTTCTCCCCTTTGACCCCACCTTTCCCCTCTCCATCACAGATTCGACAGTACTCTCCAGCTTCACCTCCGGACATCTCATCGAAGCCCAAAGAGATGAGACTACCACATCGACGACAGACCCATGCTGTTGAGTAGTCGGAGCAGTTCATGAGTCGATCTTGTAGGAGGAAGCTCGTGCCATGGGCTAGGAGGGCGTCACGCTCCATCTCCCCGAATCGGATACCTCCTGCGCGTTTACGGCCCTAGACGAGCGTCAGCATCGAATGGACTGACTTAACAGGCGAAGACAGAAGGAGGAAAGGCTGGTAATGCTGGGAGACGGGAGAAGGTACGCAAACGAATGAAAGCTCACCTTCACAGGCTGGCGAGTGAGCGGGTCCACCGGTCCGGTCGTCCGAACTTGGAACTTATCGTTCACCATGTGTCTCAGCCTTTGGTAGTACACTACGCCGATGTAAATATCCGCTGAAAACTCCTCGCCTGTGATACCAGAGTACATCGGTTCGTTCCCATGATAGTTGTACCCTGCCGCAAGAAGCTGAGGCGTATCAACTTCTGTCCTCCAAACTTAGCGTAAATCGCGTGACTTACCTGCTCGCCAAAATATTCAGTCGGCCGATCAGCATCAGAGAACCTTCCGAGGAAAAGATGAGCAAGGAGCTTCGTCTCACTACGCTCAACTCACCTGAAAGGCGTCGCATCCTGCGCAATCCCATGTAGAGCCCCAGCCTTCCCCGCCAAACTCTCCACAAACATCCCAATAGTCATCCGACTCGGGAATGCATGCGGGTTGATAATGACATCAGGTTGCATCCCACTCTCACTGAAAGGCATATCGATCGCCGGGAACTTTTGGGAACAGACACCTTTCTGACCATGTCGGGAGGAGAATTTGTCTCCTATGACCGGTGCTCGAGGAATACGGAGTTTGATATGGACTTTCTGAAGTTCGGAATCGCCTGTATCTGTTCCGAGAAGACGAACTTCGTCGATATAGGCAGTTTCGTCGCCTTTGTATTTGTGGACTTTGGTTCGACCGGTTATGTCATCGACATAGGCACACATCGGGTCACCGGATTTGACTCTCGTGCCAAGACGCGGTAGTCCATCGTGAGTCACGAAATTGTGATATTCGCTATCGGGCTTGACATCCCTTCCGAAGCCGAAATGAAGTGTAGGTCGAGATGTCCTGCTAGCACCGGCGATATCCTTGAGATCGAAAATATCCGCTTTGTAGATCGTCCCGTAGCCGAAACCCCGTTCATGAGCCGACTTATTCAAGATCATCGCGTCTTCCATATCGTATCCGGTGTAGGAGATGACGGCGACAATGGCGTTCATTCCGTTCGGAAAAGAGTCGAAGCCGTATTTATTGTGCAGTTCGGGCCGCACTACCGGGGTCTGACCTGTTTGGAGGCGGTACTGCAGGACGTCACTAACCGCTGATACAAGCTTCGTTAGACGTACCATCTTGTTGTCTGTTCGCTTGCTGAAAGCTGTCGTAGGTGTACCCATCGATTGCTTCCCCATTTGGCACTATGACTGATCAGTCCTGCTTAGCAATACTCAACGGCCACTGACCTGGTACATATTTCGCGGCGACTGGTTGAAGTCCGAGAACGGCGTAACATTCGCAACAACTGATAACATACTCGTCGGATCCAACTCGACATGCGTTGAAACTCCCATCTCAATCTCTTCCGTCGTACAAGCGACATCCATATAAACCTGCTCGAAAGTGCCCAGATGATCGATCTTGCCATTCTCGAGGTAGGTGACCGGCCTCATCATTCTCGATCGGCTTGTGAAGAGGTATAGACCGGGGTATTGGCCTCCTTTGGTGACGGGGACGTAGCCGATCTCCATATCTAGCGGGACTTTCTTGTTGCCGTCTGTCTTCAGACGGCGTAGGAGGTTCGCGAGGTATTTAGACTTTGCTGGAGATGCCCATCCAATAACTCGTCCGTCTAGCTGGACGACAACCATCCTCCGACCATCGATGGCCGAGGCGAAGACTTGGGTCATTCCGTGCGCTGAGAGGAGGGAGGGGATATGTGACGAGTCAAGTGGGTAGGTTACGATCTTGCAGGTATGTGAGAGATGGTTGAGGAGACCACAAGGGGAGCCATCGGGTGTATGCACGGGGCACAGAAAGCCTAAAACAAGCATTCTCCTCAGCTAGAATACCTACGTCAGGACGAGACTTACCCCATGATTCGGGTAAGAGCTTTCGCACACTCGTCGTCTTCAGCTCCGCAAAGAACGCTCCTCGATGTATACACCTGAAATGGCTGAGATACCGGTAGAAGTTGAGCTTCTCCGCAACTATCGTGTATCCGGATGTCTGTTGCAGATCCAGTCCCGTCGGCGAGACCAGATTCCCCGTCGCAAGGAAGTGCGATAGCTTCGTGCCTACGTCCCAGTTCGTCTTTGCCAATACCGACCGGAAATACCTCTCTATATCTTTTTAAGCGAATGATTTTAGGGAGAAGGTAGCACGTACGATCTTGGAAGCTCTTCGCCTTGTTCTGCCGAATATCCTGCTGGATCTGCAACTTCACCGCCGCCAAACAATCATCGAAGCGCTCCTTGATGATCATGCCGTATAGGAAGCCAGGTAAGAGCACCTCATGATGTTGCGGTGAGTCCGGGTTGTCCGCGCATGTCGTCCCCGATACGAGCGAGTACAACTTCCGCAACATGAATCTGCTCCGATCATCAACGTATACTCTGATAGCTTGAAGATCGCGCTTACATCAGCATGCGGAACTTGTCTCTCGGACTGGGTAGGTGGACCAGCACAACCTTGCTGAGAAGGTAACTCCCAACCTGAACATTACTCTGGTCCTCTGCGCAGTTAAGGACGACTCGGAACTTATCTCCGAGGTAGTCTAGACATTGTGATCCCGTATGCAGGCCCCAGGTCTTCTGCCCACGAAGGAGTAACTCCACACGATCGGCCAGGAAAGTATTGTCGTATTCCCCTTGGACGAGACCTTCGAATACCTCTTTATCGCTAGCGTTGACGAGCGCTTTGAGGATAAGCACAAGTGGGATCATATACTCCACTTTCCGCCATGCAAATCGCAGAGCCGCGGCACCACTCGAGAGGTAGTGAATGGTATTGGTACATGCCGACTGGTCAGGTCGAACACATCGGATCTGACAGCCGTGCGCTGTGTACCCAACTCCTCGCTTGGTGAAAGAAGGTCGATAGATGTTAAGTGGGTGGTGTCGTCGTGGTAGGATGAGGTACCGGATGATCTTCTCGTTACCGTTGACGATGAAGTAGCCTCCGAATGAGGATGATTCCTCGCCGTGCTTGATCAGGTCGGCCGCGGAGAGGTCGCGCAAGTTGCACCGAATCGACTGAGACCATGAACAATGACTCGAAGAGACCCGTTCAGGGCGCTCACCCGGACCATCACAGGCAACATCCCACACTCCCTAATCTCCTCGTGCTCCTTCACCTCCCCATCATCGCCCGTAACTGTCCACCGGACATTAATCGTCAACCTTGACCGATACGTCGTAAGCCGTTCCCTAGCCTGAAAGTAACATCAGCTTCCGGACTGGGATCCTCATCCGTAGACTTGTGTCCGGAGTGATTAAACAGCTGAAGGTCACCTCGCTGGGAAAGATCCGTCGTTCCACAGCCAACTTATCCTTCTCCGGGACTAACGGTCTCGAAAGCGCTACTTTTTCTATCCGATCTATCATCCATCATTAGTCCTCAGTACTCTCAATCATTCACCTCATCCTCCTTCCTGACCTCTTCTTCGAACCCTCCTTCGCCTGAGTGCGGTATTCGGGCCACACCCTGAAGCCAGTACACCGACTCACAAGTGATCTTATCACCCCAAGGTCTTCCCTCCCTCTCCTTCCCATCAAAGACCACCTTCTCCCCTATATCTTCAACGCCGAGCTGTAATAACCCTTTCTCCACCTCACCCTCGATCAGAGCGTTGAAGCTCTCGATATGAGGGGACACTATTTCGTCAAGCGCTGGTATGTCGGAGGAGGTTGTCGGGGGATGTCGGAAAGCTCTTTCCCGGGTTAAGGTGTGGAACGTTGAGGTGTCTGGGTGGGATGATGTTGTGGCTGAAGAGGGTGAGAGAGGGTCGAATATGGCTACCATGTTGACGGGTCAGCCTTGGAAGAAAGGACAAAATCTCGATGCCAAAAAAGCTTCTCGATATATCAGAAGTTAAGGTCAGAGTTTCAACATTTTCTCGTGCCTGCAAAGCTGACAACACGTGGCGACATCACTTCACATAATCTCTCAATATTGGTTACAGTGCGCAGAAAACATCTTTCACGTCCTCGTCAATGGTGATCCGATGCGTTATGCAATCATCCAACAATGCAGAACATCTATGCTTCTAAAACGGATGCTCTGTTTCTCAATAACTCTGCGTCCGAGCCTGCTGCAACCCCCATTTCCTCAACTGATCACAAGAAGGATTACTCCACGCCCTAATCTCCCTTATCTTCTCGTAGTCCGCTCCGATCCCAAAGAACCCAGCTTGTTCCGATATCCTCTGTTGCCTCATATAATTGAAGTCCTCACACTATTTCCCTAAGCAGTTAATCGACTGGAAAAAAGTCAAGTTTAGACGCTACACTCACCTCAGACTGGAGTTTCCGTACATAATGACTCTCGACACTCCTTTCGAAAGCCCTTACTTTCGAGCTGAACATCGCTGCGTCTGTTTGATGTCTCCTCTCCTCTGGTACGCTCTCCCACAAAGAGCTCCCCTCCCAATCAGCCCGATTGACATGGTATGGTACACCCCAATGCCATGTATTTCTAGCTGTCTCGTACTTCTTCGTCGGTTCCCAAGTGAAGTCGGGGTCGGGTGTGATGGGTCCGGAGAGGAGGGAGGGTAGGACGGAAACGAGTACAAAGACGAAGAGGACGACGAGGGGGAGGAGGGCCATGAGTGGTGATGCAGGTGTGTCGGGTTGAGCTTCGGCTCGAGGTCGGCGGTATTGCGTTTGGAAGCCATTTCCTCCGCCAAACGTGAACACTCCTCCACTCAGCAGGTTTCAGTGAGCGGTTGGTTGAACCCACCATTCGCTTGACCAAACCCTCCACCCATATTTCCTCCTCCAAAGAACATATTGAACAGATCTTCCGGGTTGATATCCCCCTGGAAACCCCCATTCGCGAATCCCGGATGCATACCGCCTCCTCGGCTTGACATACCTCCTCCACGCTGTGTGGGATCTGCTTGGGGATTCGAATCGTATGCTGCTCTCATGTTGCCATCTGACAGGACTTGGAATGCCTTGGAGACCACTATGCAAATTTAGCGATGGGATGGATAGATAGATTGGGAAGCACTTTTGAAGGCTTCGTCCGCTCCAGGTGCTCCGCTAGATACCGTCAGTGCGAAATCAAGTTGATGAAGATCGACATGCTTCTTATCCGGATGTAGAGCCAATGCAAGCTGATCATCACCGTCAGACAGATTCCAACGGAATCTAAGCTTCTGCTCACCTTCTTATATGCCTTCTTGACATCATTCTCCGCACATGTCCTCTCGACTACGCCCTAGTCAGCGCGACCTCCCACTCACTCGGAAACAACTCACCAGACAGAATCTCATAATACTCATGATGCTTACACCCCTTAACCCGCTTCACCACCTCCATCTGTTTAACCGTATACTCCCTCTTCTTCGGTTTCTCCCCAGCACCAATTCTATTCACCCCTGCTGAACCCGAAGCCGTCCCACTATGTCCAGGTCTAGGCCTAGCACTGGTCACATGTTCCTCCACCCCACTAGCTCTAGCCTCATTCGCCGCTCCGGTGCCGGTGCCAGCCCCTGTCCCATTGGGTGTGGTAGATCCCGAACCAGAACCAGAACCGCCAATCTCGATCTCCCGCTCAACAATGGTTATCATCGCGTCTCCCTCTGGTGTCGAGAAGAGGGAGACGGATTTCCGAGCGAACTTCAAAGCTGAAGGGAGGTTTGAAGAGGAACGGTGTCTTTGGGCTATGGAGAGGCATCTTAAGGCTTCTTCTTTGTTCACCTCCATAGCGGCGAAGCTAGCTTGTGTAGTACCTCAACGCCGGGGTGGAGGTCAGGTGAAGAAACTACACGGTGGCGATGTCGATGCTGTGTAAAACACGCTGGCGAGTGTCAACGAGCTGGTGGTATCTGGGAGATCTATAGACGGTATCAGACTTTTGCAAAGACAGCGTGACCGAGGCCGTAAGCGACCACCTCGAGATCGCCACTTCCGGGATTTAGCGGTGATTCCCGCACTAACCAGCTGAAACCTTGTCCCCCAACCCCTTTCAAACAGTCTTCCTCGGTTGCATCATTCTCAGGAAAGTTCCACTTACCTGATCAGACTCTTCAGACCTCTTCAGACTCTGTTCAGCTTCATTGAAAAACATTGTCATGTCCGCTCAAACAGTATTCATCCGCCTCCCTGCCCCTCTAGCCCCATTGCACTTCCACCTCCCACCTTCGACCCCCCTATCCGACCTCCCACTACCTCCATCAATTGCCTCATCCTCCTACATTCGGACCGCTTCCTCAGCTCCACTCGACGACATCACTACTCTCGCCGACCTTCAGCATGCTTCAGCCCGGTCACACCCCGTCACGCTCAATGTCTGCGTCCGCCTTCCCGGTGGCAAAGGTGGTTTCGGCTCTCAGCTACGAGCGGCTGGTGGTCGGATGAGTTCAGGTAAGGCGACGAATGTCGACGCATGTCGTGATCTTTCTGGAAGGCGATTGAGTACGATCAAAGAGGCTCAAAGGTGAGTTGGCATGGCATCCCATATTTTCACGTATTTCCCCTTCCAACGTGAAGATCGTTTGCCGACCCAGCTCATTTGCTAATAAGTCCACCTATAGACAAGCCGAACTCCTAGAATCCGCACCAGCAGTCAAAGCCGCCGCTCAATCAGCCGAACGAGCTAAACTTGAAGCCCTGGAACGGCAACTCGGTATCTCCGCGCCACAGAACAAAAGTGAGTCATCATCCCAGAATAAGCGATTGGCAGAGGTGGATCTCGAGGAATTGGCGAGGAAGAAACATCGGTTTGAGGATACGGAGTATTTGGAGCAGAGTAGGGAGATTAAGGATAATGTGAGGTCGGCTGTTACTGCGGGTACGTAGGATCTGTTCTGGTTGAGCCATGTTTGGTTCTCCAATAAGCTGGAACCTTCGTGCTGATGGGTTTGTTCATAGGTTTGTTGAAGAAGAAGAAGAAGGCTAAGCTGGATGGAGGTCCTAGTGTGGAGGAGAAGACGGCGGTGAATAAGGCAAAGAAGGAGAATGATAAGGTGACGATGCCTCCACCGCCTGTTGCCAAGATGGCAGCTGTGGCTTAGGTGCTGCATGATGGAGAGATTATTACTGTCGGAGGCAACTACGATCGCTTTACGATGCCTGAGAGAGCATCACATATGCGGTCCAGTACTGTGAGGTTGAGATTGATAGGGACGAAATGATATACTCATTTGACTCAATCCCTCCTTTGAACTAACCTAATGGAAGAAACACCGTTCGGTGCTTATAGCGTGGACATGAGAACAGAATGGACCATACTCTGTGGGATAGCGGAGAGGCGCGGATCAGGATTCTTTAGCTGTTGTTTAGGCACCTTGTGTCGTGAAAGGAAATCAAGGCTTGTAAAGGGAGTGCAGCGGCCCACCAGAAGACGCAAAGACTCGCGCGGTCTTGGCACATGCTCGTCCAGTCTTGTGAAGAAAAACCGCGCCGCTCTGGTGAATCCACACAAATGCATGGTCAAATAGCCTACGCCCATTTTCGTGTCACTCGTCAGGAGCCACAGCCTCCGGCTTTGTCCGTGCTCCTCACAGTGCGAAATGCCCAATCTCACCCAAATATGCGACCCAGTCCACAGCCACCTGATCAACTTTCGGCACGCACAACCTCATCCTCCCGACTCTCCTCCTTACAGCGTCATGCCGAGCTTTTTCCCAGCCAACCTTACAATACCAAACAAACATCACTCGACCGACAAGACGCGTCGCGATCCTTGCTCCTTCACTCCTCCTTCACCCAAAGGTGGAGGTGAACCAAACAAACGAGTTATCTCATCTCCTGTAAGAGATGAAGAGATAGTGCCGTCGGAGATGGACGCAGCTTGCTGTAACGGATGATCTCCTTCTCTACCCTCCCTAGCGGACTCGGAATATGACGACAGTCCCAAGCGGACGTTGGATTTCTGGACATTGATTGTCAATCTACCTACCTACCTACCTTACCTACCTTCCTTCCTACCTACCTACCTACCTACCCATCTACCTGTCTACCTAACTACCTAACTACAGACCTTACAAGTCCGTCACGGACACGGACTTTATGTTTTTAACGTAGCTTTTGGTCAGACAAACAGACAGAGTAGTCATACCGAGACTTGAATCACAAAGTAGATATCCCAGATGCAACACCTTGCTCTTCTCCGCGATGCCTGCGGGACAATGAGAGTGATCCTTTGAAACCCCTGGTTGGGCTTCCTTTGTGTCCAGGTCTAGGGCGGAAGGGGTTATTGACATGACTGACGGTATTATACTGATCGATTGGACGACAAAGATCAAGCTCACAACGCACGACAAGGCAAGATGGATGACAATGCACCGTTAGAGGTGGTCATCATCGGTGCGGGCGTGGCGGGACTAGCTACAGCTTACGGTCTTAAAAAAGCCGAGACGCAGGTCAGAGTAAGGATCTTCGAAAGGCGCACTTGTGAGCAAGCTTTTCCTCGGGGACGTCTCCAACCTGACCGTCTGGGTAGTGGCGGAATGTCAGAATGGCGGTTACCCGATCCACCTATCCAAGGTCCGTGCGAGACCTCTCTCCGATTTGATCGCCCGACTGAGCTGGCGAATAGGAGGGCCGTGAATCCCTAAACAAGCTCCTCACCCCCTCGGATCTTTCCAAACTCACCGAAGCTCGCCAAATCTTTCCCCAGATCCACGATGGCGTTTCGGTCATTTCTGCCTCCTCTGGGAAAGTCGTTTGGCGGATGGTGAAGAACCCAAAAGAAAGGACGATGGTTGAGCGGCAGACTCTCTGCGAGATTTTGCGTGGTGGTGCGGGGACGATCGAGCATGGGAGGGGAGTGAAATTTCTGAGGAGGGTTGGAGGTGGTTGGGTAGTTAGGCTTGATGATGGGGAGATTTTTCATGCGGATATACTCGTTGGTGAGTCATGACTTTCCCCCCTTGTGTCATGTCCACGCAAAGGCGAAAGCTGATGTAGGTGATAAAGGGGTCGACGGGATGTTCTCGACCGTAAGACGAGCACTACACCCTCGCCTCGGATCGGATAGTTTCCGTAAACTGCCCTATACAAACATAAACCTTCGAACGACCAACCCTTCCACACGTAGTTGGGTGAGAGACGAGCACGCCGTGAACCTCATTTATGGTCGAGGATGGTCGGCGGCAATCGTGCCTCTTCGAGAAGCCCACGGTATCAAGAAAATACACACGTTCGAGGAGTTCTTGGCGGATGAAGGAGGGGATCAAGCGGTGTATGTCTCGATTACTGTTCCTTCGCCTGTGAAGTCGGCTCGTTCGGCTCTCTCCGCTCTGGATGGGCAGTTTGTCCGAAATTTGTTATCTGATCCGGGATTGGAGGGAGCTCGATGTTTCTCTCTGTACACTTCGAGCCGTACGATAACTGGACGGGAAGGCGCTGTACTTATCGGAGATGCGAGTCACGGGATGGTACCCTTTTGTGGAGCAGGAGCTTCGGCGGGTATAAAGGATGCTGTCGACCTCGTCGATGTCATACGTAAGCTCACCTATTACTTTCACCATCAGACGTTTTACCCTGACGAGAGCGAGTGAATATGAATGTGGAAGGCATGAATGCCTGGTTGAAGCGGTTCGGCGTGGCGATGAAGAAGAGGAATGACCCTATTGTCAAGCAGAGTTACAAGGTCATGAGGTTGTCTCTGGGAGAGACGGTTCTGAGACGGTTTTGGAGGACATTTGCGTTTGCCTGGCTGGAGATTGAGGAGTTGCTGAGTGGAGATCGGAGACGGATGGACAGGGAACAGGACAGGGATTAGTATTTACACAGAAGAAGATGAGCACATTGTTTTCATGTGGGATGATGAGTTGCCACCCGATACTCTCACGTTCTGTCAGACTAGTCGTACGAGTGACAATGAGAAGCCCCAACTGAAACTTCCTCTCGTATTGTCAAAGGAAAGATGTAGGGAAGAACCTGGTGGAAAAAAGGATAGGAGCTGTGATCAAATGAGGCAGACAATTCCAATGCGCGATCGACCAGCGACAGGCGGCGGCCCGACCTGCCCAAACTCTTCTTCATGAAGAGTGCGATACTCAGCGCCAGCTTCGGAGAGTGCAGAAGAGGTTGTTTCAAGATGAGATTCGACAGCAACGAATAGGTCTCTAGATGGATTCGAACTCTGCTAAACATCGCCTCCATGTCCATACTAAATTCTGGCCGTGATATCCCTGCGTATGAATCTCTGTGGAAGCGCGTTTCGCTCGACCTCGGGGCGATCAACCCTTGTCAATTGAGGCTGCGTGATTCAAAATCTGTATTCCAATAGCATTTGCTTCCGCGGTGTCAACCTGGTCAGACTGCTTAGGTGTGTCAAGAAAGAAGGACATCAGCATCGGACAATGATCGATTCACAACAACCAACGAGTCAATATCAAATCCATCACATCTAGTCTACTCACAGGGTATCTAGCAATTGGAAAGGACTTCACTGGGAAGGCATCAAAGTGGGAATCAATAAGTCAACATCGATATCAGATTCAGGTCGATGCCTGTCATCTTGAACGAGAGATCGCCTCACAAGCGGTCTTCTGAGACTTCAGAGCATCGAGTGCGGTGACCGCATCTTCCAGACTCCTCTGGGACGAAGTGAAGATCCGCGCTTTCTCAATCTCCTTCACCACCGGATTGAGATCCCTCCACCCAACTGTCATGGTTTCTGACCTCAGAGCGTTACGGAGGCGGAGCAAGGAGGGAGCCTCGGTGTCGAGAAGATGACCAATGTACCCCTGGGTGGTTCGCAGGTCGCCACGAGACCCGCTGCGCCACTTCAAGGAATCAGCGAACTCCCGGGCGAACTGAGAGGCTTGGACGATCCGAGCAATATCTTGCTCAAGGGTACCGCGACGGTAGAGCCCGTCCATCTTGGATGTGGCTGAGGCCGGCTGCCAGGTGGCGTTTGGATTGACCAAACGATTCCTTCGGATGGCTTCAAGCACCTCTTCCGTGGTGTTGCGCACGGTGTACGCGTCATGGGTAAATGAGGGGTTGCGCATGGTGTCGGCGCCAAGGGTCCAAAAGTCGGGCCAAGACATGATTATCTATGAATGATCGAACGATAGATGTGGTCTATCCTGGTTGTGAGTGAAGCACGGAGGGATTGTGACATAAAAAGCGCAAAGTGGCGAATATATATATGCGAGAGGGCTGCAGGAAGCGTCTCAGCCTCCTTTGAATCTAGCACAGCCGCCTTGAAGTCCGTAACTCCGATAAGATCATATCTCACACATGTCTCATCATCGTGTTTCAAGGAGTCAGGAGAGAATGGAACAAGGTGAATCTTACATTTCTAGATGTACGAAAAAGCTTAGTGATTGATGTGTACATCTGCACAGTGGCGAAAGTTTTTGCTGCTCAAATATCGCTAAGCGACAAAATGTGGCCGACTTGAGGATAATCGACGGAGTTCAGTCTCGCTCAGTCATTCCATACATTTGGGATGAACTATGTCGGCAATATGTGTTATCTCTCGTTGACTTTTTCCTCCCAGACTTTACAATTCTCACTGGAAGGGAGAGCGTCATGATATGGGTGTTATAAATAGCTCAGGGAAGTACCTTTGATATGTCCGCTATCGCCCTGTGTAGAGACGAGGCGTCCAATGAAGACGAGTCATCTGTCTCCAGCCGCCCTTTCCAGATGACCCACCCGTCCGAATGTCCTCCATTATTTCGGTCAATTCATTCATCTCGGCACGATCCGTAGGATATGCCTCACGATGGGCTTTGGGTTCCTCCTTCAAATCGAGACATTCAAAACCATTAGGAGGTAAAGCCAACTTGTTCCGCGTGATGATGATAATAACGGCGTCATCTTATTCTACGTGGACTCGTTTCGAGGCCTCTCTAATATCGGCTTTCATATCGACTTTCTCTCTCCAAACTGGAAGGCGATCTGGCCGTCACGGAGCAAAGCTATTCCAAGGTATTTTCGGGATGCTCTAACAATCCAAAAATCATCGCTTAGTCCATTGGAGAATCGGGCAAGGTAACCTCATCTTGAGGTGCGGTCAAAGTTGGTCGCGTCAAAGTGGCAGCTGCTGTCTGAGCTGACACGGTGGCAAATAGGAATGGAGGAGTGAAAACCGGAAGTGTTGACGCTCACGCAATGAAGGTAGTCCTACATACCTCCCTTCGAACTCTAACTCTACAAAGGATCTTCAGTGTGTGGGGTGTATGGCAGCGCAACGGTCCAAAATCCACAGCACGGCAACACTTTACGGGGCACTTAACCTCGCCTGTACAACTGATATCTAAACTCGATTTGAGACCAATGTGCTGGGTTTGGATATCAACAGCCAGATGTAAGAAGCTCATCACATATCGACTCTCCATTATGCTCACAAGTCTAGAGACATCGCGTACACTCGCAACATCATAAAACAAACTCGTATCCAATGTCGTATGCGTATCCGCCCAACCTCCGTCCCGCTACAGCACATCCATCGGCCTGGCAATCCGCAACGAGCCCTCTGGTACGGCGACCGCCTCGAACTTCCCGCCTTCCCGCTCGAGGTATTCCGTCTCCTCCTTCGCTGCACCTTCCTACGACAACACATGAGCGCTTAGATCAGTGATTACGGTCGGACTTACGTATGCGAACCAGTAGTTCTTCCTGGACAGAAACGGCTGGATATACGTCTGGATCGTCGGCCGGAGAGCTCGCTTTCGGTCCTTCTCGATCTATCTCTGCAATCAGCCCGGCTTGACTACCGTAACGAAACGGTTTGCGCACCTCCGCCTTGACCTCCATCCAGACAGCCGGCCTATCAGAGATAACACTCTTCAGACCCCACCTTGCGCACTCCCGCATCTCCTCCCGATCATTCACCGTCCATGCGCAAACACTCTTCCCCATCTCACGGCATTCCTGGCGGAATCGGACCCCATCGGCAGAGCAGAGAGTCTCATACTTCATCGAGAAGCCTTGACATGTTTTGAAGAAGTATTTCCGGACTTGTGAGATGGACATCGAGATGGCGTAACGGGGAAGGAAGGGGAGGATCTCGAAGGCGGGGACGATGTATTTGGGCTGGGCAGACATCAGGATCGAAATCTTGTAGATGGAGAGGTACTCACATGCCAGATGCCGAGAATGATCCTCGGAGCGAGACGACTTTGCCAGCTGTCGTACTGCTCCAGAACGCTCCGAACGAAACTGAACAGTTTGACGGGGTCATTCTCGATCTTACAGTCGAGCTGATCAGGGCCGGTATCAGTACACTAAACTGAGGATGAGCATTTGATACTGACATTGAGCTTGACCAGCGCATTGCTCGGCTCCATCAAGATGTCCAGTACATCTGAGAAGACAGGGATCGGCTGGTGCGGCTTCTTTAGGGTTCGAACGTGTCTGAACCCATATCAGCGATAGTTTAACCATGGGGGATCGACTGACTCGAGAACTCCATGCCAGGGCTGCTTGTCGATTCGTCCGGTACCATCCGTTGTGCGATGGAGTTCCGGATCGTGGAACATGACGAGGACATTGTCCGATGTGATGTGGATGTCTGCGTAATCCCATCAGTATCCCGGATCCTCCCCCAGAGTATCGGGTCCGCCGGATGTGAGAGAAGGAGAGACAGACCGGTCTCTATGCCATCTGCACCAGCTTTGCAGGCCTCGATGAACGATGCGCGGGTGTTCTCGGCTGAGGGATGGACGGAACAGGTAGGACGTGAATGAGGAGGAAAGACAGTAGAATCCGGCACATGGGAAAGATCATGGCAGGTGATTGAATGAGGATGAAGTGGGTTAAGATTCGTTGATCAGCTTCGAGTCGGGCGAGTATCTACGGGGCTCACGGAAAGTAGCAGATGCCTATCATCGACGGTGACCCATCAGCCTGGCTAAATCGAGATGAAAGTGAGACTGACGCCACGATGACCCCAACACTCTGGCATCCTCCATCCTTCCTCAGCATCGAGATCCAGCTCAAAAGTTGAAGTGGCCGGGGACTTGATGACCGAGAGGATGGGGGAAGGATCGGCGGTGATGGAAGGGGAAAGGATGGGTGTGGGAAGGTTGGAGCCGGATTGATTCTCGGTCGTCATGGTGATTGTCGTGTGTATTAAATTCGTAGAAATTGTCGTGTGAAGCGTCTTCTAAAGCTCTACGTGGGTCTATATGGGTCGTGTCGGGTCGTGTCGATGTACAAAGGAACAAAGTCGCGTCCAAGAAACGTGCGTGAGACACACGGGGTTTCTGGTCAGTAGGGAAGGGGGTTACGGGTTTATTCGGTTGGTAGCAAGTGTTGTGATCCTCAAGCTGTAGGTCGGGCAGTCCATTGAAAAGATTCAGAATAGGTTTATGTACGTATATCGCCTCGCGACCAAGGGTGGTAAGCCGGGCCGAGTAATCGCGCCGAGACGTTGGGGGAAGGTGGCGGGCGTTGACCCAGTGCTGATCGCTAGAACCGGCGCCTGGCTTGACTTGACAACAAAGGGCCAAAAAGTGTCAAGTCGGTCATCGGGACAGAGGAGGACTCGCTCAGAAGATGTCAGAAGGAAGTGTTTGATAGTGGAATCGATCAACGAGAGGGAAAAGATCGACGAACGTGTCTGATAGCAACTCACGTTGCAAGGGAGTATGACGTCGTCGTCGTTTCATATCTGAGCTAAAGGGTTAAGCTTATCTCGTTCACGCCTAAGCTGTATTCAGATCTCTTTCAACGCCTGATCTTCCTCGGGTCGAACCATGAGGTAGCTGCTCATCGCAAATCTAGCTGAGTGCCGTGAAGTGATCCATGCCGAAGCACTGCCTCAACTTCCTCAAAGGTTGTCCGAGCTCATGACATTCCAGCCCCTTCGACGAACGACAAGCTCGATTGAACAGCCACCTCATAAGCTGTGGGCCGAACAAAGCACGAAGTGCGAGAAGTATGAGGGTGACACTCTTGGTTGCAAGAAGCGATGTGTAGAAAAGGATTGACTCGGCAGCCGCAAGGTCAGGTGGAACGTTTTCTCATGAAAGGATATGTCTCTACGAGCTGGCTGACTTTTCTCCCTTCAAACTATAAGTATCGCCGTTTCCCCCAGGATGATTTACATTTTACAACTATTCTCACATATTTCGTCCGGACAGCAATTCATATCTCGCGCTCACGATCACACCAAGAGTACCAAACCTAGAACCAGTCCCACAAGGTCAACCTACGGATCTTTACCCTACCGAACCGCTTCTGGCCACGGCAAGCCGTCTCCTGCTTCCTCTGGATCGGTATCGCTTGCCCGCAGCCCTCCAACTTCGCGGACTTCCGTCAGTCGACGACCCACCTTGAGGACCTCCCATGCATCGCCGGACAGATCTTCGTCGCCGTCCACCCGCGGCAGGACGACCACTTCGAAGCCCCGCGATGGGTCGAATGAATGGGCACGATCCAGGAGAGTGAAGGAAGTGAAGAAAGCTTTGTTCGGCCAGTTCTCCGACTTTGACCCGACCGGCGTAGAGCACAAGACCAACTGGGACAAAGCGCGAGATGAATGCCCGTCTCGAAGACCCTGACAGAGACAACAATCTCACACGAAGGATCGAGCGAGGCTGCGATCTCGACAAGACACACCCTTACACGAGCAAAGCGAGACCAGATCTCGGTACGATTCTTGATACGATCATTGCGGTTCAATTTGTGGCGATATCTCGCGAGCAGCAAGTGGCGGTGACGCTTCCTCCATCAAGTCGTCGCTGAACGTGATCAAACAGAATCTGGATTCGGTGAGCGAGATCAAGGCAGCCGCAGGGGATATCGTTGCCTTCATCAAGCATATCTGCCCTCCGAGAAGTTGTCAGTCCCGGAATTCACGGTCGATAGCGCCCCATCAAAGCACTTACTTCTTGGGCTGACCACCTTGACATGTCGAATGCAACGCAATTGGAGAAGAACGTTCGGTCTTGGCTTCGGGACACAAACATGATCGAAACACCCATCAGGGCTGGCACTTACCTTGACGTCTTGGCGCATCTCGGTCCAAGTGCTGAACACGAAGCTTCTGCACTTATGAACTGTATGACGGGCACAATCGTCGATTCCGAATCGCGTTTCAGCTATCGCGGCGGCAATTGTGCGAACCTCATCAAATATGCGGGCGACCGAAAGCCCGCAAAGATCCAGCACACCTTCGATGAGATCGATAAGGGCTCCGTTTTCTTCCCCAGCAGCACGAATTTCCCCTTGAATCGCTTGACTACATACCTTGGCTTCGCCGTGGCTCTCTGACCCGGTTTTTCTCGTCTTCCCCCTATTCTTCATAATCTGACGATCCGATCGTTATAGTACGTGATCTACAGGCTGTGTGTATATACCTTGATGAATTTCCTCGCGGTTATGATTGTCCTGACGTCGATTCGCATGCTCGTAAGCCGGCCTGATGAGAACTTCTGGACGCGAACGCTTGAGAAGCGTTCGCATTCGCACTGCACTGATGTCGTGTATCTCCCCAAGTGGGATGGACGGGAGTTCATGGACGGGAAGCACGGAGTACCTTGGACAGACCTACGGAGACATAGGAGGTACAAGCCGACCATTTTCCCTTTCCGTCAAATGCTTATTTCTCTGTCATTCCCAGTATACATGCCAAGTCTCCTGTCCAGACGTCTTCCTTGACTATGTAGAAAGGAAGGAAAACGGGAGGCGTTTGAGACATCCAAAGGAGACCATTTCCTATGACGACAGCTTTCATGTCGTCTTTCACGCTGAGCAAGACAAGAGATTGACGAAGCGTTTGGGAGTATGCACTGATACGTTCTCTGGTGTGGAGAGGCTGTGCTTTTGTGAGGGATTGACGAAGCGTTTGCGGAGCCAAGTGAAACCTCTTCTGATGAAAGGATGTATAGCTATGACGCGGTGATTCTGCGTCTGGCAAGATATAAATACCGTCACTCCCCGGCATTTCTTCTAACATTCCACATATCCAATTACTTCACATAATACTCTACTTCGGCTCACAGACGTCCCTTGACAAAACATGAGTCCTGCATCTCCCCGTAACAGATCAAGGGCCTTCTCCTTGGCGTCTTCCGGTTCCCCCAAATTCGCCGGGTCTGGCGGATATGCGTTCAGCACTCGTTCCGTGTCATCCGGACATCTCCCATCGGCAGCCGCAGCGCTCATCTCCCGACAGAGGGCGCGGTAGGAAGCCCAGGACCGGGTCGCAGAGCAGATCTCGGAGCGCCACTTTTCAACGCAGCAATTCCAAAACGTCAAGGATCACTATCCGAGGGAGATCTTCACACAGTCTTCCGCAGCAACTCGCCCCTTCCCAAGCTGACGTAGGGGGAGCAGGAAATCATGCGAGCCATGGAAAAGCATCCCGACGAGCAAATGGTGGGCAAGCCTCTCGGAGGCTGTTGAAGAGGAAGCGAGGAGTTTCTGGTCTGATCGTCGTTGCCGTTCCGCCTTTAGTACATGATCAAGGCAGCGACCCGTCCTGATGATGTCCTTTTCCCTTATGAGGAAGCCAGACCTATACTCTTCGTTGAACGAAATCCGCACAAACGTCGATCACTGGCTCATGAAAGACTCGAAAGACTCCTGAAGTGTCAAGGCGGTCCGCTGCGGAGGCAACATCAAGACCTTGACGCGGGGATGTAGCGCAAGGAGCCCTCCCTCATGCAGTCGGCTTCCGTTAACATCCAAGCCTATCATGATTTTTTCCTCTGTACCAAGGCCATGTCCGTTCATGTGTACGAGCTTGTCGATCTCTTCAAAGCTTTCAAGGATGGGGCGGCAGTGCAGTAGGCTCACAAGCTGCCAAAACTTGACAAAAAGCTTCGTCCGATCATTCAGAATTGCGAGACTTGGGCGAAGATCTTCAAGCAGAGCAAGACCTTGAACGAAGCCCAGCAAAGCTCATTGCGAAGATCTGACGTGGTAAGGGTCTGTTTGCAGAGGATCTGAAGAGAGGGATTGCGTCTTGATGCGGTTTCTAACTCGATTGCAGAAGGACGTGAAGCATTTTCGGACGTCCTAACCGCCATCGACCGGCTACGATGTGTTACGTCGGGACTTTCGGGTGGAAGCTTCGATCAAGATCTCCTTATTATTTACTGTGGCGCAGTCAGGCGACCTCAGTCAAATGAACAATCAGACCTTCAGCAAGATCCCATACTGCTCACTCCCTCTGTCAAAAGCCAGCTGCAAATAGAAGGTTTCGACCAGCTGATCAGCCTTTCGAAGCATGTCAGGGCCGCTCCGTCGAATTGATCGCATCAGCATCTCTTCCCGGTTCTTGTTTACGTCTGCTTTCCCTCTGTTGATACATCCTCCTCTTTCTTTTTCATCTGTAAGGCGACTCCATGGTAGACGGGCTATACGGAATGCAGTCATTTCATCTTTGAGGCGTTCGCGACTCCTTGATCACTGACTTCGGCTTGACTAATGAGCCTTTAAGTCCTCGATCGCTTATTGTTCTTGTGGTGGTCGTGACTCCTTGTAACACCGAGTTCGGCTTGATTAACGAGCCTTCAAGCCCTGCAATCGCCAAATACTTTCAAGGTGATCGTGACTCCCTAAAAATCGAGTTCAGCCTTTTCAATCAGCCTTCAAGTGTGCGATCGCTGTAACGAGAGCTGCTAAGGACAGGAGGAAATTTACCTGAATCAAGCAAGATGACCATTCGTGTTAACTTCCCTTGCCAACGTCGCGGAAGCAAGCGGTCACCGCAAGGTCATAATTGTTGTAGGTTTCTAAAGAATGCATAAAAGCAAGACGAGCGAAAAGGAACAAATCACACTATGAACGCACGCGACGCCCGCGCGCGCCGCCGCCGACGCGAGCTTATCCGAGTCCTCCAACAATAATCTGAGTCAAAGAATTATTTGGTGTAGTTTACCGTTGCATTCATTACACCCTCCCTCTTTGCTCAAGTCAAGGGTCCAGCTAGATCGAGAGATGATGCTAGATCGAGAGATAATGCTAGATTCATGTGCGATGCTACAACAATGCTTCACAGCCAAATGCACCACTCCCTACGCCTTCGCCAAACTCTTATGCACTTCTTGTGCCACCAAATAAACCCGGTCGTCCCACCCATGCCCATATGCCCCGCAATGTATACCCTTGATACCGCATCCATACCCCAATGATCGCCGTCAGAGATGAAGCGCCTATAGTGATTCCGGCTATGAGACGGACTCGTTGTGTTGGTGAGAGTGGTGACGATGGGCCGCGTACTGTTGATGTATTCCTGCAAGGGAATCAGCAAGTGCCGCTTCCACACGAAGGTCGACATACGGATTCAAAGCGACCCGAGTGATAGCGATCCAGAGATTTGTCAGAGGTCCTAAGACTTCTGTCAGTATTCCATACAGGGATACTAATACTTAAGCACCTGTCCGTGCGCTAACGGCCATCGGGGCAGGAAGCCCTAATCTCCGACTATAGACATCAGGCTGGACCTCATGTCGTTGTTGGGCCAGATCGAGATCAGATTTCGTTGCGACGAAGATAGCAGGAATGTGATCAAGGGAATATTGTTGCTGCGATAATCAGCCACGTTACGCGCGATCCGAGCAGCAAGCTCACCCGTAGATTCGATATGTATGAGAAAGAGTTTGTATCGCTCGAATCATGTACGTAAATGATGATATCCGCCATATCCAGTCGTTTGCTATTCCTTAATGTCTCGGACTCGTACTTCGACCCGAACTCCTGCAACTAGCGAGACTATCAGCTTGGTGTCCGTCGGGTCCGGCTAACGTACGACAAGGTACTTCTCCACGCCCTCCATCTCCACTGAATTGACCACGCTCAGCACCTTGGTGGTAGGTTCGTACCCGCCCAGTCCGTCATCACCGCCTCGGAACCCCTTGTTTACGAAGGAGCGGAGTAATGAGGTTTTCCCGGATCCGGTCGCACCTAGAACATAGCATAAAAAGACGGAGCGGGTGACTTTCCGTTGCCTTCGGTCCTGCTTCCGAGGCCGAGTAACGTTGAGAGCTGTAGGTGTAGGAAGATCGGTAGCGGGGGATGATGAGTAGCCAAGACTGCGGTGTCTCAGCTGTCTTCGGTCTGCCAGCGTAAGCAGACCTACTATGCAAGGTAGTTCAGTGTTGTTTTGTGATTGAGTAATGTCGTCATGCTGGGCGAGATCAGCTGTGATCATGTAGACATCGCTGAGCTCACCTCCATTGCGCTAGCCAGCCTTGTAACGTGACTCTCCCCATATCATCCGTGATAGTCGTATCCGGAAATCCCTGCGCAAGCCAAGGATTTCCAGGTGATGTCGAGAATAGATCGTCAAGCTCTGATTGGGACAACGCGCCGTCTTGGTCCTGTTACATGTATCGATCAGCCTCACACATCATCAAATCTCACTGTACTCTACCACTCACTTTGTCGTATGCCTCGAAGATATCTGTGAGAAACTGGTTGCCCAGCGCGCTCAGCTCTACCGAGCAGTCGTACGGAACGTCAAATCTGATTTTATCAGCTCGGACTTCATCAATCATGAAAGGGTCTTGGAACACTCGCCTAGGCAACAAGAAATCTTCCCGCAGATCCAACCCCTCCCCATACCCAAACTTCCTCAACACAGTCCAAGTAGTCTCCATCCTCCCCTGCTGAACGAAAATCGTGTGGAGATACAAGAATCCAAGCTCGGTGATCCCTTCTGCGGGAGGGGAGAGAGGTGTAGGGGTTTGGTCCAACTGGCCGGATGAAGGATCTCGTGGTAGGGGTGTTGAGGGGGAGGAGAAGGATTGGATGAGGATGGGATGGACAAGGGCTGGGTCGTATGATCGGACGAGGTCGAGGATGCCTTCGAGTTCTTGGGATTGGAGTGGGGTGGAGAAGCATTTTTGCTGGGAAAGTAAGCTCAGACTGGGTGGGGGTTAGGCTAACTCACCTGGAACTGATTGAGTTCGTGGGGATTGAGGAGACCATCCTTATCCACATCGGAGATCTTGAATATCCGTTTCAGCGCATCGAGGCATTTCAGCTTTAACGTCTGCCCTGGCTCAGCTCACTCATCCAGCTTCATTTGCAATCCGCTCACATGTTCCCGTGAGTCGTAAAGCGGTGCGGTGGGGTGTAAAACCGCTTTCTGAGCGAAATAGAACACCTCCGATACATTAAGCGGTAACAGCGCAGAACATTCCACGACCGTCTCCACCTCCTACTCGTCCATCGACATGAGTCTCAGATATGTCGTGGACAAGTGGGCTGCGTCGGACTCACCTTGAACTCCCTCATGATAGGCGCAATCTCATCCTCCAACCCCTGGTTCGTCACCTCTCCACCTCTCAGATCGATCTTATTCCCAACAAGTATCACCGGAACCTATCTCAACACCTCTGCATCAGTCTCAACATACCTCCCGCCTTTTTCGAAACTTTCGACAAACTCACATTGATCCCTTCTCTACGGAAGAGGGGTAACCAGAACTCCGCGACACGATCAAAACTACTCGGCTCGCATATGGAGTATACGAGGCAAATGACGTGAGCTCGAGTGAGTTGTGATGAGAGGTGAGGGCGGGATTTGGGATTGGCTAGTGATCCCAACCATCAGCTAGTGTTTCGAAAGCGAAGTGGAAGGGTTGAGACGGACAAGAGGTATCGACGATGGAAGTGGTGACGTTCTCCGGTGTGACTTCAGGTGGGATCGTGACTTCAGGTACGACATGTTGGACCTAGGTATATCGAGCTTGTCAGCGGACTGCTCCGCGGCATCAAAGCTCAAGGAGCTCTGCCCTCGCACTGACATTCGAGACGAAGGATTCTTTGATGAGTGAGGTAATGATCGAGGACTTGCCGACACCGTCTACATCGTCGCATCAGCTTTTAACGATCTCCGTCCCTGTCATATCAAGTCGTGAGATGACTGAGTTTGGAGATGGTGAGTAGTTCGTTGCACTTACCATCGCCGACGAGAACGATCCGGACGAGGTCGCGTCTGGGCATCGAAGTCGGGCTAAGGCGCGGCGAGTCGGGGTCGGAACTCCGCCCTGGTGCTGCTTTTCCTCTTCCCAGATTACGCAGCAGTACTGGATCTCAAGACCTGCAGTATACGAGTTGGACTTGTCCGTTAAACGTGTATACGACCTGCGCGGACGGCTTCGGCAGACCAAATACACAAACGAACTTTTCCTGCTTCTTACGTAATCTCTCGTCAAGCTGGATATGGATACTTCTTCGAGGCAAGTGAGCTTTTGCATATATGTACATAAATAACAGCTTCGAGGGTCCGATATCATAGTTCTTTGGCTCCGAATGCTCAGTGACCTGAAAGCAACCATGTGCTCCTAGTGACACCTCAGCGGAAGTTGAATGTGTTCGGCTCGCTCAAGAAGTAATTGATCTGTTTCTGTCGATACGTATCGGTTATCAAAGTGATATTCGTCGGATTCAACTGAAGCATCGTCTGGTTCGTCCCATAACTCGGCCAATACGTCGAGTTGTTCCCTCCAGCGGACGGGTCGGTGTAGTAAGCAAAGGTCAACCAGTAGTTGATCATCTGCTCAGAGAGAGCTACGTCGGCTGAAGAGTAGTTCGAACCAGGAAGCCCGACTGCTCCAAAGACGAAGACGACTTCTGATCCGTGGGCGACTCCGAGATAAGGTGGTGCACCCGGTGTGGGGGCTGTGAAGAGATAACTCCATGTTTTGGTGAGGCCGTATTTGTTCGCGTTGGAGAGGAACCATCGACGGTTGGCTTGAAAACCCGAGTCACCCAAGATCGCTGCGGCTCGCTTGAAATCGGTAGAGAGACCGAATGTCTGGTTACCCGTGTTGAATGGTGAGCCGAAAGATGGGTCATCGGGGTAGAGTGTGAGGACTTCGTCGATGACGGTCATGTTTGGCGGAATGGGTTCTTCTACGTCGAGAGCCAGAGTGATGAGCGCGGTACTGTTGATGTAGGTAGGGGTGAAGAGAGTCCCCTCGTCCAGGTTGTTCCCGGATATATACGGGTGTTTCGCGAACTTCCCTTCGGATAGAAGGGTGTGAGGGTCGTCCGGGATGATACCGCCATCGACGGACGGGGCAAAGATGAAACCGGCGTATTCTGGTAGAGCCAAAGTTGCCAGAGTCGCGTTTAGCAAAGCAAAGGCGGGAAGCGCTTTGAGGCATTCGAAAGTGCTTTGGTTGCCAGAGGCAGTACCGTTCGAGACTGTGCAGTTGGCGAATTTGACCGTGGCATCGTAAGGACCTTGGTAAATCGAGCTCGTAGGTCCGATTGGTGCGGTTGATTGAGCTCCGGACTCCATAATAGCGGATCTGAAGAGATTGATGCCGGGATTGAGGTACATGAGGGAGATGAGGATGGCACCGGCCGATTCGCCGAAGACCGTAACCTCATTCGGGTTCCCACCGAAAGCCTTGATATTGTCCTGTACCCACTGCAAACTGGCAATCGCGTCCTTCAAACCGAGGTTCGCCGCGTTGTTCGCTGCGATCTCCGCGCCGTATCCGAAACCAAAGATACCGAGTCGGTAATTGATGGTCACGATGACTACCGGCTTCTTCGTCTCAAGTCCCTGAGCCATGATCAAAGTGGCATTATAGACACTAGCTGTGCCTTCACGGAAACTTCCCCCGTATCTAGTGAAGCATTTATCAACTTCAGCCCAGGTTTCAATCTAGTGAGAGACATACACCCATACCATGACTGGGAGCGAGACCGAAGAGTTCGCACCCTGGGGAGTGTAGACGTTAAGGTAGAGACAGTCTTCCGACTGACCGTAATTCCCTAGGTAAGGGCTCGCATAGTCTTGAAGGCAAGCTGGAGCTTGTTTTTGGGCGGAGAAAGTGGACGAGTTGTAGGTAGCGTTCTGAGGAGGGACGAAGCGGAGGTGACCGACTGGAGGTGCGGCGAAGGGAAGGCCGAGGTAGACATCTTGACCGTATTGTGGAAAGGCGACACCACTGAGAGCAACCGGTGTACCGGAGGGATAGATGGTGACGGTGGGTACTGAAGCTGAGTTGGTAAGATTGGCTGAAGTGGAGTTGGAGCGATTGGTATTGCCGATGGCCTGGCGTGGGATGAAGGGAGTTGCGAGCGCCAGAGGGAGTAAAGCGAGAAGAGCCCGCATGATTGCGACTGCATGGGGGAGAAAAGGCCCCGCACCGAAAAGTCAGGAGGTATATGAGGGAAAGTCGTGTGAGGGCTTCCCGAAATCCTGAAATCTCGGGAAGAGTTGAATAACCGGTTAAAAGCAGCCAAGCCCGAAATGGAGTGTTACGTGGGTTTCCCGGGAACATTATCAGTTGAGCGAAGCATGTCCACGTGACCGTATGGCGTACAAATATCGGTGCGTCAGACTCTCGGCCGCGTTTCCAGTGTCATCTGAGCAGCTCAGCACCAAATCTCGGTTTCTCTGAGACTTTGTGAGTCTTGTGAGTCGCAATGGCATCCTCGAGCTCTCGTCCGACATCTGTCCGCGGTCTCTACAGTACGTCTACCTAATCTTCCTTGTCCTCGGCAGTTGTACTCCCCGGCTGATGCGCCGCGTCCAGCTCCTCCATCCGAAGAATGGGTCTTCCTCCCACCGACAGTCTCACCACCTCCTTCCACATCGATCCAAGCTCCAACACACCTTCCGACACCCTTCACCCCTTCTTCCGAAGATGATAACCTCCCACGGCTCAGTAACGGTCTCTATGGACCGCTACAGCTCTTCGCCGCGGAGTACTTCACGACGGCTCTCGGCATGCCATTTGAAGTAGGGAAGACGTTGCTGCAGATCGAGTACCGACCGAGGAGACGTTTTGCCCCACCGGAAGAAGGCTTGGTGGAAGAGAAAGTGCAGCGAGATTGGGGAGCAGAGGATGACGAGGTGGGCTTCACTGCCCGGAGCGCGCGACCACATGCTGATAGTCTGGCTTCTTATAGCTGAGCAACCCCGAAGAAGCAGAAGTTTACTTTACCGACCGCCTCGCAGCCCCATCCTCCCCCTACATCCCTGAACCCGCTCCGACCACCCTCGCTCAACCCGATCCATCCGGCTATCTCCCGGACCGTACGTCATCTCACCCAGAACCTCATCGACTTACAGCTTACTTCCCGATGATTCCAGTCCACCCCTCGTGGATGCTGAAAGATGACCCTGACATATCCCGAGGTAACGGTGTCTGGGGTATGTTCCGACGTCTTCGGGCGACCCCTTCGGAAGGCCTCCCAGCGTTATGGAAAGGTCAACTGGTAACCACCATCCATTCTCTTCTCTCGAACATTCTCCAGCCGCAGATCCATTCTTCCCTCCTACTCGCTGCGCCAAACCCTGTTCCGCTCGATATGTCTTTGTCCGCACTGCCGAGCCCAGCAATACCTCTCGGTCTGCAAGTCGCTTCACACCTTCTTACCCACCTCTTGCTCTCACCCCTCGAGCTCATCCGAACGAGACTCATCGCCATGCCCGCTTCTCACTCCTCAACTCCAAGCTTGACATCACTCTTCCGCTCCATCATCGCCGAAGAAGGCGGTCTCACCACCCTCTACCTTCACCCAAATATCCTTATCCCAGCAGCACTAGAACACACCATCCGACCTCTACTCACACTCTCCATCCCACTCCTCCTCGAGCGTCAATTCGGTTTCTCCCCTGAGTTATCACCATTAACATATAGTATCTGCGACCTCTCCTTAGGTGTCGGTTCACTCCTCATCCTCTTACCTATAGAAACAATCAGGCGGAGATTACAATTACAAAATCGAGCACCAGGTGGCGGAAAGAGGACAAAGAGCGTTGTGAAGCTTCGTGAAAGGGAATATGTAGGTGTCGTCGAGGCTATATGGAGGATCGTGACTGAGGAGACTGGGGTGAGGAGGAAGAGGAATATGACGGAGAGGGATGAAGGTGGGGTTTTTGCGGGGATAAGACAGCTTTATCGGGGTGTGAGTTTTTCTACTTGAGCATTGTTGTGGATCTTGTGACTGATGGATGTGGTTCTGCGTTCATAGTTTGGGATGGCTGTGACTGCGCATTTGGCAGTCTTCGGATTGGGAGTGGTGAGTTCGAGTCTTGGTGGGACTGGATTGGACAGCGGGTGGAAGGAAATTTGACGAGTGGGCTCGAATGCACTATTCTGGTGTCCAAATGATTCTTAATCCCGCAAAACATTTTCTACACACGTCACCTACTAGAGACGAGATTGAGGGTTTGAATCGCCTGGCAAGCAGGGCGTACTTCAGCTACGGGGGAGCGTTGGGAATTGACCGAGGCAGAATGCCCTACGGATTTGTGCAGTACATGCCGGTTGAACCTGTTTTCTCTCCGCTGCGTAATGGAGTACCCTCCATCGGCGCACATTCTTTCCGCCTTTCTTCGCGTTAAAGTTGATGGAGAGGGAGCATGCAACTTGCCTTCAACTCTTCGCTCAACACGACTCATCCTCCTTCACATCGATCGCACAACATCGGCAGAGGTCATCAATGTGTCGTCATCCTGTATCATTCTTCTTCTCCGCAACATCTCTCATCCTTCCATCGACCAAAGGCGAGACAATCGCCAGATCATCCGCCAATCTCTCTAACTCCTCTCTACTGTTCTGATCCACAAAGAAGGCCGCTTGCACGTCGTTCTTAGGTTTCGCTACACCGGACCTCGCTTGTTTATTCACCTGACGTCCTCGCAGCCTTTCTCCTTCCTGAACGTCATCATCAAGAACATCAGCTTATCTCATACTGGACCCCCAGGGTACGAAGCTGGACTGACAAAGACGTCTACCCCGCTGACATGTTCGTTCTTCGCCACATGTAGAGCATCTCGTATACTTCTCCAATCATGCTCAACTACATGTCGCCAGCCCGTACCAGGTCCGGTTCCACTCCTTTCCGATGAAGGAGAGGTGGCATCTCGTATGGGAGAGAAAGGGGCGCGTGGTGAACTCGCAAGTGATGAAGATTGGGACGATTGATGTTGAGCTCTTGCGCGAGACATGACTTGATCGGTCCTGGCGGAGAGGTGGTGTTCGTGTGCATCGCGGAGTTGCTTATGTCGGAAGATGTAGGAGGAGCCTGAGCGGTGAGGGATCAGCTCTACGCCCGAACAAGCAGTCATTTCGACGCACCGAGAAGGAAAGCGCGCATAATCTGGCTCATGATCTGGCCTGTCTCGTCGTCGATGACGAACTTGCGATTTTTGAGCGCTTCAAAACCGTCGTACCTGAACAAACGTCACTACTATTGGAGAATCATGAAGCCGACTGCATACCCATCCGCCATGTATTGCCTAGTGATCTGAGCAGCGAGATCAGCAGCAGAACCAAAGCTGGGCTCAGCGACTCACAACCCGATACGTTCTCCCGCCACTCTCGTTCCGAATGTCATCCCCAAGGTCAACCTTCCTCTGCTTGACATCAATTGTCGTTCCATCCTCCTGCTCGACGAAGTTGACCATTTCTTCGGGATTATCGATCTCGTCGTCTTCCTTCTTCGCTGGGTTGACTAATTTGATCGAGTTGACTCGTTTCCCAGGCGATTTCGAGTGGTCCCATTCGACTGATATCCCAGCGACGATCGGGAAGCGCCTGGACAAGTAAAAATCACTGCTGGGGATTAGAGACGAATGCCTACCCTTCTTGAGCAGGCCATTTCGATAAGGCGCTTTCGATGGCGTCCCAAATACCTTTACCGTCGATCTAAGAGGGGAGCTCAGCCAGTCTGGCCAGACGTCGGCATGCAGAGAGCGCTGGTGCCGTGTCAAACTGAAGAAGCTCACCTCAATGCAAACGACCGGATCCTCAAATGGCAAGATCTCTGACAACCCAATCAGCTATGATCCGCCTTGGAGATCTTAAGACATACCCAACATATCACCCAAGGTGATCTTCCCCGGACCATACTGCGAATCCCCTCTGAGCGTCCCACCACAAATAATCACCGCATCAGCTCCACCTTTCCCTTTCCTCCCACTCTCAAGCTCATCCTTCCCATCCTTTTCCATATAATCCTTCCTCTCCCTCCCACCCTCTAACAGACTCTCTGCATAAGCATGCATCAGTACATCTGCTATCCAATTGCCTAAACCCGTCTCTCTCGTTCGGACAAGCTCGGACCGGGCATCGAAGGGTGTGAGTGTGAAACAGATAGATTTTGAGAGAGTCGAAGAGACTGTTGAGAGGAGGGATGAGAGGAGTTTGTCGTGCTCTGGGGAAGAGGGGAGTAAAGGGAGGACGTAATGGTGTTTTCCGGAGAGTTCGGTGATGAGGCGTTTTCGGATGGATGACGACGATGGGGATAGAGTAAGGACGGCCGAGGAGAGGTCTCGGAAGTCGGTACCGGACTTGATCAGCCTGAGCGAGGCGAACCTTAGCTCGAGCTAATCTGTGGTGATTCAGAAGAGGTCGACTCACCGGACACCATGGTCTTCTTGTGTTCCGTGCGAATCGCGATGGCCGACATAGCCTTCCCAGCTCTTCGCGCCTTTCCCGATCTGAGGAGTTAGGCCAATCGATCAGATATTCCCGACGTAACTTACATAGTAAATATGCTTTGATTCCATCACATCAGCGTATGTTTTGTACCATCTCAATGGTCAAAGATGGCGTACGTCGTGGCCACCTATCAGCAAATCCACCCCGTGTTCCTTCTCTACTCCCTCCTTCCCCTCAACCGCTCCAAGCTCGTTGGCAAGCTTGATATCCTACTCGCACATTAGCTCTTCATCTAGGTTCCAACAGACTATCTCTGCTGGATTCATCGACATTGCAGCTTACATTGGGTACACGACAATGAGTCAAAGCGATGATCACCTCTACCCGATGTTCTCCCTTCGGATCTCTCAACTCCCGACTCAGTTCCAGAGCAGTCTCCCTCATCGGTCGATACTCAAAATTCTTTGGCCAAGAAGGAATCGTAGCTATCCAATCTCTGCTCTCAATTCAGCTCATCTCTATCTCAATTTCACACAGACGCCAAGGAGAAGTTGTAAGGTAAGGGGTCGACGTACTGTTCTACAAGACCGATGATACTTATCCGAACACCACATCGTTCGGTCACCCAGTATCGTCTGAGTGGGGTTGGTACTTGGCCGGTATGGGTATCTATGATGTTTGAGAGGAGCCAGGGGAAGGTCGTAGCGCTGAGTAGCTTGGTGAGATGTGGATACCCTGAGACTGGTCAGCTCATGTCTGTCGCCCTTGGGAGGAGAGGACTAACCGAAATCGAAATCGTGGTTGCCTGATAAGAGAGTCAGCTGAGATCGACCAGATAGCTTCGGACTGACCGACAACAGCGCAATCCACCTTCAGAGCATTCATGATCGGCACCTGAACAAAGTATTTTTTCAGCGATTGTCCGGAAGTGGTGTAGCTCATCTCAGCTACTCCAGTGCAGGACCGACTGACCATATGTGAACCCCTCGTAACCGAACTCTCCACACTCGGATTGAAAACATCCCCAGCGAAGACTACCAATCCTTCTTTCTCCTCCTTCTCCTTCTCCTTATCCCCCTTCTCCTCCTTTGCTCCATCTATCTCGTCCTCATCCTTATCCTTGTCCTGTCCATTGATCTGACTCCCATCCTTTTGGGCAGGTCGATCAGGCCAACCCGCTCGTAGGGTATTTATCAACTCGCCAAATTGCGAGACATTGATCCGTCCTTCTTTCGAAGATGAAGGATCGTTCGGAGCACCAGGTTGAGAGACGTATTTCTGAGAGATTCGATAGACGTCATTGAATGCTAGGATCGGAAATTTAATCCACATGGCGTCGTCAAACTAATCTCATGCGGTCAAGTCTGGAGAAGACGTAAAGAGAGGTTCGAAATCGAGACCGACCACAGTCGCCTTGGGGCTCCGTTCTGCTCGGCGGTGGAGGCCTCCAGCACGTATCTGACGAATTGACCACCCCCCACAAGCAAATATACCGTCACACCGATGCATGCTTCAAGATTACTGACTCCTTACACTATCGCCGCTACGATCCGATCCGATCCATCCGCAACTAGACCCCGTCATGGCCTTGAAGGATGCTAGTCCTCGAACTCCATGACACGCTTCACTCGCTCACAAGAACGCGGAGAGACGGCACTTCCCACTGAGGTTGATCTGGACAGCCTTTGTCTCGCAGTAATTCTCAAGCGCGTACTCGCCAAGCTCTCGGCCGAGGCCTACGCGGATTATCAGTTTCTGACCGAAAGCTCAAGAACGAGCACTCGCCGGACTGCTTGAACCCGCCGAACGGGACTTGCGGGTGAAGCTCGTTAAAGCAATTGACCCAAATCGTCCCAGCCTTGAGCTTGTGTGCAACACGGTGCGCACGATTGATATTGGTGGTGAAAAGCCCAGAGGAGAGACCGTACATGGAGTCATTGGCGGACGCAATGACTTCCTCCTCCGTGTCGAAGACGCTCATGACGACGACGGGGCCAAATATCTCCTCCTGGACGATCTTCATGTTGGCGGTGACGTCGGCGAAGATGGTCTAGAAAGTCGATGAGCGGATTACCTATGCCGAGTGGGGCGGACTCACCGGCTCGATGAAGTACCCGGTCTTACCGTGACGCTTACCGCCGGTGATGACGGTCGCACCTTCCTGCTTACCGCACTCGACATAGTTCATGATTCGGTCGTACTGGGTCTGTGAGACCTGAGGACCTTGGTAGGTTGTGGGCTCGAAGGGGTCACTGCGGGGATGAGCTTTCTCCGCCAGAAGGGACGACAAGGCTCACCCAACACGGAGCTTCGCGGTGGACTTCTTGAACTCCTCGGCGAACTTATCGTAAATACCGCGCTGGACATAGATACGAGAGCCCGCGCAGCAGGTCTGTCCATGGTTGAAGCTGCAAAAGCAGTAAGCACTAATGCGGTCAAAGAGAAGTGAGACCCACAAGATGCCTTGAGCGGCGTAGTTGACGGCCTCGCCAAGCTCGGCATCATCGAAGATAATGTTGGAACCTTTCCCACCCAGCTCAAGAGTGACTTTCTGTATGATCGGTCAGTATCATGGCTAAGAAAGGGAACATACCTTAAGATTCGATTTCGAAGCCTCCTCCATAACCTTTCGACCGACAGCGGTGGAACCAGTGAAGGCGACCTTGTCAACCAACGGGTGCGACGTGATTGCGTTACCAACAGTCTGACCGTAACTTCGAGCTTAGGCATTAGGGATATCCTGATCAAAGCAAGGTAATTGGCGCTCACCCAACGACGACGTTGACGACACCCTTCGGGAGACCGGCCTCATGGAAGAGCTTGGTCATGTACATGGCGGTGAGCGGGGTGAGTTCGGATGGCTTGAGCACGACGCAGCAGCCGGTCGCGAGAGCCGGGCCGATCTTCCAGGAGAGCATGTAGAGGGGCTGCAATGGATGTCAGACCGTTGATTACCTTCTATTTTAGGCTTAAACCCACGAAATTCCACGGGACTAAAAAGGGAGAGAGCTTCATCAGCTTCACAAGTAAGCTCGTAAAGGGTACTCACTGATCTGTCCGGCTACACCGACAGGCTCGTGCTGCGTATAGTTGAGCTTCTCCGAGGAGGTCTAAGGCGTGTCAGAAGAAAGCTTCACTTATCGGAAAGATACCTCACCTCAATGGTCTTCCCGTGGATCTTGTCGGCCCATCCACCGAAATACCTGAAGACGCGTGCACTCTCGGTCACCTGAAAGTCATGGCATTAGCTATCTTCGCAATACCTTGCATCAAGTTCGCTCACATCGAATCCCTTTGCGACGGAGAAAGCCTTGCCATTGTCAAGCGCCTCAATGGAAGCAAGGATATCCAAATCCCTCTCCATAAGCTCAGCGATCTTGATCAAGTATTCTCCACGCTTGAAGCCGGGCATATTAAGACCCCATGTGGTTTTGAATGCCTCATGTGCGGCTTTCACAGCTCGGTCCACATCGGCCGGCATACCCTCCGGAATGTCGATGAGCTTCTCCCCAGTTGTGGGGTTCACCACACTGCGACATTTTTAGCCGAAACCTCCTCGGACGTGAAATTCGACTCACTCGATGGTCTTTGCATTCTTGTCGGTGGAGGTGGACCATTCGCCGTTGATGAAAAGCCCGGTTGGGATCTCGACCTTCCCCTTGAAGCCAGAGTGGTTGAACTCGTGAGTGAATTTGGGTGCCAAATTGTTTTATGTTGCAGATTTGTCTAACTAAGAATAGATGAATACAAGAAGGAGCGGATTAAGAGTCGTCTTCAGAAGGTCATTCGCCCGGCTTGATCATCTCCTAATCCTCCACCCGATTACCTACTCCTCCACCAGATTACTAATCCTCCACCCGCGACTATCGAACAGGATAGCCTAGCATAAAAAGGCGAGAACTCGTTGTGCAGTCCTACATTCTTAAGGCGCTCGACCCTTTTATCAGGTGCCGCGGCCCTTGCTAGCCGCTCACGAACGAGTCCCGCCGTTCAGGTTCCCCCTCAACATGGGATATGTACAAAATCTCGTACCTCCTCTCCTGATTTAGGCCTGTAGACTCTGAAAATACCCCGGACTATCGCCTTAGCTCAGGCGATATGACCACCTTCGCAGTCCATACCGACACACTCTTCGACCCTAAACAAAAAACCTTCCTCAAAGATATCTCTATCGAGGTCTCCCCGGAAACAGGATTAATCACAAGAATCATCCACCGTTTCGAACCACTCCCAGCGAAAGTCGAGAAGCCTGATATCGATTTGAGAGGGAAAGTCGTCTGTCCTGGATTCGTGGATGCTCATACGCATATCTTCTTGCATTCTTACGAGTAAGTCCGTCCTTTCGCTCGAGCATCTGCATTTTGCAGGGTCAGGGCTAGGACGGGTAAAAATCTCGCTGAACAGGACCGGTGCGATGTCAGTGAAGTACCGAGCGTGAACCAGAAGAGGGATGAGAGTTTCGTCGAGAGGATCGTAAGGGCTACGAATCATTGTCGGATCGCTCTACTTGCTGGGTATACGACATATCGGTGAGTTCATCGCCTGACCTTGATTCAAAGACGTATCCTATTCCCGACTACTACATCAAACCGCTCCCACGTTTTTGATGGCAAAGCTGCTTGAGAACAGTTCCTCAGAACTAGGAAGCGTGGAGCGTGTTCAGGGCTCCTGAGCGCGATGAGTAAGTCCAGCCTCGCTGACGCTCGGGCTCGACTCGTCTCTTCAGCGACCTCGGTTCCGAATCAATGCAAGAAGCCGACATCTCCATCCGAGACTGTATAAACCGTCAACTCATCCCCGGTCCCCGTCTCTACGTTTCCACAAAAGTCCTAGCCTCCACAGCAGCTTACGAACCCCGTACCGAGAATCACCTGGGCGGTACCTTCCTTCCAGCGGGTTGTGACGCCGCGGATGGTCCTTACGAACTGCGTAAAGCTGTACGTCGACGGATAGGTTTTGGTGCCGATGTGATCAAGTTTTACGCGGATTATAGGAGGAGGATCATGAGGTTCCCACCGAAGCAACAACATCCTTACATCCCTAGTATGAGGTTTCAACCGGATGAACCTAACCCGGATCACAAGGTTTTCACCGACGAAGAGATGGAAGCGATCGTGAATGAGGCGAAGATGGCGGATGCACCTGTTGCTGCTCATGCACATACCGAGGAAGGAGTGATTGCTGCGGGTAAAGCTGGAGTCCTCACCATCGAACATGCCAGTCGAGCTGGAGAAAGAGGTTTGAGAGCGATGAAGGAGAATGGAGTGATCATGGTCCCGACCTTATCGGTATTGGAGAGACTTCACACCAAACGATTCCCGGAGATCCTCGAACAGGTGAAGAAGGCACATGAAATGGGGATCCGATTGGCTTGTGGTGGGGATACAGGGACTTTCCCACATGGTGAGAACGCGAGGGAGATGGAGTTGTTCATGGAAGCTGGGATATCGCTGGAAGATACTTTGGAGGCGTGTACGGTGGGTGGGTGGGAGAGTTGTGGTGGGGATTTGTGTGGGAGGAGGTTTGGTTGGTTTGAAAAGGGTTGTTCGGCGGATTTGGTCGGGTTGGATGCGGATCCGAGGGAGGATGAAGGGGCGTTGAGGAAGGTTGGCTTTGTGATGAAGGATGGGAGGGTTTGGAAGGAGGATGGGAAGGCGGTGGGGATGGTTTGAGGTGTAACAGGGAGAGGGCGGATCGAGAATGGAGGGATGAAGGGAGGCGGCTTACTTGGGAGGAGACAGTCAGTCAGGAGGAGGGGTGTTCTGTAGACAAGGTGGTGTAAACGGGGAAGGTAAGGTGATCGCTAGGATCCCTGGAAAAGAAGATGGACGGTGTGGGTGGAGAAGTCAGTGGACGAATGAGGGAGAACGTCATTCAGGATCGATTCCAGATTAGTATCGGACTTAGAGGCAAAAGCAGACGCAGACGTTACATAGATATCGGGGACAGGTGTAGCAACCTCTCGACGAATCTCAGATTCCGTTACCTCCGTACGTGATTCATCATCTCCATCATTCACTTGTTTCGCTCGTTTTCGCATGAACGCAGCAACAGTCAACCTCCCCGGATCCTTTTTCATTGGATAAGAATACTTCGGTCGATCTAGCTACATTCCCGAGCCCCAACAATCATCAGCTATGCTCTTTCCTTCTGACCCCCGCTCCCGATCGAGCAACTCACGCGATACCTCTCGTATCCCCTAGAACGGTACCAAGCTATCGATCTGCCCTCGGTGTCGAAACGCTCGTGTAATTCCCCATCTTCGCTCGTGAAGTTTTGATGGGCCGAAGTGTCAAGTGTGATCCATTTCGCGTTGTACCTATCCACCGCGATTCGTTCCAATATGTCCATGGCCAGAGTCCCCAATCCAAGGTTTTGAAACTTGTTACGTATGAAAAGTGATGCTGTAAGAATATTCAACTTGATTTCTCTTTCTTTCACAAGTCAAGTCAAACGCGTGCGATGACAACGACGACTTACAGAGCTGAACCGAACCATATTCACGATCACGACTCGCAGCTTTCCGGTCCCCTTCAATCTCCAATATCCATCCACCCATCCCCACATCTTCCCTGACCCCATCGGACTCTTGTTCAAGAGTGAAGATACACAGAGGATGATCGGGATGCATCCAAAACCGATTCAGTCGATCGGTCCCCCAACCACATTCGATCCGGTACTCTCTGAGCTGATCCAGGTCGGAATCCGTGACAAGGCGCGCGGTGAGCTTCAGAGAAGAGGCGAGAACTTTCTTCCTCCGGGATAGTGCATTGACTGTCATCATGAAGCTAGTTATGAATCGTCTCGTGCTGTATGACGAGGATACGGTCGAGTGGGATGAAGGGCAACGATGGGAACGAGACAAATGTTGGAAGAAAATAATCAGTTTCGGCCGATTCCGGTGAGTGCTGATACCCGAAGCACGTGGACACGTAACTTATAGAGAGACAATTATCGTCTATTAACACCCACACTAACACGACAGAGAGAGCGCGGTTGAAGTGATGCTCTTATCTGGTCGAACAAATAGAGTAGAGTCAATAGATCAGTCGCGTCTACACATCTTAGACATGCTGTGTAAAAACTGCGAGAGTATAATTAACCAGTTCGAGAGAAATATCACACATCGATTTCGGAACGACTTTTGGACGGGGAACTAAAGCTTGACTCCAATCAGACTACACAGCGTGTCGATGGATATCCGAACCTAGGTCCCCTTGCCTTCACGGCGGTGGGTGCAGCGGCAAATGATGAAGATGATGTGGGCGTTCCAGGCAAACATGGAGGCTCAGACGCAAGCCTTGCAGGCTCATGCAGAGGCTGATCGTAACGGGAGGGATCAACATGCACCTCCCCCGAAGATTGAGCAGCCTGCGACCTTTTCGGGAACCAAAGGAAAGGACGAGTCCGACCTGAAGACCTTTCTCGGACAAGGCAACAACCAACTTCGAGTAGATCCAAGGGCATTTGCAACAGATGGTGCCAAGGTAGGGTTTGCAATCAGTCTGTTGAGGGGACGGGCTGGAGAGGTGGTGGTGTCTCTCTCGGCGGACGAATCGCGTCAGGACGTGGTCGGGAGTTGTGAGAAGTTCAACGAGTACCTGGATCTGACGTTTGGTGATCCCAATAGAAAGAACGCGGCGCGACAATCCTTGCATAAATTCGATCAGGTTGGGATCCGCTGCGCAGTGGAAGGGCTCGCGGGAATTCTTGGCTGGACATCCAAGGAAACCCAGGTGGTGCTCGTGGGGACGGGTGGAGAGGGGTCTGAAGGCGAGTCTGCAGATGGAGACTGCGAGGAGCGGAAAGACATTCGACACGGTGAAGCAGAAACAGAAACATTTCGGGATTTTGGTTCGAAACTCGACAAGTCTTGACGCGATAATGATGGAAGATGGGTCGACGAAATATGTGGTGAAAGGTATACTGGATTTGCGGGTACAGAGAGGAAAGCTGCAATACTTGGTGGAATGGAAGGGATATGAAGGAACAGACGAGGCGGTGCCTTGGGAGAGAAAGGGGAACGTAGTCGGAACAGCGGACGAGATGATCGAGGACGAAGCTCGTCGAAGTGAGTAGGAATTGGAGAAGGTTAGTCGAGGTAGAGGGTCAGTTAGTTAGTATAGCCAGTAGTTTAGTTGAAGGTTGTGAAGGGTGTTGGGAAGAAGTCCAAGCGGGAGAAGGAAGATGTCCATTAGAAGTATTTACATTCACCGACTACCACCCCCACCAGCAACATCGTACTCTCACTCTGCCAACCTGTGCTGGATCACCCTCTGTACCGCCATGTCAAGGGTAGACTCGTCCGTCGACAGGAGTTGAAAAAAACTCCTGCTTCTGAGGAGTAACGGCGGCGGTTGGACGGGCACCGTGATTGGCCAAAGACGTGTGACAACACCAGTAGGGAGCGGGAATTGGTGAAGGAGGGGAGCGATGGACCGAGGGAGGGCGTCGTCGTCAAGAAGGAGAAGATTCGAACGGGGTTGGAGAGGAAGGCGTAGCCTCGGGAAGGGAGGAGTTGGCGGAGTCGGAAGAGTCGGGGTATGGCCAACTCGTGACAGTGAAAGAGCATGCTTGGGTATCGCAACTCTTACACTTTTTCACCTGTGGGTATGGTAAGTGTCAGGGACCAATACCTGTCGACTATAGGATTGGCTGTGCGATTGCCAAGGATACGTACCAAGGTTGCCTATCAAAGGTCAAAGTCTGTGACAATCGTCTTACTTGGTCGATTGTCCACGACTCAACGTCCTACAAACGTCAGTTGTAGAGAATTCATGGCTCGAGTTACTTTCGGGGAGAGCTACTGAACTGAGGACCCACCTAGGTAGCCGATTCAGCCGTGAACAAGTATGGTCTAGTCTTGGTGAACCTTGCATACGCTCCGTAAGCTAAGATCTATCAAAACTATTCAAATGACTACAATACTCAGAGCTCTAGTCCTTCTCGTCCAGAGTTCTGCCTGGTTCTTATACCTTTCATACGTTCGGCTGTTGACACATGATATGGAGCAAAGGAAAAGCTTTCCGTAAGAGCGAGACGCATTATAGAGTTGTCCATCTCACCATCCCCTGCGCAGAATTTCTTGCTGTCCCGATGGGTACCCTGGCGTAGGGTGAATCATGTAATTTATCATGCTGTTGATGCGCACGATCCTCATGGCTCTACAGTTGAGTCCTGTAAATGTGCCATTGTGAAATAAGCGTAGAAATCGACCCTTTTACGATAGAAGATGAACGACGACATCGAATCTCATCATACCCGATAACCCTCATGAAACCTCGATACCCTCCGTCGTAACGTCATAACCAATCACCACATCCCCCTGAACATACCCTTGCTTCCCAAACAATTGTAGACTTGCCCATATCCCTCTACTCTTGAACCAATACTTCCAAGAACTCTCCGTCCTCCCTCTCCCCGATTCGGCCCTATCCGTCCTCGACCGTATCATATCAACCCTCTTCCTCCGTGTCCTCTCGAAATGTTCAAACAGCTTCGGATAACCTTTTTTCACAGCAGCAGGTGAAGAGAGTAGACGAGCGAGTAAACCGACATCTTCGAATGCTTGAGCTGCACCTTGACCTATCGCGGGTGACATCGCATGAGCTGCATCACCGAGGATACAGACTCGATCCGTATGCCATCTAGGTAGGTCTGGAACTTCGTATGGTGCCCATATTCGGATATTCTCCTGTGTGAGCTGATCGACGAAATTCCGTAACGGTTCGGCTTTCAGTTCGGAATACTCCAGTTTCAGGTCGGAGAGAGCTTGACCTGATGATCCGTACTCGACCCATTGTTTCCGATCACGTTCGGGTACTTTGATCGAAGCGCTCCATTGGATCGTCTCGCAATTTGGGTCGATGGAGAAGACGAGAGGTGTACCGGATTGAGCGTAGAGGAATGCGGGTAGGCGAAAGGATTCGGGGAGGTTGAGCCTGTCCCTTGAGATCATGCAACCGACTTGGACGACACCAGTGTATCGAGAGGAAGGTCCTGAATCGCCTACGACGTGTCTTCGAACCGGTGAACCGATCCCATCGGCTCCGATCAGTATGTCACCTGAGGAGAGGTATCAACGTCGTGACTCCCTTCGATGAAGAGGTCCCCCTTATGCGAAAGACTCACCTCGTATCTCCGACTTATCCTCAAGGACCGCCGTGACCCCTTCGTCCGACTCCTTGATCTCCATCAACTTTGCCGAATACCTCACATCAATCAACTTCTCATACTCCCTACACCCATCCAACAATATCTCATGCAACACCGGTCTCCCGATCGTCACACACCTAGTGTTCTCGTCCGATAACTTGAACCCACCGACTTTATCGAAGTTACTCGAACCCTCGGTATAGATATCGATCGCGTCGAATTTGTAACCCGCTTCATAGACAAGAGGTGCGATACCAATGACTTTATCCATCACCCTCATGGCGTTTGCGGCTAGGACCATGACGCCTCCTATATCTTGGGAGTATGGATGACGTTCGAGGATTGTGGATCGGATGGATTGTCTGGCTAGAGCTAGAGCTAGGGCAGGTCCGGCTAGACCAGCACCGATGATGAGGACATGTCGAGGTGACATGTTGGGTTAGCTGAACTCTTTGAAATCGTATGTATGGAGGAAGGGAGATGAGTGGGGCTTCTGAGGCGAGATTTGGTTGAGGTCGTGGTTATAAGCCCTTGTTCACTCGGTCGGCGGGTATCATCTCCCCATGCCCGCTCCCCGACTAAAAGAGCCGTTCGTCTGGCTGTCCGAGCAGATCTCGTCATCAAGAGTTATGTTGTGTCACTCGATGGTACTTCTGCTTCAGCGTCAACTGAATTTTTATCGTATTACCAAGGTGTTCTACCATTGCCCCAATAGGGATGCGGTTGATTTGTATAGGTATCAACAAACAAAACCACCAGGAAATAGGATCGCCCAATCTCCTTATCAACGATCGTCACGTGTCAGGCCCATGTATGTACACGTGGTAAGGCTGCTGCGGACTCATGGGCCGGGACCTCGGACTAATTCGGCGGACGTTTAAAGTAAGAGCGAGCGGTGTTATCGATATGTAAGCCCTGATGTGGTGGTCAACGGTCGACAATGCACTTCTTCCGCTTGTGAAATTGAGGTTTTTGCTCAATCCTTTGTTCGGTTCGGTCATGAAGTAGTCAAATTCGTTCATCATGGTGATACGCACTCTCTCGCTACTACCCTCTCGATCTCGGAGTAGTATCACCCTGGGTCTCGAGGTATACCAATCTCCGTTCATCTTGTACAACCCTTCACTCGAGAACGATTCCGACGATGATGATCGACCCGAACCTTCACGTTTCGGTCTGGCCATCACTGTCAAGAGCGACGAGCGGAAAAGGATAGGAGGGATCAACGTGGTGAGAACGGTCATGTATAAGAGCAGGATCCTACAATCTAAGCATTGGACCGAGTGGGAGGAGGTACAGAAGGTATCGACGGAGGTGGTAGGGGATTGTTGGGTTCAAGGGAGTCAAAGGTGAGTACAGTCACATTTTGCCGTGTGTATTCCGTCCTTATTGATCGCAATCCCCGAAACAGGTTTGAATGCGCTTTACCTCTCCCGCATGACCTCCCTGCGACCCGACAAACCCACTACGACCAAATCATCCACGTCCTCACCGCAACGATCCTCGATCTCACACCTTCATACACTCCGTCCCCTCCCATCATCTCGCCAGGTCGTACGTCTAAAGCACACATCAAGCCAAAATCATCGCCTTCTTCCCCTCGTCATCTGGGACGGTCAACCTCAACTTCAACCAGGTCTCAGCCCAACTCCGACGTGGTCATTCCGGTCGGGTCGGATGAATTGGATGTCCTCCGCTCGGGGAAATCAAAGCAGTACGAGGTGATTGAGAAGTGTACGAGGGTGTTCGAGGTGGTTCATTGTTCCACTCCTGAAGGGGATGTCCCGACTTTCGATTGGACACATAGTCTGAGGCTTCCTGACTCAGGTAAGGTCATCGTTGCCGCTCACAGCGACTTGGTAGGTCATACCTTGTTTTGACAGTCGGTGTAATTATTAGCTGAAAGTTTCCGGGTGCTGCAGTTTGTCACTGGTTCCCGCCTCGATCTGAACCTCGATTTCCGAGACCTTACCCCTGATACGACCATTCACGCCATCTCCACCAAACTGGTCCAAGAGACTTGTACCCCCGTCCGAGCCATCGACACTGAATCCAGTCCAACACATACCTCCCCTGTTACCGATTCGTCCGATAGGTCAACCAGCTTGCTTCGATCCTTGAATCCGAACAACAGGTCCGAGAGACGAAGGGGTCCTGTAAGGTCGACCCTGTCTACGTTATGGGCGAGTATCATCGAGAAACCACCGATCCTAAAGTCCGCTATCCTCGACGAGTACCTCATCTTCACGGAGGGAGCGGATCACGCGGTCACACCTAATGGGTTTCAGCTCCGTTATGGTCATCGACTCTGGAGGGGTGAAGCAGGTCGGGCAGTGGATTCAGCTCAGCATCAACGTGAAGCGGTATCCGAGGCCAATCGAGACGAAGAGGTTTACCTCGATGATATCAAAGCTGGTCTAACCTCTCAGGGCGGGATGGAGAGGACAGAACGAACGAACTCCACAATGCGACTGAACCGACGACTCCGACTACCTTCCGAAGTACAAGGTATGGGTCCGAGCTCAATCACCCTCTCCCCTGTCCTTGCCAGAGTCTCTCATCGGATCGAAGTGGATGTGATCTATTCGATCCTTGGTCGGGAACAGGATCAACCGGACAAACCTAGAGGTTCCAAGCTTCTTCACGGTGATGATGGTGATGCGGAGGAAGGAGCGATGCATCTGGCGAAAGCGATGGTTCAAATCAACCTCGCGGCTTGTACTGTCACCCCTTCTGTTATTCAACCACCTGCATACCTCAAACCTACGACCCCTCCCAACCAAATCCCAATCACGTTCTCCCACTCCCAGTTACAACGTCATCATAGTCGGATCTCGAGGCGAACATCGATCGGAACAGTCGATACGCACAGACCTACTCTGAACGACTTTTTATCACGCTCGCGCTCCACATTCCCACTCCCGATGAACGCTGCTATACCTCATTCCAGGGCTTTCTTAGCTAGTAACAGTCGGATCGTCGCTCGGAAGAGTGTTTTCTATAACGAAGGGGAGGTCGAGGATGCCGTGGCGAGACATTGTCTGGACAAAGGGGAATGTGCTTGTCGGTTGATGAGGGAGGGTCTGTGGAGAGTGATCAGTGGGTCGGGTTGAAAGAAAGGGTGTGAATGAAAGTGACGCAATGATGCATTGAGCTAGATGAGAATGTCGCTCGGCACGTTCACTGGACTTGTGCTGAAGAGTAGAAGGGAGTTGCAAGCTGACATTCGAGTGGTCTAATGTCAAGCTGCGACGGAACTGCTTCAAGACGACTAAAGCTAGAGCTGTACGACCCCTGATTCCAAATGACATGCAACATGAAATGAAATCAACCGCCAAATCCCAACCCAGGCTTTCGTCACAATAACTAGTTGTACTTCTTTTATCTCTAGATCCCTTTTCCTCTTCAACGTCATTTCAATCACAAAAGTCCGGAAAACATGCAGAACAACTCTCAAGCTGGACCGAGTACGGCGAATGATGGTGATTCCTCACCGTCAAACCGTGCCAAATTAGCGTGAGTCGTGTTCTTGATTGGGACCGAAGATAGGATACAAAGGGTCTAGCTGAAGAGGATGTAATGACAGATACGAGCTGTGTCGAGCGAACAAGGTAGTTGATAATCTCGCTTTGACAACAATACATAGTAGTTGAAGGCTTGAGTACAGGTCCGATGTATCCGAACTCATGGATCGACGATTGAATCGCCCTGTGTTAGGTGTCGTGAGTGGACCCTAGGTTTACAGCCGAGGAAGAACGAGGCTGATCGTGGTAGAACGACATAATCTGTATTGTACCCTTCCCCAAGTTCTCAAGCGTCGAGGAAGGCCTCCAAAATCCCTCCAGCGGTACGAATCCTTTATCATTCGTCCTTCTAACTTGGGGCTAAGGTTGGAAACAGGGACAGTATCGGTGGATCAGAGGGTCAACCAGGTATACGTCGTCTTGAATCATTCTCTGGCACCATTGGCGGGCCGATGGATCATTCGTTCCCCAATGCTCCTACCCAGCAAAGCCTCAACACCGTGGACCGCTTGTTAGGTTCCACCGTCCCCTCTGTCGACATCGACCTGAACTTCACCTTCCCATCATCCACAACGAGTGTCGCTAGCTCTGTACCCATGCGTACATCGCCCAACGATCAGAAAGATCGTCAGAGTCCCGGTCATCGAGCTGGACCAAACGTAGGGACATCCCGATGGGTGAACCCGAATCTCGACTTGTCTCAATACCTCGATCCTGGTGATTTGGCTTTGAAAAAAGATCTGGCCAAGGCTCCATTCTTCCATAATTATCCTTCGACGAAGGACGGTGTGGAGGCGGACGATGGTCCTTCGACGGTTGGGCAGGTGTTTGAACGGGATGATCCGGGTATGTGTCCCAGTTCCGGATCAGCTTGAAGTATTCTGAATGTTTCGCAGTGTCTTTAATGATCATAAGTGCGGTAGAAGCACATGCGCTTCTTCAGCTGTGAGTCCACCGTGTTAAAGCTTTCTCTGATGACAGCTTCCATGAGCGCCTCAATCTCATGGTCGCGATTCTCGATCCCAAACGTAGTTTCAACCTTTCGCACTTCGTGAGACTAAACTAATTTTCGCCTGTAGTGCACACCCTCCAGTACCTCCGAAGCACCTCCACGATCCTCTTCACAACTGTCCTCGCCTCCGTCAGCCGATTCTTCCGAAAAGACCTCCACCCTCTCCTTCTCTCTCACGCCCAGACAATCCTCGATCGAGCCCTTACATCCGGAGCAGCGGACATAGGTATCGTCCAGAGCTTGATGATTTCGACTTACTGGAAGGCCCCTGCGGACACCTCGGCTTGGAGGAAGATTGGGATGGCGATCAGGATGGGTTATCAGTTCTACTGGCATGTGGTGAGGAGGTCAGCTTTGCCTGAGGATGAGCGGGCGGCGAGACAGATCTTGGTACGCCTGTTTTTTGGAGGTTTGTGCTTTTCCTGACATGTTAAAACGAAGAACGCCGAGAGGACATGGTTCTGTAAGCTTAGGCATTCGAAGTGGGGTCGTTCACTAACATTTGTATCTAGGTTTATTCTGTAAGCTCATCATCTGAGGACGCGAAACAAACTAATCCTGATTGGATGCAAGGTTTCGACCGAGGGTATGTAAAGCATTTCAAGAGCTGCGCTAACAGCGCAGCCTCAGCCAAACATTTGGTCTACCTTCAGCAATGCGGTTAAACCATATCGGTGACGTTTGTTTGCCCTTCTTTGTGCCTTGACAATGCCAATCCCGTTCCTCAGCCCGAAGCTTGGGCAAGAGATCACCTGCATCTGGGACCATCGGTCGATATGCATCTAGCCATCTCCATCGAGTAAGTGTCCTACATTTTCGAGAGAAGCTGCTGAAGCTGGCAGATGCTGCAAGATGAAAGAGCATTGGCGAGCTCTCTTCGACGATCATCCCCCTTCACCGAGCTACTACGAATCAGCCATTGAGAGCATGACCGCTCAAGTCGAAGCTCTACTTTCAAAATGGTTCACTCCAGGCTGTAGGTCGACGTTCATGATCGCCGCTAAAAAAAACTTCAGCTCCACCTCCAGCCTTCAACCACGACATCGAACATTACACAGCATGGAGCCTACTCGACTTCATCCTGATACTCAAGCGGAATCACCTCGAATTAGCTCCTCACGATGCGATGCGGCTTGATTCGTGTCTGGCAGTGGTTTCTCGTATCGTAGACGAGATCGAGATCTTGCAGGGCAATGGAGAGCTGGAGATCATGCAGGATACGGCTTCTTGTATGACCTCATCGACTGGAGTGTTCTTGCGGAAAGTAAGCTTCTCACACATTGATAAACGTTCTTTCACTGATTATAGCAGATTTTCCGGATATCTACACCCTCGCAGAAATCCCTCATCATCTCCCTGCTTCAGAGAATCCTCCTCAGTCACACTCGAGTATCTGGGAGCAGCACAGATACCGCAACAGCCTATGTCGCGAGATTCGTCAGACGTATCCTCGGTGCGATAGGCTACGAGTCAAGAGCGGCTTCGCCTCCTAGAGAGACGGATGCAAACGGCGGTCCGGCAGATGGGCAACAGTACGATTTCTTGGCTCAACTGGTAAATATACCTCTTTGGCGTATGGAAGACTCCGCTGATGATCTGCAGGAGCAATTCATGCAGATTCCAGATAATTTGGCGCAGGATAGCGCAGCGGATGAGCAGTACTGGTGCGCGATTCGATTTCACGGAATAGTATCATGCTGATCTTTGCAGGGCGATGTTGTTTTCAGCAGGTCAATGATGAATCGTAATCCGCCCCCACCACGTCTACACCGGGCGATACAATCTTCATGAACATTTTACATCGTGTTGCTGACCTCATCCTTAATTACCCATCGCATATCCCGTTGAGCTGACCAAGAGATCCTTATTTCGCATCAAGCCTAAATTGATAAACCCCCGCGTTCTCCAGCTTCCATGTTTTGACCTCAATTCCCTCGAGTAGCGACCTTCTCGGTAACCCTTCCGTCGGCTTGGACGACGGCGCTCTCTCGGCATCGATGCAAGCATTGACCGGGCTGCGGTGCTTGTGAACCCATCCGAGCTCTTCGGAGGTACGGCCTTCCGACTGGACATTTCAGCGATGTTAGCTGGAATGTGTACCTGTACCTTGGTATCGTCAGTTGGGCTTTAGATACTGATCAGGACCAGCTTACCCAATATCTCTAAGGGCGATAGATCCAGCGAACTGGTTGATGAGTTCAATAACACTGACGATCACACCCGAAGCGGCGAGACCCTTCGCTCGCATCGTCATCTCGAGCGCTTCGGCCGGGATGATACCTAGGAGTGGGGTACACGTGAAGGAGATGAGGACGTTGAGTGGGAAGTATGCTGCTATGGCACCTTGGGCGACGGGTTGAGAGATGTTTTTGCCTTGGGGTGAACTTAGAGATCACGAGTACTTAGGCCATACTCCATCGTCCGTTATGGGTGAAGAACAGTGGTCGGTCTGGGCGCGATCACTCATCAGCAAACCTTGACACTTGACTGCCAGCGATGGGGCGTCACTTTACAGTCCCACCAACGCTTGACGATACCGTCCAGCGACATATCTGGCGGCATATCCATAACCTCGAGCGCGACGAGCAGTAAGCCAAAGATGAAGTCGTCGACATCGATAGATGAGGGAGAGAGAGGGGGGTTGACGTAGAGGCGGGTTGAGAGAGAGGAGTGTCACTTACACGGTATACAGGGGGAAGATGTCCCATACTCTCGTGCCGGTGGTTCCGCTTGCAGAGGTACCTCGGAACTGTGGCTGGCAAAGATGGCAATGACATAGGACAAGCCCGAAGCGTATAGAGATGACTCACCGACGGGAGATTCTTCTCGTTTCCCTTTCCTTGAGCGAGGAGGCGATGCGTTTCCTAAACAATTTGTGCAGTGTAAGGCTGACATCAACGGATGGGGAGGTTTACACCGACGTGACACCAACAGGACCGTGTAAATACATAGATCGTTTCAGCGGTCTGTCCTGGATCGTTGCTTGACGGCTGACTACTTGACGCCAAACCCTCAACACTGGATGACAGTATTGGAATTCGTTTGCGACAAGCACATCGTCAATAGGGAAAACCTTGAAAGTGAGTTCAATCAGGCCTCACAGAAAACTCCCCTCTGTATCGCATGCATTTCCCTCAATATGTCGCCTCAATCCAATGTGGATCCCCCACTCCTCGTCTTTCCTTTGTCACACTTGAATCTCCTCAGCGCTCCGAAGCCAAACATGCATCCTCACGGCTCTTCGTCATACAGAAGTCATGTCACCGATGGTATCCGAATAGCGCTGAACGAGAGCTTCCAACGTACGACTCTTCTTGATCGATTTGTTTCCATTCCAATATCGTTGGGAGTCGCGATCAGCAAATGGCACAAACGTAAGTACATCCTTACGAAGACCTACGCTGTCCCATCACAAAGGCAAGTCATCCGCCTGTGTGAACGGTTGGCGAGAAAAGGATTTTTGCGTGTTTTTTACGGGCATAATGGTAGCTAGATTGAGTCCGTGCTCGGCCGGAATTCACGCCGATGACCTCGCGCTAGATTGGAAGGACTCTCCTCTATGTGCATAGGTGATCGCCCTATACTGCTATTGAATGAAGACAATCTTCGCGCTTCGATATTCGTTATGCTCGAGTGCCGTTCTGCACCGCCGCTTGGGTTTTCATGACTGCCCAGCTAGTAGAAAAAGTAGTCCATCGAGGTATTACGAAAAGAGCAGAACCGTAACCAGAGTCAAGCAAAGCTTGTTTAAGGTCTATAAGTGTTCAGCTCTCCCACCTACGTCTACTGAACTTGCGGGAGCTGCTCACGATTGTGTAGAAAATGATTCGTTCTGATTGCTCATATGAGAATAATGCGTACATCAGGAAATAAGGGCCAAATAACCCATACTCCTTTCTCACGGGAATACCTTAAGGCTCGATTGACGATTCGATATGGTTGTAGCTGAGTGTTGGGAAATGGTGAATCATTTCCTTCTTTCATACTGTTTGATAGACTCGACCTTCCCCTCGTCTACATCAAAACAATCTTCTGCGCCTTTGCACCCGTAGCGTCCACCACATACAACATGCTCTCATCGTCCAGCGCCAATATCCCCGGCCAATTCGCCTGCGGCTCAAACACCTCAATCTTGTTTCCCCAATTCTGCCCATCCGTACCCGTCACCAATTTCGACCCAGCACCTGTGATCCACATATGCTCCTGTGTATCCTCATCCGTCATGAAGCTCACACAAAGCGTCCCTCCTACATTGACGACCTGCGGCGCGCCGGCATTGTTATCCGTTCCAGTAGGGGAGTAGACGAGTCGGCGATCGGTCCATGTGTATCCGTCGTCGTATGAGGTGACGGCGTTGACGGTGAATGTCCCGTTTGGAGGGACACTTTCGAATACCGCGATGAGGGTACTCCCTGACATTGTTGCGATCCCGATCATCCCGTCTCGAGCGATCACGTCGTGACCGATGACCAAGCTTCGTTTGGACCAAGTAGCACCTCCATCGATCGAAGTCTGCATCATCTGGTTCTGATCATCTGCCGCGACTTCCTGACTATAGAAGATCTGTAACGTCCCATTCCCATCAACACGCATGAATGGTTCCCATAAGCCGTTGTTGACTGTCCTCGCGACTTGCTGAGCGGGTGTAGAGAGGTATGACCAAGTCACTCCACAGTCATCGGAAGAGAAGACGTCGATGCGGTACTGTGTGTATACATGGGGAAGCGTGCCGTTGATGAAGTTATGGTTCCGACATGCGAGGAGGATTCGACCCGAGGGAAGCTGGAATGGGAACGGGTTGTCGAGGTCGGTTATATTGCTGGGAGCGGCTACAGCTGTTCCGATGGTCGTCCAGGAACCGCCTCCATCGGTCGATTGAGTGACGGTGAGGACGTTGTCTCCACCTATGAAGGCGGTGAAAGCCCCGATGATACTGCCGTCGGAGAGGTAATTGATCCGGGGGTAGGTACCGCCTTCACCGGAGGTCATGTCGACTGCCGGTCCTGAGAGGGAAGGGGTGACGCCAGTTCGACGTTCGAGCCATTTTGGAGTTGGAGACGGAAACGAGATGACCTGGGTCAGCGAGGTGATGAAGAACAGAGCGGATGTCAAAAGCATCGTGAAGCTGTATACAAGCTCTATTGACGTAGTCAGGTCGGTGAGAAGGAAGATATCGGATCGACAAAAGTTTGCTCGAATGAGAAAGGGGACGCGCTCCGTCGTGAAAGAGTCACATGGCCCTACAAGTGCTCCACATGTGATGGTGGGCCTCAATCCGGGGTTTTCAGGAGCTTCCGGAATGATCTTCTGCGCTAACATTGCGGGCGAGGTCATTCTGGATCTCATGTGTCACCGGATCATTTCGTGGCATTATTCGCTTTCCCATATCAAAACTCGGCGGGGGAATGCCGCACGCCGAGCAAAATCGGAAGCACGTGGACCTTAACTCGATTTAAAATCTGTCCGGGTAAACACTCTTTCAGTCGATTCAAACACTCGGTTTTATCAAACACTCGGTGTTCGGGTTCGGTTCCATGGAAAGGTATATAAGCTGTCCAAAAATGACTGTTGATCAAGTCCACATCGAACCGGCTCCCAACTTGGACCCATAACACCTTCGCTTTATAGCTCAAGCAGCTACCAACTCGACGAGCCAGTATGTCCGGCAACACCATCGTCCTCATCACAGGTGCCAATTCGGGTCTCGGTCTAGCCACCGCCCAGGCTCTCTACTCTTGTTCCAAGGCTGCTTATATGGTGATCATGACTTCACGTGCGCTTGACCGATCTCAAGCCGCTGCGAAAGATGTGGAGACCAGCTGCAAGCCCGAGAATCAGGGGAACACGGTGGTCCCCATGGAACTTGTCATCGAAGAGGATGCGAGTGTCGATAAGCTCTACGAAGCGGTCGAGAACAAGTTCGGTCGTCTGGACGTCCTCGTCAATAACGCTGGTGAGTCACCTTCCTTCGGACTCAGAGGAGTAACAAACGCTGATATAATTTTCTCCCCTAGCCGTGTCGCTCGACATCGCTCGGGCACAAGGCAGGATCACCCCACGGGACTCATGGAACAAAGCCTACGACGTCAACGTCACCTCGACCCACCTTCTCACCGAGCGTTTCATCCCCCTCCTCCTGAAATCATCTTCTCCACGAATCCTGTTCATCTCCTCCTCCGTCGCCTCCCTCGGAACCTCTGGCACCTTACCGCATCCACCTGACCAATCTCCTTCCGCCGGCTGGCCTAAACCAGCTCAGTTTACGGTCACAGCGTATCGGACGAGCAAGACGGCGTTGTCGATGATGGTACGCGAATGGGTCAGGGTGTTGAAGAACGATGGCGTCAAGGTCAGTCTCATCGATCCGGGATGGTTCGCTTCAAATCTCGGAGGGGGAACGACCGAGAAGGCGAAAGAGATGGGGAAACCTGAGGCGAAGGCACATGGGGAGTTCATCAAGGAGGTCATCGAGGGAGGATCGGATGAGCATCTCGGAAGGCTTGCAGGGATGGACGGGCCGCTGCCGTGGTAGTCCCCACGACTTTGGCGAGGTGATGCCGGTAATCGATAGAGAGATGTATGACGTGCCGAGTCTGAACGACTCCTTGATCCAGATACATTTTCGCCAGGTCGCCCGCCAAACTCGATCAGGTGTAAAGAGGAGAGCCAAAATGACGACGTGCAATGACGATGGGCACGGGTGTGACTGAAACACCTGACTGGTCTAGGTCTCTAACCGAGTCTATGCGATTGTCAAGACTGTTTGATGCTCTGGACTACTAATACCATGGTAGCCGGTAGCACTAGCCCCAAACAGCTATGTTCTCGCCTAAACTCCGCTTATTTGTGTCGAGGTTGGTCTCGTCACTGTTGGAGGGCTCGGATAAGCTCGTGTCGGATCGCGTTCGGTGAGTCTCCAAATGGCAGGATCCCCTACTTATTGAACAACCCCCCTTATTGAACACGGCCATACAAATAGACGCCAAATTCATATGGGATATTGAAACCCCCCTCTACAGCACTTTCTAAGTTGAATAGCCTTGTTCTACTTGTCAGTCAAATGTTGGCAAGGGATTGAAGGTGTGGAGCTCTACTTGCAATATCAAAGATGCATGATGGTTGAGCTATGGCCGAATGAGCTTTGCCATGAAAGGGTGGCGGGAGAGACGCCGCTTGTCGCGTCCCTAGCAAAGCGAAACTTGGCATGATGGTTCATATACGACTATCCCCCACCAGATCCAATGTATCTTCTCGAGGTGTCCATCTCTAGTGGTGTCACGAGATCGCCATTGCGTGTATAAATGTGTGATGGGATTGAATCGTCCATTACGTACATAAGGGAACTGTCCGTAAAATCGATGAAGTGCGCCAGCGTATGCGGTCCCTCACAAATCTTTAACCGCCTCTTCCTCCTCCGCATGATCGTTATCAACTCGATCATCCTGAACCTCATCCTGAACCTCATCCGCACCTCATCCCCTACGGCCGTCGCCACTCTTCCCTCCCGCTCTGCTTTCTTCTTCAACTTGATCAGTCTCCTCGAATTGGGGTCGACCTTCTTCCTGCCCTGCCTCCCCTTCTCACTTAGTACAGCTATCTTACCTTCAGCCAAACAATCGGAGGCGTCGATTGGAACCACTGACCCTCGACTTCGCGCTTGGCCCTATCCGAAGCTGCCTGGATCTTCTCCTCTTCGATGATCGGGGAATTGCTAGAAAACTAAGGAATAGTGCAATAGAAATGCGCGTACTGCAGTGAGGACAGTCAGTGCGAGTCGACGAAGCAAAGCGAGGCTGGGCGGGAGGCGGGCCGCTGGTTGGGAGAGAGGCGAGAAGGAGAGGGAGGTAGGGGGGCAGGGAGGAAGAGGCGGGGGAGGAAGTCAAGTTAGAGAAGAGATAAGGAGTAACGTCATTCCCCTACTTCTGGGACACCCCCACTTTCCTTTCTCCTCGTTACCTTTCTCCCTGTACTCCCATCAGATTGATTGTTCTCATCATGCAACAGCCTGAGACCCCTCTCGAGCTAGCAATAACTAGCTACACATCTCAGCTACACATCCCTTTCGAAGACCAGTCGTCTATACGCCAAATCGCCGAAGATTTTGAT
>JAABUH010000305.1_pt1 | contig 75689 bp, 71 predicted proteins | sample 5559121 | NCBI WGS metagenome assembly JAABUH01 (sample SAMN10711871, study PRJNA513364) | rock metagenome | isolation source: Antarctica rocks | place: Antarctica: Victoria Land, Battleship Promontory nord | collected 2015-12-28
CATCCTCACCTTCAACCCTGACGGGCTTACGAGAAGCATACAGCGCTGCAATATCAGGAACGATGATCTGTGCCACAGTAACCATTTGTGTGTCCGTACTTACAACTTTTGGAATGCGTTGGTTCAATTTGAAACACGTGTCCAAGGACAATGAGCAGGTGACAGATGCGTCGGAGAAGAAGGAAACAAGAGCATGAGAAAGATCCAGGGTTGTCTACTACCACAACGTTATCTTATTCAAGGGATCTTTTGCGTTCTTACTCTTTGCACGGTATTGTATAGACCTATTGTCAGAATGTAATACTCTCGAGTGAATTTTGGAAAAGTTCTTTCAACCGCTCGCATCAAGGACATGGCCTGGTGACACTGTGCTTGTTATCTTTCAGATCGCATACACGCTCCTGCTTTCCCATCTTAGAGGCAATTCGATCGACGTCTTGTACGACAATCTCATCAAGGACGGAATGTGGCAATCGATAATCCACATCTTATCATTGGTAATTGTGCCAACTTTCTTCCGTTCTGCAACCAATTATCACCCATGATCAAGGTCAAGGATCTCCTTGTCGAAACTCAATTCGGATTCCGAGACTTCACACAGATTGACATAGTACGCATAAAGAAGATCCATGTCACCGTCAGGAACGATCAGAATCTATGAGTCAAGAAGTTCTCACTTTGCTTTCAGCCGTTCGATCGTATTTCAAACCAGCAAAACTCCATGCTCTGAATCGTCATGAAATTTAGTAAGGTGAGATGAGTCTCAAGTACGCGGCCATGCTGAAGATTTTCAAGGACGAACCGGCCTCGTACATGTTTAATTTGCTGTACAATCTCAAGGCATTGACGGAAGACAAGGCATTGACGAGAGAAGAGGCACAGCGGGCGGCGAAGGTGTATGTTCAGTTGATCGAAGTTCTTGTTACGTCCTCAGAGTCAGAAATCAAATAATTGAGGCTGTAATGGTTACAACCCTGTTTGCCTTGAAGAGAATCTCTTACGTCGAAATTTATGATAGTATGAATATCTGAACACAATTTTCTTACTGCAATGACTTTATTCTAGTGTAAAAGATAGGCTAGAGGTCTTGTTGTGAGCTTTGTAATGCAAGACGGCTTGTGTGGATCAGTTTCTTCGCCACGACGCCGATGATAGTGGTTTGTGACCAGCGACTATTCTGCACATATGTAGAAAGGGGAAGGGGAGGGGAGGCGCTCGGTCCAAGTAGCAGAAGTTGTTAGTACTACATTGACTTACACAAGCCGGAAAGTCGATCAAGCCGCACGATGAGTATCAATCAAAGGTCAAGGCTCAGGGACGCAATGTATCACATACCGTAGATGTAGGCTTTATTACATGTCCGTCTGCTAAATCGCTCGATCAAGCCTCCAATACCTTATAATACAGAATGTCCTCCTACAGTTCAGACATACTCAACCACCAACTCCACATCCGAGCAATTTGCCGGTGTAGTAATGAACTTAGGCTTGTAGAACACCTGTACCGCTGGCCCGTAAACTAGCGTGTTGTTGCAAGCTGAATATCGTCGGATTAGCCTTTGTTGTCCACGTCTTACATCAAATAGTGTAGATCGACTGACCGTAAAAGCCCCCCGATATCGGGTTATGATACTTGATCACCCCTTGATCAATAAAGATGCCCTTTGTCCCACCGCCCGCGTTAATCTCAATAGGATTGTAAGTGGTATTGATCTGATCGATCACAAAGCCGTAAGGGAAGCTCCCGCCAAACCCGAAAATTAGATCTGCGTTGTCATATGTGAAGTCGTCGGCCGTGCCGTTTAGGTGGCCGACGATACCGGGGTTGGCGGCGGTCTTGAGGGCGAAGACGGCGTAATTAAAGGCAGGGTAGATGTGGTAGGGCTCTAGGTAGAGGGTCTCGAAGGAGGGATTTGGGGGCGTAAGGACGTGGGATTTGAGTTTGAAGGAGCGTTGGACGCCTGGTACAAGGGGAGTTGCGGTGATGGTGGAGATGATGGTTAGGAAGAGCGTGCAAAACAGGAGCTTCATGATTGACGAGAAGTCAAGCACAGATTTGGAAAGATTGAATATTTTTGATCCTATAACTCAGAATGAAAGGTATTTTGGACTGAGGAGACCCAACAGAATACTCTAGAGATGGGGACGTCTTTATACCCATTAAATTCACTTCTGGACTTCTAAACATGAATTCGTGTAGATTTAAGGTTAGGATTATCGATTCCGTAGGTTGCATTGCAGGAGATACGAGGTGTTTATGCTACATGACGTTGCTTGTAATACGACGGATACGCGCAGCCGCGCAACACACGCAGAATACGTACGATTGAGGATTTGTCAGACCGTAAAGCTCGAATATTAAGGAGTTGTAAGCCATGAACAACGTCGACAACAGTTTGCTAACCAGGTATTGAGGAACGAGATCACATAAGGTATTTGATATGTTGGCTATAGAGACTCTCTTGAAGGCGCTTGTGTGGGAGGATAAAATTACTTGGGTCAGTTCAAGCAGCAGAGATCACATCAATGAAGTAGTAATTGCTACATCAAGGTTCTCTGTCAAACTCGACATGTCAAACCTCTAGCTATCAAATCTGTTCTTGATCCCAGTCGTGAAAACACAAATCTACTTCTTTGTGCAATTATAATTGACCTCAGGACCGAGATTGTAGATTTGTTCAACAGACTCGTTTCAAACGAGGATCTGCTGGCTCTTAAGCCCTTCAATATCGATTCCAAAGAAGTGCGCTGACTATATGATAAGGTCAGTGGTTCGATCTTGCAGCGGCAAAAGAAAAAAGTTAAGCGATTGCAGCCTAAACCGAAAGCTTGGGTTGACTTGAGGCTCAACGGTCTCGCATAATGAGAGGATTCAATGCGTTGTCATGCTACCTTAGACTGCAAAGTATCTTTCTAACATCCTATCCAACCGCCGGTCGCCAACCATTACATTCTCGAGATTTTTTCCCATTCAACCGCAGAACGGACTCCACACCCACAGCTCAAGCATCTATTTCACACCGGGAGGCCAGCAATTGGAGCCGCTAGCTCGTTGGCGGTGCAATTGCTGTCGCGGTAGCCCACCAGATTGGAACTATCAGATGAGATGTGAGCATTTGCTGACAGCCTTTTGGTCCTGAAAAATGGCATGTGGGGTGTCTTCTCATTTTAACACTGCTTCTCGAAAGGAGAAGACGGCAACGGCATTGGCATCAGCTGTTTCAGTACAGCGAATTTGCTGCTGCGTACATTCCTCTATGCATGTTGGTGAGGCTGCTGCGCGTTTGGCACTACTGCTGGAGGTGCTGCGGTAATGGTGAGGCCAAAGAGGCTGACAATCATGATGGCGACGTGCATTCTGAGTGCGGGTGAAGTTTTGATTTTGGAATAGATGAACGTGGAACAATGTGCTCAGTGTTCCGTACTGAAGATTTAGTATGACTGCTATTGTTTGGGGATGAAGACTTAATCGAATACCCAAGAGAAGAGGAGAAGAAGCTGCGAGGTGGGGTTTATATGCATTTCTCAAGGGCATCTGGTCCTGGCGCACTCGCGGTTGATCTCAGTAGTCAAAGCAGTCATCTCCGAACGACTCCGGATAACGACCATTGTAAATAAGATAGCGCCATTGAGTTCAGAACCAGAAGAACCTTTGCCGAAGGCTTCACCAGGAGGCTGTAGTGGGGTTTTGGTCGCTAATGCGGACATGTTTGGGCGATGATTTCGAGGGGTGAGAGGGACCTCCTCCGTTCGCTGACATCGTCAGATTGTGGGGAAAGCTTCAATGGTAGGGTAACTCCGCCCGGTTCATGTCGAAGAAGTGTTCTTAAATCAGGGAGATCTCACGTGAATTGGCATCTGAGAAAACGCTTGAATATTCTGCTAGGAGCTAAAGAATAGGCTATTGCAAATATATACCTACCTGGTACTCACAACAAGTATATACTCAGCATCTATAATCATTGGAGGCATTTGTGGCTTCGGGCTGGGCACCGGACTTTTTCGGTGGGAAAAGGTGGGAAGCTTGATCGAATTCGGTTTGACCAGAGCGCATTTCGGCTGCATTCGAAGATGTGGCAAATTTGCGCCATGACACGTGCATGCGATAGTTCAATATCGGCATCCGCTTAATGCCAGCAGGTAATATTAAAGGATGATATATTAGGTTGGACATCACGAGTAGATCGACTTCATGACGTATCGCAATCAGACCAAGTTCTGGGAACTGCGCTGCGAATAGCGAGGCTGAGTGGAAGCTCATGCTGCAATAGCTCGAGAAGCTAAGCCGCTCAATACTGATACTTCTGAGTAGCCGTAATACCAGTCTCAGGCTTATAGAGCGATAATGTCCTCGGAACATCTTTTCAAAGCCTTGGAATGCGAAAAGATCCAATGTTCTTTCGCGGTACTGGGCGAAATATCACTGAATTCAGAAGTGAACGATGTACAGCACGGTCATCGGAATGTGTTTGTTAGCTTTGTTCCTCTTTTCATCAATTGAGACGTGATCGCGTTAACAACAAATACTGCTTCAGTATTCACCTTAAGAGGTCATCCCCCTTTCCGAAATTTCGACAATCTCGAAACTCATCTAGCCCATAACACGGGCGTCTCTTATTCCAAAAGTCGAGCAGATCTAAGAGGGTCAGATAGTTGGGCCTATGATCTCTTAGAGGGGCTGTCGATCACGGACTCAATTCCCTAGTCTACCACCTCAATGACACATACGGTAGATAGGAATCGATATGCTGAACGTATCAACCTGTGTTCGTGGAAACGCCCACTTTGTTGTCAAGCGCGCGTTTGATGATTGCTAATTCATGGCCTTTCACGTAGATTAAATCTCCCTTCTGATTGACCTTCATCATGAGATCCCAGTTTGTGCTCAACCATTCATTGGGGATGAAACAGTGCCGGGAATATTCACTCTCAAATGTCTCCAGATCCAGGCTACAGACCCACATCCCTGGGTCGAGAAACAAAAATTTCTTGCCATGACTTCCGATGACGTGTCTCATTTTCTGAGATATACTTAGTATTCGCTGCACCGGCTCTATGGTGTTGGCGAATGATTTATCAAATGACGACGCCGATAGAAGCAAAATTTTGAAAGTTGATTGCTGACTTGAAGACCCCGAAAGCTCGATGGATAGGATGCAGCCGTTCATATGAATGGCAACATCTTTTACGAGGATAGGCCCATTTGTGTTTAATACAAGCTTCGTCTCAGCAGCATCAGGATCGGAGAGATGCTCCCAACTGCGAATGTATGCCGCCTCTGCAGTGACGCAGATCACTTTTCTCGGATCATGATGATGGTTTATCCATCTTCGTGAATCTTTTTTCTCCATACTTACTGCTTTTTTAATCCCCGAATTAACGTTATAGATTATGTCAGATATTAGAGTCGAGATCAAAAGCCAATTGTTATTTGCGTCGAACAGAAGTTGGTTGATGGCGTAATCGGGTATACGTGCATCTAGCAACGGACCTTTGGCTACCCATGCTTTACCAGTTCTGGCTACTTTCCAAACCATCACCCTGCTAGATGCGTCTGCGCTCGCCAACACGTTGGACTGGGTGCCGTATTCAATAAGCTTAATGGCGATTCCCTTTGCATGTTGGTACATGATTTGCACTTCCATGCCGGTGGCAGTGGAATAAAGCGTGATATCCCCGTTATCCTTACCACAAAAGACTAATTCATCATTTGTGTAGCATGCGAGCGCAGTAATTGCAGCTATATGATGAGTACAGGAAAATCCTACTATGGTTGGTTCGACGGCTATATTATCAGAAACGCTATCGTCGTCGTACGTGTCTGAGTGAACTAGAATAGGTGGCTCCCTAGACAACGTTAGACTTTGTGGCAGTATTACGCTATCTTCACGCACAGTTGAAGGTATACCAAAATGGAAATGAAAAACGATGTACCTACCAAAGGTTACACTGACTTCCACGAATGTCTATAAACCGAAGATTATCCCTGCTGAATACTAGGGACCTGATCGGGTCATCGGAGGCAATGACCTTATAGATCAGATTAAGGGACTCGAACTCGAGAACCTGTATGGTACCAACGGCATCGCCTGTAGCCAGGATGCGGCCATCATGACTGCAGGTCAGCACTTGAGCATCTGTCTCGACCTGTGCTACAACCGCTAGCTGGCACGGATCGAATAGTACCAAATTTCCGTCATGGTAAAGCGCAGCCAGTAAGCTAATTGCTGGGTTCGGATTAAATATGAAGTCAGAAACCCATGAGAGTGCGAAATCTGTGCTCTCAAGCTCAGTTTCGGCATCTCTCTTGCATAGGCCAACAAAGCTGCCTTCTTCCATGTCATAAAGGCCAATTGATCCTCCCCTCTGCACAGCCGCGATCATACTAAGTTCAAAGGAGAAAGTGGCGCACGTAAATATGCGACGGAAGCCAGCGTGGTCTGTTTTATTAGATGTTTCTTCCAATGAAATATACGACAACCTCGACCCGTCGGTGGCCGAGATAAACGATAGAATACCCCCTTTTGTCAGGATCTGCAGGGACTTGTCTTGATTTGCAAACGAGAGCGTAAGGCATTCCTGTGGTGACCGGGTTTGCCACAACCGCTGCCCTGTTTCTAATTCAAACATCATCACGTAGTGAACACTGCTGGCTGCCATCAACTTTCCAGAATTGCTCAAAGCCAAAAGTTTGGTTGGCTGCATCACGCTCAGTTGTTGTAATTGCTGGTAGGTAGAATACGAATAATGCCTTATCGATTTATCAGATAGGCCAACTACGAACGCAGTATCAGTGCAGGCTATTGCCCTTGTTTGTTTTCCATGATAGTGAATGCAGCATGATCGATCACTCCATGCGCTTGATGCAAGACCTTCCACAGTGATGCCATGAGGTAGCGACCCGAACTGTGACCCGATGGCTGATGTCGGAGGGCAGAACGGGGGTATCAGCCAGAATATCGCGGATGGAACTGCTAAAAGACCACCTCCAAATTGCGCTACTAATCGAACAAGGTCTGCTTCCCAACTGCTAACACGTTGCACTTCTTTACTGATTGGGGAATGATACTTTGCTCTAGCCTGGAGGAAGCCCTTCAAGTCCTTGGCTGTTCGTATCAGCTGGTGAAGGTTTCCAGTACTTGCCATTAGCTCAATCCAAGAGCAAACATTTCCTTCCAGAAATTTGACGAGGCTAATTAATAGCTGCGAGTTCTCTGAGTGGGATCTTCGAAGGTGTTGACTGAAGTACATACAGGCATATTGCGTAATAGGAGACCTTTTTGCTGCCTTGGTCCGGTGAATTTGCATTAATTTCTGGCTTCGAGGAGGCTTCATTTCATCGTTATTGAGATATCGCAGGCAAACCTCGGCGATCTGACCATGAGCCTCGAATTTCTCGACAGCAAACTCGGACTGTAGGTCATCCTTCAGGAGAAACGCGCGCACAGTCTCATGAATCAGCGAGACCCGACCATTCTTGTCTACATGTACCAGTTGCCCGCAGGTAGACAGGATGAACTTGTCCAAAGAAAGTACGCTCTCGCCAGTGTCAAGCAGTATCGCATGCTCCAATTCCTTCAAGGTAAGTGGGCGAATAGCACACACGATCCATAGCAAGACGGCCTTAACAAGGTGCTTCCCACGACTTGTCTTAGACATCAACAACAGCGCCCTTTTGTAAAGAGCGTCCATACCTGGTGGGACTTCTTCCAGGACCTGTTGGACCTCGCCTTCACTAAACGCAGATCGTAGCTCCTCTAACACAAGGACAACCCAAAGGAACGAGCCACAAGACCTATTCAAAATCGTTTCAGTAACCTTCTGGCAGAATGGCTCATTTTTCAACATTAAACTTCTCATATTGGCACGTAAATAAAGTTCAATGTCGCCGCGAGTATCATTGGGGGTCAATTCATCAGCATAAATTAGCTCCTCTAGCTGAGAAAAGTTTCTGGAGATTTCAGGAGTAGCTCGGCTACTCACGAATACCCGGAGTGGAAAAATCCCGTAGGCTTTACCGAGCAAGGGGATGATGTTGCTTTGACTGCTACATTCATCCAATGCATCAATAACCCAGAAGAAAGGCCGATCAAGAACAAGTTCGAAAATTCCGTATAGATAGACTTTACGCCACACTGAAAGGTCATTTTCTTTATCCAATCGAACCTCGTCATGTTTCATGGCCATAAGTTGGGACCGGACGCGAAGGTCGATAACAGCCATTTGGTACGCCAGAGATCTGAGACAGCCACTAAGACTTGACTTTTCGGTATCGTTATGCTTAAAGAAGTAGTAGCAGCAATTTGCGTTGATGTCTTCCAGATTTCTAAGAACATGGGCAGCCAAGACCGATTTACCTGTTGCTGGTTGTCCACTGAGCCAGTAGTACGGAAGGCTGCCAGGGTGAAAGTCTCGCCATGCTTGATATTTTTTCTTCCAAGTCAGCCATTGACAGGAGCCTTCGAGTAACGCATCTTCGAGAGTTGTCAGATCATCTTCCGGTATCCCTGATACGCTAAGATAGTCTTGAAGCTCTCGAAGTTGGCTACGATGCTCATCACGCATGACCGCAATAACTAGAAGGACTCAGCTACTTGATCCTCGATGGATTCTCGATCTGACCTTTCCTTGCAACGTCTTGTGACATGGTCACCAACGCATTTCTGAGACTGATGAAGTTCGGATCTGCCGGACTTTGGTATTTGCAGATGTCACGGTGTGTTGCATTGAGCAACGCGCTCTGCTCATTCGGGTAACCTAAGGTCGCGGAGTCTTTTTCGACAATGAGAAGGTTTGAAAAACCTATGTTCGTTTTTATGGTTTCATAGAATGATCGCAACTCAAGTGTGCTAGAGTAATGGCGGAAATCATCATTTATTGATTGAATTGCGCCGGAGTTTCGCTCCAGGTCTGCTACGAAAGGTTTCTGGCTGTGTAATAGCGACGCCCGCAGTAAGTTGTTCAGCAAAGTTGCAGAGTCTGCACCCCGGTGTGGCGTGGCGAGGAAAACGATGCCATATAAACGGTCTGCGAGGGATTTCGCCAATGGATCCTGATTAGCGAGAATGCATGCCTGACAGAATAGAAAGATTAGCACGACCTGAACAAAGACGGCTGAGCATTAAAGGGCTACCAGCCCTTTAAGACGATGACACGAAGATAATAAAATCTTCGATGGGTAAAGAGAATATTTCAGCAACGTATATGGGTTTCTGCCTTGTGGTTGTCGCGGCTGCCACTGCATACATTGCTCCAATAAATGATTGCTAGACCTTCCAGAGGTTTGACAGGATGATGCGGTGGGCTTTGTAAGAAGGTTACTTACTTTCTTGACAACAAGTCCTCCCATACTATGACTGATGAATATTATTTGTGTCTAATCGAACGTAAGGTCAGCCCACAAAAAGACAGCATGGAAGCCATCCTGTTAATGCCACAAAGCCAATAGTGCTCAGCCCAAGTCGTGCCTATGTCTACATTGAAAGTGGATAGTCTCTCCAACTTACTTTGTCATTTCTCCGGATCTCTGGAGAGTTGATCATCTCTCCCAGAAGTGACTTCCCAATATCGTGTATATTGATGATGCTATCTTTCCGATCGTTCCAATCCGAATTGTAACCGAAACTATGGATGCGGACATGCTTAAATTCGGGATCGCGGGGAAGCCATTCCTTTGGCCAGTAATGGTATGAGTGACTTGTTTTGCTCCATGTCTTCTTCGAGCCACCGCGAAGACCGTGGACGAAAATGAAATCGAGAAGAGGCGCAGGCGGTGTATACAATAAGTTGAGGCCAAGAGGGCCGATTTGATTGTCGGAAGTCTCAAGAGGTTGTTCTATCGCCGTCAAGCTGGTCAGGCTTTCCTCGAGAACACTCAACCTGGAATTGCTAGACTTGCGCCACCGAGAAAACTAGAGCCGGCAGGAATTAGTAAGGTCATCTCGAAGTTCGACTAAGGAGCTTACCATAGCAGTATCTGCATTTGCATCTTGGTGTTGAGATTCATTGAAAGACTCCAGCTTGCGCAAGGCTGTAAGTTGTTCTAAAGTTCGAGCGAGTACCGACTACCGAGAGCCGCATACATGGATGGTGCTAGGATCGGCCCTCAGTATACCAATCAGGAGGTTAACGAGCCGTGATGGATCCGGGAACCAACATAAAGTAGTGGGGGTGAGCTTACGGAGTACATACGGAAATAGAAAGACTCCATTTACCACCTATCATTAAGCGCCCAGATTAGCCCCAATTCGCAGGATACGCCGCGTTCGCGATATTGAAGATAGAAGAGGTTGCTACGGAGTACTCTAATAGTAAGCCCATTTCAACCAATCTTTGCCATCTTTGCATCTGTGTCATCGATTATATTCTAATCGTACAATCTCAATGACGGACTTGTTCAAAGAACAGCCGTTGGATAAACCTCAAACGGAGAGTATAGACCTCGATGAGAATGTCATTCTTGGTAGGACCATGTTTTGGCCCGGCCAACAGTGGTTTGAGGAGAGTACTGGCATTTGGTAGTGATTCCTGGAGCGCAAAGGGCTTGCACCATCAATGCATCGGGCCATGGAGCAAGTTACTAGACTCGCACAGCCTCTGTCCATCTCCAATTCCCTGACGGCACAGACGCCAGATATTTCCTGAAGGTTGCTACTGGAGACAGAGGGCGCGGTATAATGCAAGGGGAATACGAGTCGATGAAAGTCCTACACACGGTGACCCCGGACTTTGCCCCAAAACCGATTGCTTGGGGTACATTCAAATCAAACCATGACCTCCATTTTTCCTCGGCAATTTCCACGATATGGACAATGAACTGCCCGAGATGGAACAATTCTCTGCACGCCTTGCACAACTCCACCGAGACTCAGTATCACCGACCGGAAAATTTGGGTTTCATGTAACAACGTACAATGGAAACATTCCTCAGGATGTTCGGTGGACCGACACTTGGGAGGAGTGCTTTATGAATGGTACAAAGCGGGACTTTGAGCTAGAAATGGAAGCACGTGGCCCATGTGAAGAGTTGAAGGCACTCATGGAGCCACTTTTCAAAAAGGTCATTCCACGATTGCTCCGCCCATTGGAGACTGCCGGTCGCTCCCTTAAGCCCAGTTTTGTGCATGGTGACCTCTGGTATGGAAACGGTATGTTTTGGTCAGATCTAAGCTATACAATGACTGATCTTCTGAAGCATCCAATGATATATCTTCGGAAAACCCTATGGTCTTCGACGCCGCTGGCTTCTATGGCCATAACGAATGTAAGCATCGAGCAGACTTAGACCCATGTATAGAAATGGTCGTAATAGTCGATGCTATCCAGTCGATGTCAAAGCGATGAGAATCTCTCGATATAAGTTCGGGCGGAATTATATGAACGCATACCACTCGCACTTTCCTATTTCGCCCCCCGAGGAAGATCTCGACGCTAGACTTGCCTTATACTCTTTAAGAAGGTATCAGCCCATTAGCATGGTAGCTAATCCGTGGGGAGCCCTGCTAATGACAATATCCATTTACCTGCACGAAAGCACACTTTTCGTGTCGGACACCAAACCCAGACAAGAGTATATCTGCTATACACAAGCAAGCAGAGGCATCGAACTGTTGCTGACCACTCACAGGCTGATTGCTGAGACGCGAAAACTTGTGGAGATGTACCCAAACGGCCTAGAGTAACTTGCACCTTGTACTGCCACCTATGCGGAGCGTCGAATTCTTTCAAGAATGGGGAGCAACTGTACCGCAGTATCGAAGGATCGCATAAGGAGCTTGGAAAGAAAGTCTTTGACCCCAGGAAGGTTGTTGAGGCATTATAAGAGGAGGTGATACCGCGACCTCCAGTTCTAACCGTTCGAGCCTTCTGTATTTGTCCTGGCTGCATGACCCACGTTTACGTTTGGTTGAGACTCTGTCGGTTGCGAAATGTATAGTTCAAGCATCCTACGAGATGCTCGTATAATAAATTCTGACATCCTTCTAAATCTTGAATCTAGTAGTGGGAGGTCTCTGATACCCTACTTTTGACTGTTTGACTTCTTCGCCTGACAGTCTACTCGAGTGCGTCTGTAAACATGGGTAAAAGGTAGTCTAGCCTCTCTCCTAGATAGCTTTTCATATGAAGTAAGGGTAGTTGTGAAATCGAAGTTGGTGGCGACATTCTAACGCCTTGCAAAGGCTTTCCTTTCAGTCCAGGTGTATTCAGTCCTCCCTCGAGAAATTGGATTCGTGGCTCGGAACGGTTTGCAACGACAGACCGCATTTCGATGATGTTTGTGAATCGGGATGTCAAGATCCTAAAATCCAAAACTTCGTCTGACCCTTGGCTCTTGTCCTTGTAAGAGCGCTTAATGTACGGTAGCGAAAACATTATAGTTTCTCTTTGGACTCATTGACCTGATCCACAGTGCCTCAGCTTTAGCTAGATTTACATAGCAACCATCTTTAACGGACGCTTCGAGATAGATCTTTCGGCCCTTAATTTCCCGAAGTCGCGTAGTTATCAGTATGGTCTGTGGAGGAGAACTTGTCAGATTCTTGTTCACGGTCAGAAGCATCCCCATGGCTTCGTCTACCAGTGTTCCCACAATCCCGCCATGGCAAAGGTTGGGATGGCCGTTGACGCGATAGCCCAGGCTAACGAGCATAATAAGTTCGCTGATCTGTCCAATACCTGAAGGATCAGGCCTTTTGTAGAGAGATGAACACGCGCGTATTGTGTCGCTGGTCTTGAGTGTTTCAGCGAATAGGGCGTCCTCGGTGCTCTCCTTGTACTGACGAGAGAAGGTGGGGGTAGGAGTGAACCCGGGATCCTGTAGGAGCTCTAAGCACCAAGGAATTGATTCAAAGTATGCTCGATCTGTGTCTCTGTCTACCGTCATCCTGCAGTCAAAGTGTAGTAAATTTTACACGGTTTACGACGGAATGTAATGGCTCGCTTTTTTCAAACCCGGGTTACAGCTGGCCGGGGGGTTGGAAAAGTTGAGCCGGGGTCGGAAAAAATTCTTGACGTCGGGTTGAACTTTAAAAATGGCATATGCCTCGCACATTCAAGACCTGGCGTCGGGTTGGAAAAGTCTCAGGCCCTATGCGAAGCATATGCCAAGAGCATGAAGCGAGACCACAAATAAATTCACATCTGGTCATCAAAGTCTCGTCTGTGCATATGCGCAGCATCAACTGAGCACAAAGAAATCACTTCGTATGTCACGCATATACTAAGAAGAAACTCAAGATTCTCTCAATGCAAATATCGCAAATCAAGAGCAGAACAACGAGAATGAAGAAGAAAATGCAGAAGAAAGATCTGACAAAGATAACATGAACGATAGCTTGTGAATGAGAATGTCACAAGTTGAGTTCATAATTCGCATGTTTAATGCATATGCTAAGCATATGTAGAAGAATCTTTGCTCGTCTTGCTATTCATGATATATGCATGATCTGTGATTGTGCTGTTTTCTCGATGCTTCGCTCAAGCTGTGCATATGCACGACTTCAATATTTCGCTCTTGCTGTTTATCTTCTAACTACTTTAGCTATATAGTATTAATTCTTCAGCTCATGATTTGCATATGCAGAAAGCTGAGTCGGGGTTGGAATAATTTTGAACTCATGGTTAGCATATGCAGAAAGTTGAGTCGGGGCCGGAATCCAAAAAAAAAAAGTTCCGGCCCTGGCTCAACTTTTCCAACCCCTCACCAACTGTAACCCCTTTAAAACCGAGATACTTAGCGCAGAAGCTACTCTACCCGACTTGGTCAGCAAAGTATAACCCACCTACCTATGGTCACATGATGTGTGCTTAGATAGATATGGACACTACGCTTTCTGAATTAAATCTTGGTCAATCAGATTTCTCAAATCGCAAAATCGATTCAGCAAATGTTTCTTATCTTTGGGGCCACCTGCAGTACTTTAAGTGGCACCCACAGCAGCGACTGCAGCAGCACGGTCAGTTGCTTCAACAGTAGCGACAAAATTGAGGCCGTGAAAGTAGAAGCAACTGGCATGGCTGGATTGGTGTTCAAGATACGAGTGATCGTCATCGAGACTAAAGCGGTGGTGAAGTAAGGTATATTGGCGGGACATCGAATAATTATATCTGGCTAACGCGATGGTAATATCCATGACGATACCAGCAGCGTTGATGGGTTCAGGCGAAACCCTCAACATAGCGTAATTAGAATATCTATCAGACTCCAAATCAACATTACAAAAGAGATATACCTTAGCATCGGTACGAACAAACGCTCAACTGCTAATAGGCTAAGAAAGGATAAAATCAATGGAAGCTCATCTAAAAAACATCATTTGAGTATGGCCATAGCGATCTACCTTGAAAAGCTAACTTCAATATGAATTTTCTCGTCTTCCAGTAGAGTCAGGTTCACCTTCGTGATTGGCATAAATCTGTTCGACGTTGCTGATAACCTAACTCGTAAGCACAGCTCCCTTCACTTAGACCAATTGATCATCGTAGGCTGATTCATGATGTCGTTTTCTCCTCACTGCTCTATCCTGACCGCATGCTAGTCGTTTCCATTGAGTAATACACGAGTTGTCGCTTCGAGATCTGGGTCTAGGTCCATTGGAGATAAACGCCGATCTTGGACGGTACCGAAACCTTGGAGGCAGAATTTGCTCACCAAACCTGCTGTCTGCGGTGTAGAATAGTCATTGCTCATACCAAAATCCGCTTGGCTTTCGGCGGGAAAAGTCGTCGGATTGGATTCCGTAGAGCCGGTTGTGATGGCCACATGGTCAAGCCAGGAGGTTTCGCTGGCGTAAAATGCACATCGAGCTATGTCATTTGCTTGAGCGGTCGTTAAACCGAGCCATGACGACTGCTCGGCTTGCTGGATTGGAAGCAATTCAGTAGCTGGAGCTTCAAGATTTTCGGAAGTAGCTGACAATACTGGGCGCATTCTCGGACCACATAGTGGAGGTATGCCTAAGGGAGCTTCTGCCCCCAGATAGGATTCCATCGTGGCTATCTCTCCAAATCGACCACTTGAAGATTGTGGCCAGCTGGACTCTATAATACCATTTTCGGTCTTTGGGGTCAAGTTTCCATATTGTTCGAAGCTGTACGGGCCGCTGCTCCGCCGCTGGGGACCTTGCAACAGCCCTTGGTTTATCCGGGATTCCCTGTGACCACCCCTGGGGTTTTCGAGAGCTGCAGGAGATATGGGAAGTCTTTCGAAGCGACTCTGAAAATAGTACGACTGAGTAAAAGCGTGCATTGCCAGAGCTATTCCATCTTCCTTGACCGGCAGGCCTAGCTCTAACCTAGATATCAAACTCTCCGTTGGGGTTTTGTCCCATCGAAGATCATGCTTGCGACAAGGAAACTGCAGCTTCATCCGCTCTTCCCATACGTCATGCAACTTTGGTTGTTGAAGCAACCCAAGTATAACGTTCGTTGCATCCCAGTTGCTGAGATCTTCCCCACGTTCGTAATGCGTAGCTATATGATGGAAACGTTCCGTAGATTTTGCGAAGTAAGCAACGCAGAAGCCACAAGCCCAAGTAGCCGCGTCGCCATCCTTTAGCAACGGTAGAGCCTTTGGGTACTCCGTGACTTTCAAGATGTTTTTCCAGTTGATACTTTCTGTTGTATGTCCTAGCGGTCAGTGCTTTCTCGAGACAAGGGAGAACTTGGTGTTTTTCATTGTGACGTTCGTCCGGATTTATGTCTCCACACAATGCACAAATCAAACCATGCTCTTTATGCACTACGGGACCATCTGGCATGCAAATGTACACGGTTTCCTCATGGGCCTCTTTCTCATGCTTTGTCCAGCCACCATAGGTTGTGAAAAGCCGTGGTTTTTTGCAAGTGGTACACCAGTAGCTGCACTGGGGTGCACTTGTCGAAGACGTGCCTCTCCGTCCCGCTGGGGATTAAGAAGAGACTGCTGCTGCCCGGGTAGGCTACTCCGGGCATTCTCCCTGACGTGTTTCTGATTGAGGGGGTGCGATTCGACGGTGGACCAGGAGGATCTGGTATTGGAGCTTAGGGATGCGGTTCTGCTACTGCGGCGGGTAGAACTAGAGCTAGAGGCGTCGGAGAACCTCATCAATGATTGAAGGCTACCTCGAGATGCTTGTCGGTCTTTTCGATTAGCTAGTTGAATAATCAGCTGCAAATAACGAACTAGACACACAGCATATCAATACCGGGAGACCAAAGAAATTGCCTCAAAGCCTGTATAGCGGCGAATTCTCCATCCGAAAGATCAAGAAAGGACCGAATCTCTGCATGGGTGCGCCCATTGAGAGCCGCAAAGGTCGGCTCCTTCTCGATGATACTACCGAGCTCTGTATCGCTGCTGACGTTCCAAGGTCGGTTTTGCTTGCTGGGAAAGAGAGTGTTTGAGTGTCGCACTTCTGATTCCGCTAAGGAGCGGGCGCCTCGGCAACGAAACGCCGGATCCGCCGCGTTTGCAGCATTCATCCCTTAAACTCGGGGAACAACTGAACTCGTTCTTCTGGCTCGGGTACCTTGACGGTCATGGAAGGCTTTATGGAAGTTGGAACAGGAGTAAGGCAGAAGACAACAGTGATAAAGCGTTGCTCGAAATGGACATTCTCACCCGTATATTGTTGCCGAAGGCCACTCAGGGGCAGACGTGTTTCAAGTATTGGCTTCCGTTCCTACAGTACGCCTGGTTGGCAGGGCCATAACACAGAAAGCCAGTACTTTTCCAGAGTTGCAAACCACCTCCTGCAAGGCTGCTGCTTCATGTGAACCTCTGCTCGGTGCTCATTCGACTTTCTACGTCCCCATATTTCTTACTCAATTTGCCTCCAGTTATATGAGAAGGAGGACGCTTGTTGTGACTTTGCTATGTCTGGGCGGCTGGTGTTGTGGTTAACTTGAGCAAGTCAGGTCACCCGAATGCTGAGATCGGATTGCATTTCAGCCTGAGGATGTAACCATCCCCTGCGCTAAGCGTAAACAAGTTTCACAAGTAAAACCATTCCGCTGCCTTCCCCTGGCCCATGGCCATGGCCATCCAACGAGGCCTTTGGCTACTCCTCCATTTCTGTGATGAGCACCATCTGTGGCATCTTCCATCTCGTTTCACTTGCAATTACAGCTTATCTTCTGACTTCTTGGAATAAAAGACTTGGATCTTTGGCCTTTGCAGGAACCAGCAACGAAACGTGTGTTATCTTCAACGCCAACAATGGCACTCTGATGGCAGTTCGAAGATGGCCATCATGCCACTGGCCACCGAACGAAAATCCACTCCTGAGTGTTCACAGCTAAGTAAGTCAGTCTCAAGGACTTCTTTTATTAGGCGTCGTTCTCTCACGCTTTCTGGCTCAGGAGAAGTACCTTTCGATTTGGGTGAAATTACTACGTCTACTCAAGATTGTACATTACAGATCAACCATCCCAAGATGAGGTTCCTATCGACCTTGCTCCTCTTTGTAGCACCGATAGCATGTCTCCATACTCGGCCATCCTCGTCCATCACCGCCTTCGGGCCTCCCAACACAGCAGCTCCTTTGTGTCCCGGAGTGATTCCCACATCCCTTCAGCCTGGCTTGCCATCAACATCGAGTATTCCAATAAACCAAACGCGTTTCTCGTCTCGGGCAAACGAGACCCATGTCCAAACATTTATCTGTCCGCCGTCAAATACCAATACGTGGAACCCCAGCATTGATACTCTGATCGCCATTTTCTTTGGGATTGTCGCTGCCATATTACAGTTAAATCATATACATGTAGCTCGGCGTATGTTTTCACGTAAGCTCCCACGTTCTCAAGCAAGGAATGAGAAGAGTGGTACTGATGAAGACGAATTTAGAACAACGCAATCTGTGTACAAGCTGTCATCGAACGAAGGTCCAGCGTGTATTTGCAAAGAGATCGTCATGTCTTGAAAGCTTGGAGAGAGTTTGAAGTACTTGAGTTATCTTTTCGGTTTGGTGAACATGTGATGATCGTAAGCTACTGAATAGAGAAGTCTTTCTTCGTCACTGTTCCATTGTTTTCCTTCATAGCATAACATATTATCTTACTTTAGCTTTGCCCTCACTTTTTTATATATTCGTGCTGATGCTCTGTCTCAGACTTGACGTATTACAATCAGAGCATCAAGTTACTAGCTGATCATCTCGCTATCATCTCGTTGCTCTACATACCTTCTTCTCGAAGCTAAGAATAATCTGAAAATAATGACAGTTAATCACACGCGATAAGGACAGAAAAGATACACACGAACACGTGTTGATTCGAAAGATAATAGATTGATATACGTCTAATAATTCATGAGCATATCATTTAATCCATGGATAAGAGAGCGCCATTTGTATCCTATTCATGGATGAAATGGTTCATCAATGGCACCTATCAATGATTATCATCTCGGTCATGAAAATGTGTGTTTTAGCCACGAATGAGTATATCCACCGCTCGGGTGCATCACATAGCATAGATAACAAAATTCCCTGGATCAAGTTCTTCCCTCCACGGTTTCGTATGGGACATCAATGTTTCCACCGTCAAAGATGAGCGTCCTCGCAAACAGCGTGGCACATTTAATACCCGCCATACTGGTTTAAACGAAAATCGGTCCATCTCACTACTTTGTCGCTGACGCACTTGAGATCTTTCGAGGATTTGTTGTTTTTATTCTCTAAAGTGTAGTACTGGTACTTTATCGATCAATCTCTGCCGCGTCTGAAAGGGAATATCTACAGCTTAAAACCCCAACCACGTCTAGCATAATCTTCCTCTTCAATCACTCTTTCCCCTACGTCTCATCATCTACAAGACCAACACCGTCAGAGCTTTAATCAATCTCACATATCCATCTTTTGCTTATCTATTAAGGAATAGTAGGAGCCGGGGCGTGGTGAGGCGTGAAACCGTCACGTGCACGCTCGATCGATGGCATTCCCCACAAAGAAAAGAAAAGAAAAAAGGTCCTCCAACCCTCCGCCTCCAAGTATCTCATCTCACCCTCCTGCTCCAACCCAACCCACCCAACCAGCATCCATCCCCAGCACTCCTCCTCTCTCTCCAAAACCAAAACCAACCGTTCATTTTTTCTTTTTAAATGGTAAAACAGTTTTAAGAGAAGAGGAGGTAGTTGCAGCGTAGGCTAAATTTAGGCTTTGACGGGGGTTGCTGGTTTGGGGTTTTAGGGGGGAACTGAGGGGTAGGAATTGGAGGAGGGTTGTGAGGGTTGGAGGACGGTTGTGAGGGTTGGTTTGGGATGGTGAGGTTGTTGGTGGTGGGTTAGGTGGGTTTGGTGGGATTTTGATGATGGTGGTGCGGTTGTATGGCTTATTTACTGTGTGTATATTAAAGGGGGGATTTGGATATTTTGTGATGGAAGTAAACGGTTTGTGGGTAGTAGCGAACCATGCCGACACTTCAATTTCGTTACATATACTACCAAAATTTGAATCAATCACGATACTGTTAAGATAATGTCAAAAATGTGCGGTTAAAGTCTCCATTGAATATATATGATTGACTAAACAAACATCCCAACGACCAAGGATATATCTTGCCCAACCGTCCTGAACCCGGTCATCTGCCCTAAGCGGTGCAAGTCCGAGTAGAAAACATGGGTTGTGTGCGTATATAACAGCAAAAGGAAGGGAATGCTACAGACTGGCCAAGTCCGCAACAAAAGTGTGAGACTCAATCGCTAGAGTTGTCGAGTTTCCAGTGCGCCGGTATGCTTGAGTTACAACTGAACGCCCAACTGGAACTCCTCCGCACTGCCATGGCTGGATAAGTATCGCCACAGAAAGGCGCGAAATGCGGAGAGTTTGTAGAAGGAATCTACAAAACGATGAGGCTAGGGCAGACGTTGCCGACGTTGACAAGGCCGTTCTATGGTGATGTTAGGAGGGAAATGCTGGAACGGATGGAAATGGATATTACCTGCGCGCCACTTGAGCAGCAGGCCAAGCTTTGCTGTTGAGAGCACTGGGAGGTGATGGGTGCGACGCTAAGAACTAAAGCACAAGGATATCAGCAAATGCATCATGGATCACTCCAAATCATGGCTCACCATTGATGGTGGTGCAGTCAATTCCGACGTTAACGGGGATGAGGTTGATGGTCTGCTTGACGATCTGGTTGCAGCAGGACGCAGTCTGGTTTTGGGCGCATTGGTTCTGGGCTTTTTGACCTGGGGTCTCTTTCTTGCCCTTGGTGCGCTCCTCAATATTTTCCGACGGGAGGGCGGTTACCGTGAGGGCGAAGGAAAGGAGGGCGATGATGTTGGAGAACTGCATATTGGATTGAGGTGCTGGAGATTGGATTGAAAGGTAGTTTGAGTGCGTTTGGTGTTTATTGAAACTTTATTGGAAGATTGAGAGGCTGATGGGGATGGAAGATGAGGGAGGAAGAGTCCTGTTAAATAGATCTCTTGAGGAGACGAAGAAGGACCATCATCGTCACCACCACACCGTATCTCCCATCTTCCAAGTTTTCCAAGCTCCAACTTTGGCGCTGTAGGGTCGCCAATGTTGCTACGATCCCTCCCCTGCTCGTCAGATCCATCTTGGTTGTCTCGCTCAATGGAAGATGCCGTCTACAGATCGACAATGTATTGCCCGAATTGAGGCAACTGTGAGAACCGCACTGCAACGCCGTATAACAGCTACCAATGATCTCGGCAACGGAGGTAAAATCTCTCATCCCCCCCTGGGGTGTAGAAGCACGATGATGAACATTAGACCCAAAAGTAGCCCAAGGTTTCAGCGTGGAGCGAGAGACGGCTATGGTTCCGCCCAGCTTACCGGGCAGTAAGAGGATGCTTGCAGCCACCATGGCGATAGGTTTCGCTTGATATCTCCGCAAATCGTTGAATTAGCTCAATAGTTTGCGCCTATGCAATATTTTGACCACAAGCCACCAGACGACCAGACGCCCATCGGCGGTACGTGTTATAGGAAGCTGACAGCTCAAGGGTATGACTGTTGTATGTGCAGCCAGCGCTCTCTCGATGCGGAGCTCTGTTGTCGCCCCCCTTTGCTGCTAATGCAAGCCCGTTTCCCCCTGCTTCAGGCAGAATTTGCGCTTTTGGGATCGGTCGAGTCGGCGTCCAATGACTGTGGTCCGCATAGCACATTGGTTCATACCCACGAACATTAACCTGCTGTCCTCGGACGCACTGATCCCACAGCGTTTTCGGGCTGTTTGAAGTTGGGCAATGCCGCTAATGACCAGGGGAGAACGTTCTCGGTACTTACCAGGTGCCTTGGTTAACGGGGGAGGTTAGGTGGATCTACCTCCACCGGGCAGCGAATGCAATGGACTCGGGGGTGCTCAGGGATCCAAGAATAGATGAAAACAAATGAACGTAAATGAAGAGAATCCCGATCTGACCGATTCGATCTGGTTCCCAATCAGTCGATCTTGCACTAGGCAGGGATGCACTCGAACGGACGAGTAGTCCAGCCACACGCTCTCCGGATCGACTTCGGCACAAGCCACCCGACACGACCCGACACCGTTATGACCTTCACTCGTCTCGTGCCGTTGCTGTCGAGTGTCGAGTGTCAAGTCCCTCGGATTGTCAAGCCACACTCGGTCATTGGCAATTGCCGTTCTGCTTGGGGACATGGCGCAAAGGTCAAAGGACGAGTTAGCCGTAGTACATCCACAGTCCCCCAAGGCACATTCTGCACCATCCCCACCCTGGCGCTCGTCGCATCTGATGAGAACGATGACACATGCACATGTTAACCCCACAAACAACAATACAGGGAGTGGTGTAGTAAGTAACCAAGCAAAAAGCCTGTTCCACTTAAGCTTTTCGGGTCGCTTGCAGATGCCGAGTCTGACTGGTCCAAACGGGCTTGACGTTAATCTCCGATGAGATTAGCCCTCCCGCCATTAGCGCATACTACTGTGGACCCCTCGTACCTACCTAGTAAGGTACAAACAAGTACATATGTCCTAATTGTAGTAGATGCCGATGCCGACGTCACGTCCAAACTCAAACCCAATACCCCGGACTTACTCTTTCCCCACCAGACACAGACACAGACACAGACACAGACACAGACACGGCACGCTTGGGTGGGCTTGGCGACGATGTGGAGACGGTGCTGCGTAGTAGAGCAAGTGGTGATGTGCCCGCTTCACGAATCAGGTTTTGCTTGGCTTTGACTTTGGTGGCTGAGTGCGCGCATTCTTTAGTGTGTTGATCCTGTGTGAGCTGGGAGCTGGGAGCTGGGAGCTGGAAGCTGGAAGCAGTGGAAGTCAGCCCTGGCCAAACTCCACATGACTCTCTGGTACCCAGTACCTAGATGGGGAGAGCGCCTTGTATGGATCCGTGATGCTGCAAATCTTGTTCACGAGAAGCCACAATATCGAGACATCGTTCTTCACCGAATCATGAAACCCAAGGGAGATCCATCAAAGCATCAAGCTACCGCTCAATTTGCGTGTGCAAGGACTGTACTGTTTTGAGTAAGGTAGGGTGGTAGGGTAAGGTACTGTAGGTACATAGGTAGCTGTCACTCGATTAGCGATGACCCAGGACCGGCGCGAACCGGAGAAACGAACAACTGGGGGCACAGACACTAACCGTTTGTGGCTGGCACCAGCCTACCACACTGCCAGCAGCCCAGCACTTTGGCAACACTCGGACAAATCATGTTAGGTGGCGTAAACACGTGCGCCCGTCACTCTGTTCCTGGCCATTGTTGTGGCAACGGGCGCGAAAGCCGTAAGCCCCCCGTGACTCCAATCAATGCCCTACCGTCTGTTCCCAAACAATCTCCTACATGCGGTCCAAGGATTCCCGCATTCATCAGGGGCCGACCACTCCTCATCCGCGCAGCTCGGGCCTTTCCTAAATAGGGTTGCCCGGAACACCTCGAGTCCTCCTTCGTATGGGCGTCGTTGATCGTTCATGCATGCAAGCAGGGTCCTGCCAAGTTGGCAATCATCGGGCAAGTCGCAGCTTGTTGATGTTAACCGCTCCCATAATGTGTCGGTCTGACATCTGGACTCCTCCCTGGCTCCTGCCACTCGTCCATCACGGTGCTGAGTTGGCCATCTTGGATGACGGATGTGGGCATACGGCGTCATCGGTGGAGTGAGTCTGTAGAATAGATTCCAATCGACCCAGAAACGGGAGTCTGGGACGTCCCATCTGGACTTCATCTCTTGAGGAGGCGTCGGGAGGTGGTTTGATTTGGTCAAGCCACCGAATGGTGTCATTAGATGCCACTGTAACCTCAATGCTCTAGAGCTTCCAATGGTTTTAGGGGAGTAATGGTCTAGTAGAACAAACGCTGGGCGAACATCTTCCATCGAGTGGTCAAGGTGTCGACATGTCACCGTACAAATCCTGGACCACTTGATTGCCTCCGTGCATTTCCAAGAGAAGTACAACCGGGGCTCTTCTTCGCTTGTGTCTGGTGCTCTGATGCTGATGTCTAATTCTTACGGGGACATGAACAGTGAAGTACTGATCCTCGAGGAGACCTATTAGCCGTCATCCAGGCTTTGGTGGGAGCCATCGTGGCAAGGACAACAATGGAGCCACAGTCTCGGTCTTTCATCTGGTACTCCGGGTACTGCTCATACTCCCTCAAGCCGAATGCCCGATATGCGAAAGAGTGAAACAACGGAACAAAGACTGTACCGAAATGAACTCCAAGGAGGCGTCGATACAGATTGAGATACCCGATTACGGGAGCGAAATACAAGACTTTAGAAAAGGGTAATGATCGGGCTTTCAAGAGCTGTCATGCCTAAGATGTTACTGATGTGCTTTGAGAAAGATATTCGAAGACATTGTTGCTAGGAGGAACCTTGTTATTCCCACTTGAGAAGGGATAACGTTGGTGAATGTTCGGCTCACGGAGGACATTGAAATTTCCGTGAGCTATGTCGGAAAGACCATAGGGCAGCGATGGTTGAAAAGGCCAACGAATGCAACAGTGGAGTACAGAAGCAATCAATGAGGTTCTAGGAGAAACAATGCAGAAAAATGGGGTCGCCACATCTAAATATCAACTTCAAAATCAGATGGTCGGATTTGCTCGGACATGAGAATATCCTTCGACATACCAATCCGGTGGCAGTCATGCACCTGCAAACACTCTGCATACAAAACGAGCCATTAATCTTGAGTTGTGTCTGACGTTTTTGATAAGCGTTGCTGGCAAAGCCAATGGCTTTACCGAACGAGCCGGGGAGGTTCCTTTCTAGGCTCCTACCTACAACGCGCCATGCTGTCGGAAGACCACTCATAGGTCATGATGCTGCAACAACGCGCAACGATGCGTAATCGGCAACTGTTCTTCTCGCACGTGACTTGTCCATATTAATTAAGATCATCATCGTTCGTCTGATCAAACAGATGTGCAACAGCTGTTATTGTCGTTACCTACGCTGAAGGGCTAAATCACATCGCGCGGCAGAGAGACTTGTTTCAGACCTTGGAGCATTCGCCGAGCTTCTTCAAAGGGAATCGCATCGCAGTTTCGATGCTACTTTACGTTTGTTGAATATCTTCCGGATGGCAGGGTCTCCTCTTTAGGCAATCGACATGGTTAGATGGCCAAATCCTTTGCGCATGCATGCTTGCTGTTACCGTTTTCCGTCCTTTAGCGTTGCATCTTCGTTGCGTTTGGCTCTTCTGACCTCTAGACTTGCTGCCTCTCGGCGTACACACACAGTTACTAAAGCATTAGCATGCGTAGTGAGCGAAGCAGAAGTTTATCTCATGGGACGAAGTAGATCGTAAGGACTTACTGTCAACGTTACCTCGAAGTCCAAATGCAAAAGTGCCTGTCTTCACTCATCTCGCTTTCTCTTACGTACTAAGATCTTCTCCCAGCTCCTTTTCGACAGTCTCACAACAAGCGCTTGCTTGTCATGCTATGTCCATCTATGTTTGACTCTGCTGCTGGCCAACTCAGTCCAACTGCGGATGTGCGGGCTCTCTTTTATCATCGTCCGAAGACCTCCGGTAGCTTTCTGTGTGCAGCGGATAGTTTGGAATATCTATGACGATCATATCACGTTTCCGACACCGTCGCTGGTTTAGAGTCGTCAAACATAGTCCGAGTATCGATACTGCCAGTCGTACCAAGCGGTTGTTCAGCATCGCGTCGCCCTCAGGGATCGACGAATCGATCTATCGCTAAGATGTAATAGCATATTAGGACAGTATCGCAATTCTTTGAAGATTGTTGTCCTGGCTGCGGTACACTGAGAGTGGCGTTGGAAGTTGGTCTTCTTGGTCCAAACTGCTGAAGCGGTAAGTCTCATCCAAGGGACACTTTAGGATTTCTCCAACCAGCTGTTCGACGCTAAAGCTGTTTAAAGTCGGGACCAATTTCAGGCCAATAACGCTGCCGATACGAATACTGAGTGCACAGCCATGGACTACCGCAATGGTATACAGCTTGCATCATCGCAAAGACCCATACGGGATTCGAGCTGATATAGTAGGCCTCGGATCCCCTGGTATTATCCCCTATCGCATACACCAAAACATCGGGACCACAGGAAGAGAAACTGCCATACCAGGTCTATAGCCGGCAAGCGGGACGGTATTCAAGCGACCGGGTTAGTTCCATAATTCCATCAGTTGAAGTGCAAGAGAAGATAGGCCTGGTAACAGTAAAACTCGCACTATGGATGTGGAAACGGCGGCGTCATCTCACCGGAGAACAAATACCCAGATACACCTATGCTGAGGTACTTCCATTGGCAGATGTCGTCTGCAAGACTTCATGGTGACTCCTATGTTCTTACCGATACGGAAGACGCCGAATGTTCCTGCCGATTGAGTTGTTGCGCCGAAACCGTTCGTCATTTAGCGACCTATGTCAACGCCTTTGCTCTCGAATCGACTTGAGGTCTCAACATCCAGTATTCTATGATTGCCATCGACTTCCTCCAATCGCCAGACCTCCCATGATGGAGGCAGCAAGGTCGCCTTTCCTGAAATGTTTGTCATACTTGCTCGAGGTACGGCACATGATGGCTCTGCTTGGTTCCTTCAGTTTCAAAATCTGCCACTGGATGTTGTAAGCCTTCGGTGTGGCAGCGACAGCCCACAGATTGGGGCATTGTTGCATGCTGGTGAGGGATGGAAAGAATAGGGTTGTTGAAGTGTTCTCTCGAGCATGTGGCAATCTCTATAGGATCCTTTGCCAGTTTTTAAAGACCGGCTACCGGGATCCCAATCAACTCCCTAAAAACATAACATGAGAATACACGAACGTTTTATAGAACTTGGGCCCGAGGCAGTTCAATTCTGCCGTTATGGTGTAAGAGCAGAGACTTTCGAGGGCATTGAAGATAGGGGCGAAAGAAAGTCTTGTACGGAACATGAACATCGAAAGTCCCTGATAACACTGCCAAAGATAAGAAGATCTCTCGATCAACAGCCCTTTCAGCGCAGGACGATAAGGTAGTCCGCAAGATACAATCCATGATAGGATTGTCTGCAGGGCCAATGGCAGCACTGCAGGTGCAGGAGAGGACTAGGTACCTAGATAAGGTCCTTGAGGTACAGTACGGAGTACGGAATACCTTATCACTTATCATCACTTCTGGACCACACGTGACACCAGCGATGTTTGAAAACGCTCGGGCCCTCACAACACCCTATTCTAAGCGTTGGTGATGTCGGTGAGTCGGCGATTCGGCTCGGCCCATCTGCACGCGATGCTTTATTATTCTTCAGTCTTCACAAAGTGCAACGCGTAACAGTACTCGCACAATCAGGTCATTGATATCCCGTATAACCATATTTCTTAAAGTATACGACGCGTGAGAGACTGCCCTGCAACAGAAGGACCAGAGCTCTGCTGATTCTGCCAGCATTACTAGCTTCAGGCCTTCCCTCGGCTCTTCACCCTCGTGTACCCGCAGCCGGATACATTATACTTAGCCTGGCCATCATTCACAATTTACCCAGAAGCTTTGTTTACTTTGCTCACCAACTACCATGTCAAACGCGAGCCCTACCCGTCGAATACTCAGCAACCTAGACGTAAACACCTCCGGAACGCCCTCTTTGACCGTGAGGTCCATGGGGAAAGACACAACAAGCCTAAAGAGAGGGATCAATGCCGTGGAAGATCCCGAGATTTCACCGGCACCTTTACGCGTTCGCTCCGAGCTTCGTTTGACGCAGACGAGGCTGTCCGCCCAGAATAGTAGCAAACTTGACATGCCAGGAGTGGGCTTTCCTCTCCAACAGGCCATTCACAGTCAGCTAACGTGATATCAAGAGTCCTTCGGGCGACCCAGCGGCTATGATGCCTTCGGAGATACCAGATATAGCACAAGAGATGAGCGACAGCAGTTCCCAGCATAGCAACAAAGATTTCACCACTTCACCCATGGATTCCGACGTCGAGGGTGACACACTGGTTTCTCAACTGACGGCAGCGACGGAAATGACCTTGCCCTTGCAGTCGGCAGCAGCCTTGGTAAGTCTTCTTCCAATGCTGTGTCGGAGTACCCACTGACGGTATTACTCAGCGGGCTGAAAATCTTCGTCTTCGTTTACGCGTTGCACTGTTCAAAGTCCAAACGAATCAGACCAGCATACCAATGTCACAACTCCAGATAACCTCCCCACGAAACCGTGTTCAGACTTCGCCCCTTCGATCTTCGTCGCAGATCTTACAATCTGTATCCCCACAAACACGAGAGAAAGCCCCGCATCCCATGCTACTTCCAGCACCGGTGTTGAAACCCACTGCCTACTCGGCCCGCACCATTATGCAGCCACATATTCCATCCTCGCCACCCTATTCGACGAATAGCAGCCCGGAGTCTGCAGTCGGCGACGAGGTCTTTAGGACACCTGCATTGCCTCGATCCAAGATTTACGAAACCACGCAGATGAGTAGCCCGCCTGGGAGCGAGGGGAGAGATGTGGCTCAAGTGAGAAGGAAGCAGGAGAGCTTAACTAGCAGCGCCATTCGAGGCAAAGCAGCGATCGGTCTTTTGGGGTTGAGGGAGGCCGGGCACTAGGAATGAAATCGAGCGTCGTGCTGTCTTTTTATCGCTCAATACCGATGCTCATAAGGGAGCTTTGCAAAAAGAATTCTGTAGCTCATCAAATCACCTATACATTGCTTTTGTCGTTGGTCAACATTAGGAATGGAAGTCGCAGGGGGTCTACGTGGTAGTAGTCAGCCCGGAAGTTGCCGCAGCAAGGCGCGAATCTGAACCGATGCAAGGTCTGGACCTACTTCCTACATCTCATGATCATCGTGATCCATATCATATGAGCATACAAGCCTACCTACACCCATGGACTTCCTGCCTCTTCGTCTCTTACTCCCTGATTTTCTTGTAGTGTAGGAGCTGTTCTTCCAATCCGAGACCTCTCAACCTGCGCGCCCGCTATAGGCAACCATGGCGAGCAAGGTGGTAGTACCGTTCCTTGTGGCCATGATGCTGCTGACCGGCGTCTGCAATACCCTCCTGTCAAAGTATCAGGCGAGTTCGTCTGTCTCTATGCTGCTATCAACGATCCTGACAGATCTTCCTCTAGGACCTTCAATGTGTTCGGAATTGCGACTCGAAGGGCCCCAAAAAATATGTGTTGTTCTCCCAACCAGTAATACAAACGTATGTACAGAAAAGCCTTCTTGACTCACACTGACAGGTATTTAGGGCCCAGATGTTCATTGGTGAAATGGGCTGCTGGCTAGTCGTCGGAGGCTTCTACATCTATAAGCGCTACTTTTTACAAGACGCACCCCTGCTGCAGGGCGGATACCACCACATCGATGGCCATGATCATACTGTTGAATCTGAAGATGAGGATGCAGAGCTTGATCGCTCATTCTCCGCGCAAGGAGCCGCCGGACCTGCCACGAAGGCGCTGGTACCGAATGCTGATGATCGGAAACCGCTTGTGGGATGGCGAATTATACTGCTGGCATTGCCTGCTTGCTGTGACATTGCCGGGACTACTCTCATGAACGTTGGGTTGCTGTTCGTTGCCGCCAGTATATACCAGATGACGCGAGGAGCTCTGGTGCTATTCGTTGGCCTCTTCAGTGTTATATTCCTACGCCGTAAATTGTACCTTTACCAATGGTGCTCACTCTTTATCGTTGTCTTGGGTGTTGCAATAGTCGGTCTGGCAGGTGCTATCGCCCCGAATCCACAGGCAAAGCCGAAGCCACAGTCCCTAGTCGAAACAAGTGCGCTCGTTTTGAGAGCCGCTACGAACTACGTCAAGACTATGGGCCAGAAAGAGGAGGCCTTGCAAACCGTAGTTGGGGTCCTTATGATTGCAGGCGCTCAAATTTTTACTGCTACACAATTCGTGCTCGAAGAATTCATTCTCGAGAAGTACGCACTGGAGCCTCTAAAAGTGGTTGGCTGGGAAGGAATTTTTGGATTCTTGGTCACGGTCATCGGCATGATCATTCTGCACCTCGCTGTCGGAAGAACAGAGCAAGGACGTTACGGCTACTTCGATGTCATAGAGGGCTGGAGGGAGGTCTCTCACTACAAAGCTGTCGCAATCTCTTCGGTTCTCATCATGATTAGCATCGGAGGTTTCAACTTCTTCGGCCTGTCCGTCACCAGAACTGTCAGCGCCACTGCGCGGTCCACTATTGACACTTGCCGTACGCTCTTTATCTGGATCGTGTCGCTGGGGCTGGGATGGGAGACCTTCAAGTGGCTACAAATCCTCGGATTCGCTCTTCTGGTTTATGGAACCTTTTTATTCAATGATATTGTTCAGCCACCGCTGCAAACCTGCATCCGAAAGCAGAAACGTGGCGAATTACTCCCTGAGGAACCAATCGAACATATGTAACACGATTCAGCCCATAGACTTGGTGTGATCATCACCATGGCCGGTTCTCATCGACGGGTATCATCATGGATTCGATAAACGTGCGGCGTTTGTTCTCTATCGTACGCTTTAGCAGCATTACCAATACCATATCCATCATTGTTCCATCCCGAGATTTGGCATTAGTAGGTGTCCTAGGCAAAGCCCATTATATCGTCATGATGGTCTTTAGCGTCAGAGGATTGATTTTCGCAGCCTTTTCCACTTAGATAGGAGTTTAAAGGCCTAATCAGGCCTTTCAAGCATTGGCACAGGAATCATCCCATATTGCTTCGTCGAGAACCTTACCGCATAGGACAAGTGAACCTGGGCTAGAGATGGTCCTACCCACACTACCGCTACCAAGTATCATCTCTCCATCGTGCCATAGAGACGGCTTCTGCTCACCAACCTAGTGTTACAATAATCGGAGCACCACACACAAACACCCATCGTTTGGACTTTCATCCTTCTGCTGACTGAACCGGTCTTACACTTTCCTCCGCCCAAAGTGCAACGTCCCAGCCAAATACCGAATCACAACCCATCACCTAATCACTCTCCGAACCTCGCAAGGGCCAAAATCATCCTACCCAAGGTATAAATCCTTGAGTTGGAGTACGCGGCTCTGGTTCCACTCACACGAAATTGGCACGACACGGGCATCTTGTCTCAGAATCTCTCAGAAAGATGAATCGGCCTGGGCAAACACTATCCACGGCGGGTGGGGTTTTGGTATGTGAGAACGATATGAATCAGCTACGGAGCAAGTATCAGTGCCATGTACTACAGTAAGACTTCGCCGTGTACAATTTCTTTCACCAATGGGAAGGGCGAACACGAAAGAGCTAGTATTGCGCAAACTTTAGAGGAATATACCCAGACAAGAACATAGCTTTTCGAACTCGCTTGGGGGTTTGTCATGTGAGAACGATATAAGTAGGGTACGGACCAAGGTATCAATCCTACATTAAAGACGTAGACGTGCAAGACGTTCTTCACCACCGTGAGGGGGAATTACGAGGCAACTGATATTGATCAAACCTTGGAAAAACATATCAAGATAGGTAAGATCTCAGCTTTCTAGATCAAATGGGAAGCAAAAGCTCGAGAAAATTGTGTACCTTTGCCCTTTCGGGGGTGGCGTGTTTGCTTCAAGATACTGTTCGATAATTCTTATGATCGGAATGTACTCGAAAGACTGCGCTCTCCACATTTGTAAGGGGGAAAAACATGTTCAACATCGTTGTAATGTACAGTACGATATCAAGTAGTTATGGATTAAATTATCAAGAAGGTCACTTTCCCAACGAGAGATGGTTTTCCCTGACGTTAGACCTATTACTTACTCTACTGAGTCATTCTATCGTGATGTGAAATTTTTCCAGACAGCGGAGTAACATCTGGTATCTTAAGAGTGAGAAGAAGATAACAAATTTTCAAACACCTTGAGCATATCCCCCGCCCCCTAACCAACTAGCTACCGTGGTATCATAATGCCAAAAGCCCATGGTGTATTCCGATATCGCCAATGTCCATCCTCATAATGCTAGCATCGTCTTTAAAACGCCATATCAAGCCATGCGCCAACCCCTTCACAACTTATCCGGCGCCCAAACCTTCAACCACTCCGGACTCGGCGCCAACTCATCCCTCCTCTCCTTTCCCTTCCCTGCCTTGCCATTCTCCACAGCTGGCACGTCATCAAAGCCCCAATCCATACCTTCGAGCTCTTGGTCCATGTTCAGCGCCTCCATGCCACCCATACCATCCATGAACCATTCGCTTGGCATCCAGTTCGTGTCATCAACATTGATACTGATGTTGACGGCGTCATTCTCGCTAATGTCGCTCGGGCGCGGGCTGTTCTTCTCAGTATCGCCGCTCGAGAGCGTCGAGTCTGGAGTGAGCGTGTTTTGGATCTTAGACCATGGACTGAGGGATTGGAGGTCCGAAAGGCCAGAGAACGCGGAGGTGATCACGGATGCGGGGATGTCGCTGCCGGCCCAAAGATCTTGAGTGGCCAGGGTTGGTGTCTTGGGTGCAGCCTGGGAGGCTTTGGGATCAGCGGTCTTACTGTCCTTGAGTACTACTTTGACGTCGGAGGCGGGAGTCTTCACGTTGGAGGTTTGCGGTGTCTTCAGCAGATTCGAAGCAGGTGATGGACCGGTTTGGGTGGGAACCCTTGTCATCAGTGTCGCAGCCTCTTGCTTTATCTTAGCCTGGCCTTGTGTCGACGCGGATTTTTGGATTGGCGCGGTTTCCGCAGCATTGCCAGCATCAACCTTTGCCACTTCCGGCCGTATTTTGCTCTTACCGTTCTCGTCCAGGTTCAAGCCCATACGAATGGACTCGAGGCAAAACTCGAGGGGGTCGTTGAAGTTGGGATGAATTCGCTTTAGGTGCGCGTCCAGATTGGCTCGTGTCATGAATTCTTCGGTGCTCATTGCGCAATCAGGGTCAGGACACCTCAATACGACAGACGCAGGAGGCGGGCGTTGAGCTCCTGGAGACTCAAGCTTTGCTACCTGTGGTGATGACTTGACCGCGGGAGTTCCTTGAGCCAAGGTAGGCGTTGAGCTCGCGCTAGGAGCTTGGTTGCCCTTTCTTCTTTTGGCAGACGGAATCTGAAGCTTGTCCTGAGTCAATTCGTTAGGTCTATCCCCATAGGCTTGAGGGACTCCGTGGGGAGGTTGGCCTCCAAACGAAAACGGTGGTTGCGTAGAAGTAGGGGCGGCAGGAGTTCGACTGCTGTTGTTACTGGGATTTTTCTGCATTGCTACACTGGCGTTGCTATGGTTTCTCTGGAGGTTTGCTGCTCTGGCATGCTGCAGTGCGAGTTGCTGCTGCTGAAGGTTTGCAGCATTTAATGCTGGCATCGGCTCCTTAGGTGGCTGCTGCTGTGGCTGCTGATTCCGCGCTTGGTTCTGTGGCTGGCCTGGCACTTGCGCGACTTGAGTGCCCTTTCGAGACTGTATCTGGCCCATGAGCCAATTGAACAACTTGCTGAGCTTTTTCGTCGAAGCGTCAAGCACTTCAAGTGAGATGGTAAAATGATCAACGGGATGTTCATACTTCTTGTCGCGATATTGATGCGCAACAAGTATATGCTAGTGACTATCAGCGTCGATGAAGTCTGCAGCAGGAACGATGGTACTTACTGTTCGAATCAAATCTCTAAACATTTGTTCATTGGCGATCAGACCGTAGAAAATGGGCAATGCACTTGGTATGCGGCTTAGGATCTTGGTGGTCTCATTCAGTAACTGAAGCATTCTTGCTCTTGTTTGCGGTGTCATTGGAACGGGGCTGCCCTTTGGCGTGCTTTGTGCTACCTCTATACAAATTCGTTGTAGCTGAGCCTCTTTTCGACTTTGTGCATCGGTACGCTGCGGTCCAGTGTCCAGTTGTCCATTAGGCTTGGTGCCTTGAGTGTGAGGCTGACCTGGACCTGGACCCAACGGCTGTGGTGCCATCTGAGCGTTAACTTGTGCTTTTTGACCCTGTACTTCGGTGTTCTGTGGCATTCCAGCCCTAAGTTGTTGAGACGCTTGAATCAATTTGGATGGCTGACCTCTTGTAGCTGGCGTTGCCGAATTGGGATTCGGCACTTCGATGACATCATCGTTACTGTTACGCTTGATACCTTTCTGGTTGGGTTGCCCTGGTTTAGGAATTGCTGGCCCAACCCGAGCTCCTTGGGGCTGTTTTGCTACAGGATCTTTCGGGTCTTTTGGTGGAGCGCCTGCTCTGGGGCTCGGTTGCGGTTGCTTTCGCTGGGCCATCACTTGCGACTGCGCAGGCCGCGTTTTTTGATTGATGGGTGGTTGAAGTTGATTCGGTTGAGCTTGTTGCTGCTGAGCTCTTTGTAACTGATTGATTTGAGCCTGCTGTTGTGGGTTCATCCCCGGACGGCCTTGTGTAATTTTCAGCATATCATGTTGCCTTTGCTGTAATATTAGAGCTCGAATTTGCTCGTCCGTATATCCCTTCAAATGATCAGGCAGTCGGGCTCTACTAGCCTGTATCTCCTGTACCGTCGGTTGCGGTAGCGAATGCGTCATATTAGGGGTTGACATACGCGGAGTATTCGATCCTGCAAGAGGCGTCTGGTTGTTTGGAGGCGCGACCATCTGCGCTGGTGGGGCCTGCCCCTGAGCTTGCCCAGATGGATTTGGTCCCAGGCGCATCCTGGCTCTCTGCTGACCAACCAAATTTTGGTAGTGAAGACCCTGAAGTCCTTTCAATTTGTCTAAAGTACCTGGAGGTAAGTTGGCTTGATTTTGGGCGACCCAAATTTTCAGTTCACTCCAGGTCTTGACCTCCGGCGGCATCGTTGACAACGCACCATTCATGTTCAAAATGGCAGCTGGAAATTTCTGGTCATCCATTTGCCGAGTCTGGTCGTCGGTTAAAGCATTGCCAGCCATTTGTGCGGCTCTTTGTTGGTTCTGTAGGTTCTGTCTCTGTAGCTGCTGCTGTCTTTGCTGTACCATACTCTGTTGCCCTGTAGGCGGCGGTTGTACCATCGCAGGCTGTTGGAGCCCATTGCCGTTTTGCATGATAGCTGGTTGACCATTCATCATTTGACCAGGTTGCGCTCCCGTAATATGGGGTCCGGGCTTGCCTGCTTGGTCTTGTACTGGTGTGGAGTCTGGCACACCTTGACCTCTTGCCTGCATCGCATGCTGGTGCAGCATTTGTTGTCGCTGCCTATGCAATTGGGCAATGAATTTGTTTTGCTGCTCTTCGTTCATCTTTGCCAATTCTTGCTGCATTGCAGGAGGCAGGTTCAGCATTGTTGGCCGCGGGCGCTGCTGACCGGCATCTGAATGTTCAGGCTGGCCCATTGGTTGCATGCCTTGTTGGGGGTTCATCTGGTTCTGATCCTTTTGCTGATTTGGTTGAGCCCGCTGTTGAGGCCGCATGTTTCCTGCTTGAGCCTGTTGATTTGGAGATCCAAATGCCCTGTTAAGATTCGGCATATTGGTATTCTGTTGCGGTGTACGCCCGGAAGTGTTGAGACCATTAAGCTGTCCCTGCAGATTATGTTGGGGGGCTTGATGGGGTGTGTTCCCAAAATTGACTGCCTGAGGTTGCATTGACACGTTAGAGACTTGTGTGTTCGGCTGCGACGGATAGTACGGCTGCGTGGGTTTTTGCATTGGCTGAGCCCCATTGACTTGTCCGTTTGATTGTTGTCCAGTTCCCCGGCCATTGCCTCTTTGCTGTTCAACCATTGCCTGACTATTGCTCGCTGGAACGACCACCTGCCCAGCTTCCTGCGACCGTAGCCCGTTTTGCTGTTGCACAAGGATCTGAGAGGAGTCGAAAATTTGTGGAGGAGGAGCTCCGGCAGCTTGAGCTACCGAGTTCTGAGGCGTAGTTCGGGGCTGTTGAGGTAATAATCCGATGCTCGGTGCTCCGTGTATTTGGTTTCGCTGGGTGGGGTGCTGAGGTTTCTGGGCCACGTATCTGCTGGCTGCCTGGCTACGAAAGTAGTATGTTAATGGCTCAATATTTTGCATTGCTAGATTCTGTCGCACTTCCGGGGCGATATTCCGAAGCCTGTTCTGAATGAGGTCCAGCTGCTCCTTCGACGTGTTCTGCGCCAGCATGTGCGCCATCCGATTGATTTGCTGTTGATCCTCAGCAGTGAAAACTGTCTGTGCATTTTGTTGGGTGATATGCGATTGTGGTGGATGTTGACTTGGTGCCAACTGCAAGCTTGACTGTGGGTTCATAACCTGCGGCTGTAGCTGCTGTGATAGTTGTTGTTGCATCTGCATCCCAGAAGGCTGCATCGCTTGGTGCAATTGAGCGTTTTGAAATCCCGGTTGGAACTGGCCTTGATTTTGGGTTTGAACCATGCCTTGCATCTGCATTTGTTGTGGTACCGTATTCATTTGTGGCTGTTGTGGGTTTTGAAACTGTTGCTGTATGCTGTTTGCCTGCTTTGTTCGGGTTTCGGTGATATCTTGCAACTTTCTGTGACATGCTTGCTCATAAGACGCCTTTGTGAGTTAGTATGACCTCTGCTGCTTGGTTTTAGATGACAAGGACATGGTGCTCACGTGATCGGGATTATCCTCGAATGTCTTCTGCTCAAACGTGAGAGCTACGTTAATGGACTGATGATAATCCATATCGGGCTTGATCAAGCGCAGTGACGAGACTCTGTGTCGGGCTTTGTAAGCGAACCAAAGGTCGTAAAAATTCGACTTAACCATCAGGGACTGGCCAACTTACATTTGCCATACGACCATCGTACGCTGTTGCAGAGGGACAGCTGTTTGCCATCCTTGGGGGGGTTGCTGTTGCTGAAGCAATCGAAAGATATGCTGTTGCACTTTCATGTTCTGCTGCGGTCCCGCTTGTTGTTGATTGCCCTGCGGGCCAGGCGGAGGCCCCGCCATGCTATGGAAGTTGGCCGGATTCATAGCCTCACGGCCAGACAAGAGCCCCTGTGGCTCGGACGAGTCTGCAGTTGACTAAAGCGTCCTATTGGGCGACCGTGTGTGAAAGCTATTGTAATGTACGAACGTGTGTGGGCACTGACGACAACAGACCTTTCTACTCGAGCTTTGGCTCGGCGAAAATAGTGGGGTGGCACGGGCAGGTGAAGACGCTTGGTCAGAGAATGCGGCTATGTTGGGGCGTGGGAGGTTCGTCTGTAATTTGGCTCTGGGTTGACGGAGTCGATGGGTTCCGGGTAGGGCAAGTCGTCGTTTGTGTAGGGGCAATATTGCTGGACGTCTGAGAAGGGATAGTGTGGCAGTAGGGGATGTTCAGAAGGGTAGCTGAATTGTGAGGCGAGCACCTTGTTGACCGGGCTTGGGTGAATGACTGACAGTGGATCAGCGCCCCGCGCCCGACAGGCTTGCAGTGCAGCACCGAGCAAAATCCTGCGTTCCCGGATTGTCGTCAGCCCTTTGCCCGCATGGAAGGCTCTCAGGCCGTGGGAGGCAGTATGGGGAACTTGGAGTGTCCGGCAGGAGTGTTCAGTATCCGGGTCTCGCAGTCCAGTAGCACGGATCGGGAAGAGGAAACATGAACCGAGAGGCTAGCGACTTAGTCGTACACAATACAGTCGAAAGAGCGAGAATCAACCATCACGACTATTGATGATGTTGAAGGAAAAGTAGAAGAGAATGTGCAGGCCGAGGGATTTAGAAGAAGAAGAAGAGAAAAGGATGCAGGGCAAGGCTCAGATCGAGGCTGTAATAGTATGATGAGTGATGTGCTGGTTGTTGAGTTGTGTGACCTGTGAGCGAGAATGAGAACGAGAAAGCGACATGGAAGAGTCATCACGTGATCAGACAGGGTGGCCTTTTGTGACGCATCCCCGTTTAGTAGTAGAATAGTAGCAGTGTAGTGCAGTACGGAATACGGAGGTACATCAGTAGGTATCGTAGGTATCCCTCCACCCCTCCCACAGTCCAATAGCAGACCTAGCGAGCCTTTATCCGATATGATATGGTGGTGTTCTAATGTGATGCCTCCCTTACCTACCTTACTACTTTAGCCACCATAGGGCTTGCTCTACCTTATGAGTCTAAGGTACTCTCTATCCGAACTACGGAATTTCCTCATATGATGATTGATAGGAGCGTATTTAGACACCGTCAAATCTGTAACCCCCCCCTTTCATCCGCCCAAGTGATTCGTCTATTTACGAATGCTAAGCCCATATTCCGTACAAAGGATACAATGACTTTCTATTCTCGGAAATTACTCAGGTAATGGAAGTGTCAAACCCACCAACCCGCCTCTTACAAAGCTGAGTACGGTGGCCAACTATGCTTTTGACGAATGACCCTTATCGTCATCCTCAGCCGTTCTAACGTATCAGAATCATAATACACAGCCGTTCTCGGTGTGGTTGTGCTTGGATACAACCTATTATCAAAGCCAGGAATGGCGACTTCGATCCGATCCGATGTCTTTGCCTTCTTAGCCATACCTACCATATCCCTCGCCGTTCTCCTCCTGCTGCGACATTTCCTCCCCCTCAGAACGACGCCTGCCTACCTGCTGCTTCCCATCTTCCTTGCCCTAGCCCTCCCTGTCAGCATCATCCTCTTGGTACCCATAGACCTCGCTTCAAGCTTGAGGGCTACCGATGAGGCTTCGAGAGGAATATGGCTGCCTGACCGCGTCATACTGGTCGCATGGCGTCTCACCTACTGGCTTACGTTTGCCCTAACCTGGTAACTAAGCGATCTTCCAAGTCTATGTACGATACCCTTCATGGGACGCTGATCGACATCGTCTAGGTTCATTCTGCCTTTATTGGGAGAGTATGTAGACTCGGGTTACCGAACGCCCAAGGACCGCATCTTGTACTCCCTAAGATCGAATGGCCAGTATCAGCTCACCGTTCTCGTGTGTGGTGTTGCCGGGCTTGGATACGTGCTTTGGCAGAATGGTTTTGAAGCAACATCCGTCAAAGCCTTGGTTATGGCATTGGCCTACTGCTGGGGTTTGATTCTTGCAATATATCTCATGGGTCACGGATTGGTCGCCGTACCTAGACGGCTGTATCACAACGCCAAGATAAGTGGAAGATTGCGAAGGATACAGTCTCAAGCGCCAAGGGTCAATGATAGACTTGCAGACGCGACCTCGGATCTGGAAGATTTGGAAGCCCAGGTCGCCAAATTGGTACAGCGAAAGAATGGGATCTCGCGCGACCATCAAGAATGGATCGATGAGCTGTCGGAGATTTCGAACATATCTGGCTCCCGCCTATCATCCGCTGGGCCTCGCGCGAATGTTGCAGCAATACCGGCTGTAATCACTGATCGGTACCTTGCTGAATTAGCGAGGAAACTGAATCGTGCCCGTCATAAGCGTGTCCGTTATATCGATGCCTGGGATCGCCTCATCCAAGAGGCCGCTGATATGCAGGCTATACTCGATGCGTCTGCATCCCAGCATCTCGAATTCGGAAGAGTCTCTCCGCATGCCTCATGGCTTGAAAGAGCAATGATACTGACGCCTTATACTCGCTATTTAATCCACTCGAAAGCGATACCCGCAGCGAGGCTAGCTCTTGCGGCTGTGCTCTCCTTGGCTTCAGTCTGTATTGTATGGTCCGAGCTTGTCAAATTCCCCGCCCCAAAGCTCTCAGTTATCAGCTTAACCGTTGTATCCCATACAGGTAGTGGCGGAGAGGAAGTGGGATTTGTGGGCCAAGTCATTGCCTCACTGTGGCTTCTCTATATGTGTCTGGCTGCGCTCGCAAGTTTTGACGAGGTCAAGATATGGGGAAATCGTGCACTTGTCCGAAGAAACACTTACGGCGAGAGCGCTACATGGTACTCGGGACAGATCGCCAAACTTACAGTTCCGTTGGCCTATAATTTTGTGACATTTCTTCCTCGGAATGTCCACGAAGAGACAACTTTCTACAACTTTCTGGGTCGCCTTATCAATCTAACTCCATTAGGGAAGGGGTTTGACTACTTCTTTCCGATTCTCATATTAATACCTATCTGTGCTACGTTCTTCAACTTGTATGGTCGTGTTAAAAGAATCTTTGGGTTTGGCATCGTTGAAGACGACGAGGAGGGTAATTGTTCAGCTTTTGATGGTGGAGGATGGAGAGAAGGTCGTGAGTTGATCGAACGAGAATTGAATGGCACGTCTCGTCTCGGACTCTCATCTCGAGCAGGCGGAACGTCGTTGTCTTCACCTTCCGGATATCATAGCCCCGCTGATGCAAGCGGCCAATTACGCCACGCGCCTACTGTTTCTCGTGGCTCCTTGGCGGTACCAAGCTCGCGCGACATTACATCGGGAAATACGAAGACGGCGAGGGGGCAAGCTCAAAGACTTGCTGATGCTACCCAAGCAGCGGAAGAGGATGAGAACTTCTTCCAAGGCTTTGCACACCGTGTTCGAAATACGTTTGACACCATGGACAGGCCGGAATGGCTGTCTGATCTAGGGAAGCGGCCTAAATGGATGGGAGGAGTAGATGGCAACCGTGAAAGCAATGGCAGGGCCGACTCCGGGCGGGGATTGGGAAGGTGGTTTGGTGGCAGGCCGGCGGACGGACATGTAAGGCTATGAGTGAACGATTAAGACTTGCTGCATAGCGATGGAGTTGATCTTAAAGGACTGCAGTACTAGAAGGAACCACATTGTAAACACCTGGACGCAACAGAGAATCATTGAATTGCATTGAGCAGATTGCATCACCTATACTCCGGACTCCGTATAATATCACTGTTGAACGCCATCTTGTCAGCACCCCGATTTCCATAAGTTAAGTACCACTGAGTACATACTCCGTAAGATACCATGAGATGATCTTCCACTAGGAAGGAGAGGCTGGGAGTGGCAGTGGTGGCTGGTAAGAGCACATAATGTTTAGCTTGAGCCCGGCGACGGCGAGCCAATTGTCCGACCCCTCAACGCCAGCAAGAGAGTCTATAGAAGAACCTAAGCCATCCGTCTTGACAGGAGAAGTTGTAAGACCTGGTTGCCGCCACCACCAACCACCTGTACATATCTGAACAAACGTCTGTGTCAACATGCCGTGCTAAAGACCGTGCGAGTTCCAGAGTCATCGTGACAATATCCAGGTCCCTGCGCAGAACCTCCTAAAAGCCCTGTTAGACGACCATCTGCCGCACCCAAGAACGCTGCTTGCAAACGCATCTATGTATAGGGCTTAGCTGTCTTGACAAACAACTGATCTCCATAGGTATTCACGGCTCTCCATATCTTGCACCAAAGTGGGAACAACATCTGCTGCTAGAATCCGTATCAAACATACTCCACTGGCCCCTGGGTTTGTTTGCTGACACCAGTGAGAAGGGTCGTAAATGTATATAGGCCGCTGGTCCAACACATAGTTGAAGGTCGTCGCGCGATGGCTGCGATATCTACATTACCCAATGGACGGGCTCTTGACTCTCAACGAAGTTCTGAGAAAGAACACAACTCTTGGGAGTTTATCAGACCGGTTAGTCAAGATGTAGGTTCCTATAGGCCTAATGTACCTGCTCGTCTTTCGGATGCGTTTGTGGTCTCCGCACAAGTCCTTTCCTGCAACTTCACATTCATTGCGCCTCTGCTAATGTCTTACCTCTTCGATAGCATACCGGCACATCCTTCTCGAAACCATTCTCCTCAGTCAACAAGTCATTCCCCCGCCGGACAAACGATGCACAAATACACCAAACTAATGGGACCTCTCAAAGCTACAGTAATCCAACACACTCAGACACAGTGGATCGGGGCGGCTCGATTGAATCATCTAATCAGCCGAGAGCTATAACCAACAGTGAACCTTCTTATCTAACACCGTACCCAAACGGTGGGCTTAGACCACCTCTGAATCTCAGCAGAAGTGGTAGCGAGGCAGACAGTCTGCTAGATCTATACGGTCGGCCAAGGAGCGGCGTTGAAAGCATGGATAAAGTGGAACGGCCGCTTGCTATGGAAGATGTTCATATAGAAGATGAGGACCCTGAGCGCTCAAGATGGATACACAGGGACAAACTGCTAGTAATTGAGAGTCAGGAAATGCAAGAAGCTGGGATCAAGCTTCCGCCACCTGGGAGGTCGAATAGCAAACCCCAAAGCAAGCGGGAACATAACCGGACTCAATATAGCAATGGCTTACGCCACAACGAACCGGGTAGCACGAACGGTAGGGAAGTGTATAGCCAGAGGTTCGAGGAGCCACTGCAGCAGCAAGAGCAAATTGAAGAAGACCCAAGCAACTACGATCTCAGAACACCAGAAGAAATTGCCGCCGACCCCCATCCTGGGTTTAGCCCACAAATGTATCGCCAACCAGGACTAAGATCCAGTTCCTCGCGCATCCCTTTGCCAAGGCATAGTCCTTTACCCATCCCGCAAGAGCATATAGAAAGAAACACACCGATACCACGGAAACGGGGTGCCAGCGCGAATTGGAGTTCAGGAGATGAGCATGTAATCGCATACGGCAAAGTGAGAAGACGGAGTCAAAGTGTTGGTAGCCTGGTCCTATTGGACGACGGGGATTGTTTACATAGTAGCCCTACACCAGCGGCCACATATTCGGGTAGCCCCAACAGCGTCTCGACATCCCCTACCAAACCGCGAGTGGTGAGCAAAGCAGGCTTGTCATCAGGTTCCCGCAGGACATCAAATTCACAAGGCAACATTGTCGACGCACAAAACCCTCGATCTCCATCGAAACCTCGAATAACCTCAGGGCAACGACCGAAATCACGCTCCGGGCTTGAACCCAGGCCGGCGACTGCCATCAACCGACCAGAAGGCGATCCGCCATGGCTAGCAACGATGTTCAAGCCCGACCCTCGCTTACCACCCGAGCAGCAACTGTTACCCACGCACGCCAAAAAGCTCCAGGAAGAGCAGCAGAACCGCGAAAAGGAATGCAGGTCCGAGTCGGACGCCCGGAGAGGGTTCACGCCTTTGGCCGTACACACGCAACGCGGACTGCAGCCTCCTTCCCCAGCCAGAAGTCTCCAAGACGAAGGCGAAAAAGGCAAAGTGAACGAACCTGGGTGGCCGTTGCAAGTGATGTCGAAACCCGCCAAGAGCAACGGTAGCCCTGCGAGTGCTAGCCTCAGCCCAAACGCTGGGTATAGCACCATACCGCGGATGCAGGGCACGCCGCAAATGTCCAGGGCGCCGAGTCCGAAACCTATGCCGCAGGCTATGGAAGTGAAGCAGGCGCCAAAGGAGAAGACTTGCGGGTGTTGTGTCGTCATGTAGCTTACTGGCTCTAGCCTACAATTTTTTCCATTTGCAAGGTCGTTTGGAGTTAAGCCGGCCGCTCAGGGAAGATGCGGCGTTTCCTCCCTTCTTGGAGCGTACTACCATACCATAGCCTTGCTGTTTTTCGAGCGACGGAGTCGGGCTCTCGTTCTCGTCCTTCTGTCCATAACGTCCATCTGGCCTTTTCTTTCCATCGAGATACCTTAGTCTTGGGCACTGCAGCATCCGTTATCACCTCAATGTTCATCGCTTGGTTCGTACATATTCGTGTGCTAGAAAGGGTGGGGGATTTACTCTGCTGGGAGTTGATGGAGTGGCGTTGTTGGGGTTGAGGTTGGGAGGGCGGGTGAGGACGATGGGGGTGTGGGAGATGAGGTTTAGGAGGTGGGGATCCACATGGTTGAAAGATTTTTGTGACTGTTTAGACCGATGAGAAGTTTGCAGTGCAGACGTTTTGTGGTATCTGGCATCAGCACACGAACAGTGCGTGCTGACATCTTCACCTGGTTTTGTGCCAGCTTGAATCCGTAGTTCCTCATACGGAGATTTACCAGCACCTCCGCACCACCCAACCCCTCTCTCTACCAAAATCCCCAACGCCCCCTCCCCCTCCCCCTCCCTGCCCCCAAAGCCAGACCCATAATATCGAACTTCCCCCTCTCTTCATCACCAACACCCCGGAATCCCAATTCACACAACCTCCCTGAGCCCCTCCAAAACACACCCGTGTTCCCGTCCCCACTCCTACCCCTCATTTCCATCGCCCCATTCCTCCACGAAAAGCGTCCGAGCGGGGGTTAGGAGTTGTGCGATTGCGTGAGGGATTCTTGCTGGGAAGGGGAGGGTTTGATACCTCGATGGGTTGGGCGTGGGAGGGTGGGGGTGGTGGCGATGGGATGGGATGGAGATGGAGATGGAGATGGAGATGGAGATGGAGATGGAAATGGAGATGGAGATGGAGATGGAGATGGAGATGGAAAGCGAGCGAAGGGGATTGGATTACTGAAGTGGAGGCTATGGATGGATGGTGGACGAGTTGAGAGGAAGAGACCGAAAGACGGAGATTTCAAGTACAAAAGGGATGGTGTGGTGAAAGATGGCGAGATGTCGTTTGCGCTCTATTCCATTTTGTCGTCGTCAAGACCTTCACTATTCAAACCATGCGAGATGCGATAACTCAGTAGAAAAAGAATGCTGTTGGAAAGATCAGGGATAGAAGGGAGAGCAGTGCAGCTGTTATTGTTGTCGCCGTCATTCCCAGCTGTTGGCGGGTCGGATTATTTTTTATTCCTAATTTTGGTATATAGCACAATCCCTGGTTCGGACTTTTTAATGTTTTGTCGCTCTCTAGTTTACTGCATATTGACAATATGATTATCCATTGAATTGAAGAAAGCAAAAGACTCAAAGCGTGAGCAGACTTAACTTCTAAGAAATTAGATATTTGCAACCTATCAATCGAAGTTTGAAGGCTTGACTGCAAAGAATCCATGCTCCTAGCTATTATTTGAACAGCGATGATATACGAATAGTCGATCGTTGTTTTGCAACTCTGGCTTTCTCGCTGGACCTTTCAAGAAACGTTGGCGGTCGGTAGAATAAGATAGATTGGGGGACGATGGTGAGAGACCATGATTACTGATCGTCGAGCCTCGAAGGTTACAGGTACTGGAAGCACGGAGAACGAAGTGACTAAGCACATCGCAGCGCATCGAACTCTGCCTTAGCAATCATACAAAACATACGAATTAATAATGACTGCAGAGATACAGCTGTAAGATAGACCATATCGAAATAACAGCTGCTTCTCCAGAACGCATGGAAGAAGCAAACGTGTTTGATCTCTGTGACAGATACTTGCAACGATAGAGAGTATGTCTCAGAACAAGCTAACGACCCTTCAACGACTCCATTTAGCAGCCCAAGGCCTCAATTCTCAAGGCCGGGATTCTGAGACGCCAGAGCCGGTGACAGCCCCAGTATCACCGAGGGAGCTGAAGTCGGAAAGCCCGGAGAATAATCCTCACGGTAATCCATTTGAGCATTGTCTTGTTTCAGCTAGCGCAAGCCTGAGCGGAGACGAGAAGGGGCTTGAACAGTTAGGGCAGGAGTTACCCGCTACCCTTTTCGCGTTGATGTATGGATACAATAATGCATTGAAGGGTTCAGGTATGTACGCCCTTTCCCGGGATCTGATCAGTAAAGCATACTTTTTTAATATTGTAGAACGCGTGCTAGATTGTAGCCAAGGAGAGCCAGCACCAAGTCAGGTGGCACCAGCAAGACCTAGCGTAGGGAAGGAGTTCTCGACCAAGTTCGAATTCATTCTCGGCAATGATCCCGTACAGGCTCGGAAGTCGGTAAGAAAGCATGTCATGCAGGAGTACCGGAGGAGGGAGCAGTGGGAGAAGGAAGAAAGTATTGGCGAATTTAAGAGGAATGCAAGCTTCTCATTCGGCAAAGGACGGCAGCTTCCATCCCCATTGTCTGCCGAGGACGGGGTCCCATGCGAACAGGAGTCCTCGGATCCAGAATCCTCGCTGGTTGTGGGAAAGAGAAGAAGGCTCGACTGGTCTCCTTGCACAACGGTCACTAGGACCGAGTCCTCCAGAGCAGTACGCCCACACTTTCAGACCCAGACTGAACAGAGTTGTCAAAATGACAACGGACCCTTACCATTTCGCTTCAATCCATGGGCAGCCGTTGCAGCAGCAGACGTGGATCCCTTTAGCAAGATTAATTTTGGCGCTGCACCAGCAATGCAAGCTCTCTTACATCAATGTAAATTCATTTGGTTTTAATTCAATCAAGGTCAGGTACTGATCTGGCACATCCTAGACGTATGGAACGGGCCAAGAACGTTTGATCTGTGGGCGGCAGGCACCGATTTCCATCGCATAGCTTGGCTTTATAGCGATATCGCAGCTCATGACCCAGAACCTATCCCGGTGTGTTTCGCTTTCGCTTTGTGGCACATGGCTCGCCTGCGTTACGTCGAAGAGCCGCCTTTGGCTTTTGAGCACAGGGCCAAGGCGTTACAAACGATCAATAAACGGCTGCAAGATCCTCAAAAGGCCGGGAGTAACGCTAATATAGGAGCAGTCATAAATCTTGCAGGCCATGAGGTAAATACGAATCTGTTCTCACGGTATCTGCCAGCGACTAATTGCGGTCAGTATGTGATGGGAAAACCCAGGGATTTTTTCACCCATATGTCAGGACTGGCTCGAATGATCAAATCACGCGGTGGTATGGAATGGTTTGATGCACATCCAGAGCTCAGATCCATCATCATGCGGTGCGTTAAACTGTTGATCCAAGCAAGCAATAGTTCAAAAACGTCAAGGCTGACCGAGATAACAGGTTAGAGTTAATGCGAGCGTATGCTACAGTATCAAGACATCGATTCCCTCAATTTCAAGTTTGTCAGGGTCTCCCATCACTAGGCAAACAGTTGGGACTCAACTCTGAGAGTGAGAAGGATATCAAAAATCCTGTAGGCAGCCGATTCGAACAAGCTTATAATTTCTGCCGAGATTGTATTGCTCTTTTCGATGGTGTGGAGGACGTGGCATCGTTGATAAGGACTTCCAAGTCCATCCAGGAACAGACCGAGAAATTCTGGTTCAAACAACTGTTGGAAGGTTTGGTACGTCGACCACTACGGAGAGAGCCTGGAGTAGCAACAGATGAAGGCTCGGGTCTAGTCAAAGGATGTTGTCGATTAGCGGTTCTGATCTTGGTTGATACCATGATGCGCGAAGCCTTTAGCTCTCCGAATTACAGTGGCCATAACGTTCGAGCTGTCAGAGCAAACCTCCTTGACATGGATACGAAACTAGGCCGCGCATTGTATTGGCTGATGGTTGCCATGCTCCATGGCCAGCGAGTAGATTTAGGTGAGCCGGCAAGAGCATTGTACCTCGCGGAAGCTGTGCTCCTAGCAATGGATGTCAGCGAAAATGAATGGCGTCTCATCAGAACAAGGTTAGTCAGGTACCTTGAGATGAAACAATTGAACGATCTTGCGGGCATTCAGATATCAGAGTTATGGGAAGTAGGACCTATCAGTCAAACTGTCATGGACGATTAGATATGAATATAGGACACTATGACATATTACTCGCAAGACCAGCCATCCATCGATGTGTCTTAGGCTGTTATATAGGTCTACTTATTAGAATTTTCCGTGCCATAGACATGTGAATTTGTTTGAACCGCTTCTATCAGTGTCGACGCCTCTTGAGCTTGGTGTCTGCTCAAGTCTCTATTAAAATGGCATCACTACACCGGCTGGCAATATTTATGGCGGCTTTGCCGGTATGCTCATTCCCTGCAGGTCAATTCATACCTATCGCGTAGTGACCTGAGCTGGAATCAAGAGTTGCATGCTCATGTATCAACAATCAAACGAGCCGATAACCACTCAAAACCCGTCAACTCGCAGACTTATGACCAATACAACTAAAGCTGAATCGATAAGCTTGCTTCCCATCTCAACGGCGGCATGCAATCGAGCGAAGTGGTATTCCAACCAAATAGGGGGGCAGCCAGGCTGGAAATTAGTGAATACACGCGTACGTTCAGGCCACTTGATTATCGAAAGGGTTCATTTCCTTGAACACTTGTGATACGTGTGCTTCCGATCATCTGCGGGCTCCGGGCCTAATTGATCTTGTCCGATGAACAAGAGGGCGCCGACTTATCACCGTTTGGCGGATGCGACCGACCCGGGTAGTCACTACGGATAGCCCCTGCCTTTCTTTCAATAACACTCCCGGATGCTTGAAATTCTGCACCATTACATGTGCTGCTTTGAAGAACGAGGCAAAGACTTTTGTAGTGTCGTTGGCATGGATAGTTTCTGGTAGACTCAGACGAAGCTCGTCCCTTCTCCCTCCCGTTCTTCCTGCTTCAATGGTACTGTATTCTAGACGATACTTCAGGAAGTCGTCTTGGAGGAAAGATCTGTGGCTTAGACCAGCGAATATATAATTCACCTGAATCTCGGAGCCAGGATCTAAATCAGCATTTGATGTTCGAGCTCGAGATCGGATGGCATGCGGTGGAATCGATATTGTAAGGCTTGCAGGCGTCTTGAGACGATCCTGGCCCAGGATATTGAGATTGCTGGCTTCCACAAAGTCAAGGATTCGCTGATCAACCTGCTTCGAAGCAGGAAGATAAGATTCCACAACGAACCTTAGATCCATTAATTCATCTGGTAGAAGGACATCAGACTGCCTTTCGCCGACGATCAATCTGACGCTGCGGAGACTTGTTGTTTGACTATCTGTAATTATAGCAATCCGTATATCCAGATCAGGCAAGTCTTTCGCAGAAACCGTATCGGAGGCAGACAGATGAGATGGTATCAACCTGATGAACAACTCCTCATGTTGTTTCAGGTTTTTCGACCCCATTTCCGTCAAAAATTGACGTAGCCTTGGAACAGTGGTAAGAAACTCACGGCGAGACTGGATTTGCTGTTCAATATCTTGTCCAGCCGGTACATTCATGGGATATAAGACCTGGCCAAAGACTGTTGATGTATTGTAGCGCAGCTCTGTATCCCAGCTTGATGCAAGACTACCAGTCTTCTGACCAGCTGTCAATACTTCCCCTTGTACTTTCCTGTAAAGAAAACTAGATGCCGACGCAATTGCACCAGAGAGCGTTCTGTTGTTGCTATGCTGAGTGATTTTAGATCCCAATGCCAGTAGAGGATACTCCGCATTCGTATTATGCCCGAACCTCTTTTTTGTTCCGCTGCTCCATCTTGACCACTCCGTACTTCGCTCGTTCAACGGCATACCAGTGCCCACGTCAACTGGAAAGCGGACCACTCCCTCTGCATTGAGGGGTCCAGCCCAGTGAACCTGAGTTTCTTTTGTTGCAGCTGGCTCTAGGGCTTGCAGGATTAGCCTGCGTACATCCTCGAAGTCCCCGTCACCCGGGCCAAGGTAATAAACGACCAGCTTTCTCACAATTAGCTCTGGTCGATTATTATTTAGTAACGTGCCTACCTTTTCCGGGTCTCCTTTAATTCGCGTTGTACTTGATGTCTTGATGATGGTGCTTGTAAGCTGTTCTATTTGCTCCAGCAATGGTTTGTTCAACAGAGTACTCAGTTCGGCGATTTGTTTTGTATGCTTTCGCCCATCTCTAGGAAGATCAAGCTCAGCACGTCTGATATTTTCGAGTATATATTGGAGAAGTTTCAGCACATCGCTTGCCGAATCGTGATCTGCAGTAATTCTGAGAACACCGTAAGATCGTGAAGCTTCAACTTTTACGCCATATGCCTCTGACAGTCGCTTGAGGACGTCCCTCCCTGCGTAACGGTTAGATCATCACCAACGACGGCAGACTCATAGGGCTTACTATGATTGAGGACTAGGTCCAGATGTTCAGGTTGTATCCACACATCTAGCTCGCCCAATGAGTCTTTCTCTTGTTCGTTTTGTATGTGCCAGATCTGCCGTATGATTTTGTTTGCCACAGTCTGCTTGAGAGGACGTCCTTTGCTTCTATTCGCTAGTACTTCGCCTGGTGGTATAGCAATCGCGTCATTCTTGACATGCCTGCGTATAGAAAGTCGAGAAGATACATCACCATGAAAAGGCGTGGTACCTGGTGTCCACGCAGACCGCTTGTACAAATCTGAAGAGTAGTCGTAATCAATTTCCCAAGGATCGCGCGTGCATGCTTTGTGGGAATAATTTAGCAGTTGATCCGTGGTGAAGCCATCACGAAGTCTGCGAGCAAGGTCCTCTGCTTCAGATGCAGTGGGTGGGCCGAAGCGGTCTCTTAGACCGGATACCCAGGTTTCCTTTACGCTCTCTAGGTTTTCTCGTACGCGGTCCGCACCAGCAATCCCCCTTTCTGAATTTATCGAGTCCAGGAGCTCGTCTGAGCTCGCTGAGCTTGCTGAATTGCCCAGTGCAATATTTGCTATGCCAAATGTCGTGTATTCTGGTCTTTTCAAAGCTTGTTGGAGCTCATTCCGCAAGCGAAGGACTTCAGCAGGTTTCCCCAGAGCGTCAATACCGATAGGATCTTTAATGTGAAGGTCTAATTTTTTGGAAAGACTTCGGTCTGGTGTATAACGCCTCTTCTGTTTTATATTCTCCAGAACCTCAGCGGTGTTGCCTGGCACAGGACCGTCAGGTTCAACGTGGTCCTGCCCCAAGGTTATGAATCGTGGTAGTACGAGATCTCTTGTGCGGCTCAGGGCGTTTCTTACGAGCGGTCTGCGAGTAGCCATACGCCATTGACATCTGAGACATACTGACACGTCCTGCACGGTAGGGTGATAGGGGGACATCTGCAATAACTTTCTTTAGAGCTAGAAGCTCGCTGTAGAGGAGCCATCAAATCTTTCTCGCTAGATCTGCCCTACAAGGCTATGTACGCCCGGAGAAACCCCGGAGTTAGTAAGAATGACTAGCGTCATTTACTTATAGATCGTGAGCCAAACCAATCCCCATCCATCACATTCTTAAAATGGGCAGAGGACGCTGCGTTCTCCTCCTCCACTGTTTCACCGAGCTGGATCAGGTACTACGCTCTTGTGCATGACTCTTCGTCCTATGATCCGCACATGCGGAAGATTTAGATGGATCTGACAAGACGGAAGGATGTCCCAGATTTTACAAATTGACCTGGACTGAAGTCTCTAGTCAAGGTTATAGATGATGGGTTGATGGGTAGCATATGATGACCGAAAATCAGAAGGCAGCCATAGGATTACTAGGCTCGAGTCTGCTCGCACTCGCTCAATCTCATGAAAGTCTCAAGCCAGCACCTGCATGCTCAGGCTCTACTATACTAGACGACGCAGCGCTTGCAGGCGGCTTCAGGTATGGCGAAATTACATCTATTGCAGGGGCTAGTGGTATGGGGAAGACTATGGTGGGTTGTCTTCTGTACCAGCGTAAAGCCGAAGGGAAGACTGACTTGTAGAATTAGATAGCCTTCCATGTCATAGCAAGCCACCTCATCAGTCACGACAAAGGTGAAGTAGCGCTCATTGATACCACTGGGGCTTTCTCTCCTCTACGCCTACGGGATGTCCTGGCCTTCCGTCTACGTGAACAGTCTCGAAGAGCAAGATACCAGCAAGCAGGCTACATGTATGAGAAAGTGCTAAAGAAGCCTGATGCTGTCGAACATGAGGCTACGGATAAAGCTACGTCAATGCTTGATCGTGTAAAGGTCATGAGAGTCTTTGATTTTGCTGGCGTGGTTGAGGCTATTGGAGAAGTTGGCGAGATGTGGGAAGCAGTATCACGGGAATGGGACGACGCCAAGGAAAGAAAAGCGCAAAGTAAGAAGGCCATAAAGGCCATTTCCGATAGCGAGGATGAAGGCGAAGAGATGCTGGACGATTTAGCAAACCCAGAGAGATTGATTCCCCAAGAGGATTTAACGTCAACCACTACCGACGGCGCTGGCCAAATCGGTGTCATAGTCATCGACACAATCACCAACGTCGTTTCGTCCATGATGTCAAAGTCCCAGATCCAAGGTATTAATATCCCTTATCCCTACAACCCTGCTTTACTCCCCTTGATTCTGCATCACCAACACCCCCCCAGGCCAAGCCCTCCTAACCACCTCCCTCCGCACCCTCCACCACCTAACCCACCGCCACCACATCCTCACCCTCCTCACCAACGCCGCCGTCGGCCTCTCCCCCAGCAACCCCTCCTACCCCCGGCGCCCCGAAGAAAACGCCTCCATATTCGCGTCTACGCAAGGGAAACCGGCGCTGGGCAAGACGTTTGCATATCTCATTGATACATCGATCTATCTGTCGACGGTACCGAAGAGGAAGGAGGATGCGGAGGCGGCGTTTGGTGGTGGCAGTGGGGATGGGGGGTGGGAGAAGGTGGGGGTTATGGAGGTGCTGAGGGATAGGAATGGGGGGAGGGAGGGGAGGTGGGGGGCTTTTGAGATTGTGGATGGCATTGAGTTGAGAGAAGTTACTTTTTGAGCTGGTTCTGCCGGTCTTGTATGTCCTTTCTCTAGCGGCAGTGGCCCAGCATCCAATCATCGAGTATCAGAATCCGAGCAAAGGAATTCGGGTTGTAAAATTATATATTTCCAGGTAGAAGTTGTCTTTAACGAAGTCGATGTGAAAGAAAGCCTACAGGGACGAGAAAGAGAGATCCGTCAGCGGACGGGGAAGGATTGCAACAGTTGATTAAAACCTCGCACATCAACCCCGCGAATATATCGCCCAACTCCTCAAATCCTCCCTAGCTTCAAACTCATCAATCTCATGCGACACCCCCTGCGCCCTCCTCTTCGTCTCCGCACTACTCGACTGCACCTGCTGCTCAATGCTGCTCCTGCCACTAACGCCACCCTCCGCTTTACTGGCCCCCCTCCGATGCCCCCTCGGCTTCGTCGTCTTATTACTCCCCTGGCTCTCCTGCTTCCGCTGATGCCCATATCTCCTCCTCGCGCCGTCCTCGTCTGCAGCTCCGTCCGTATAATCGACCGACATGCGGATGCCAGGCGCGATGCCGGCGTCTTTGGCACCGCCCCAGCCGTCGCCGCCGGCGAAGATGTCTTCGATGCATTTGTCGGCGGGGAGCTCGCCGGCTTGGGCGGCCCAGGAGGCGGCGAGCGTGCGGCGGTACATGTCTTGGAGTTTGCCGATTTCGCGCGTTTTGGTCGACATGGAGGGCATGTGGCCGAGGTCGTCGGGCTCGGTTTGTTCAGCGGTCATGATGCCGGCGATGCCGCCGAAGACGGGGGCGGTTTTGAGGGAGGGTCTAGGTTCGTGAGCACTGGTGGTAGCGGGAAATTGGGAAAGAAACGGACGCGATGAAATTTCTATCTCCCTCTGTCTGTTTTATAGCGATACCAATCTGCGTTTCGTCAGGGTGAACTCTTCTGACTTAGGTGACTTACCTCCTGACCTTCAAAGTACTGTTGATCTTACTTTCCTGCATGAGATATCTCCGCGTCACACCTGCTTCTCCATCATCGCTTCTTTCCACAAACTCTGCCAGATTCAATTTGATATTCCCAAGTATGATTGTCTCTCCTCGAGCACCAGACGAGTACTCCTGCAAAACCTCGAAATGCATCTCCAAGTCCTGCAACATGCCATTACGGTCTACTATAAGCCGAAGAGGTAACGTCTTTTCGTAGTCCCATATAACCTTGTGCTCTCTAATGGTCACCTTCATGGTTCGACCGCGATGCTCGGCTTTGCTTGAGCTATGTACGTGCCATTTGACATATGAAGTTCCGGAGACGAGGGGGACATTGTTGAGGTCGAGTATCTAGCTCTTTGCTCAGCGACTGTAGAAAATCGACCAATTAAGCAGAAGAGCCACTAACCTTCAAATGTAGCTCAAATCTAGGCTAGGGTTTCGGTCAGCATCGTAGGCCCATTAAAAGATCTCGGTGACTGGCATACTTTTCGTGTCTTTGGAACTGTGATGTTCATTATGGATTGCGTAGATTTGGACAGTCGGTGATAGTATTGCAGACGCTGGCAGACATATCAGATACCCGCATCCTTGCCAGTTCATGGAGTCAGAGACAGGACGTTCGGGACTTGAGAAGATCTTGATAAGATCTTGATAAGATAAGGAGAATCCCTACAAACCCCCAGCACCCCGGATTTCTAAAAGCTCCCAACAGCATGTAATCGGCTGTCCCAGATACCCAAAGCTCCTTTTCATCTGTTGATACACAAGGCTAATTTGATCGCGCCCTATCTCGCAACTAACAAGAGTCCAAGAGCCCGTTCAAAGCCTACCTCACTCAGATCATTGTTACTTAACAATTACGATTACTGGACCTAGTAATCCGTTATGCTAACAGTCGTCTCTCACAGCTATTTTGATTGCTATACATGTTCCCATGGGAGGATTCCAAGACCGGATAGCAGATGCCGTTTTGGTAAGATTCAATGCACTGCCTGCGAAGTGCAAGCCAGCATTACGTGCAAATGGAGTTTTTTCCTGGATTCCATTAAGTGGAATCGTTGTATCTAATGGTACGTTCAGGAAATGATGCGAATATGCACAGAGACTAAAACATCAATACAGATGATGACAATACCATGACATGTCTAGCTCTGGCGTAAGTACTGTTTTACATGCACCATCTCAACAAATTGCGACTAACCTAGCATGAAACCAGCACTGGCATGAAATGTCTACCTGCAGCAAAGGTCCCACAAGCTAGAGGTCTCCTTCTGCACGACTGGCATGCCGAAGTCATTGCCATCCGCGCTTTCAATCGATTGCTTCTAGATGAATGCCTTGAGCTGGCGGCATGTCCTCACAAATCATCCTCAGTGCTCCGGAGAAGAGATGCCCAAGAGGTTTTGGGGAGTCGAGGACTTCAGCCCTTCACTATCTGTGAGAATATTAAGATTCACATGTACTGCTCTGACGCACCGTGTGGAGATGCCAGTATGGAGCTGGTCATGGACGCTCAACAGGACGCTACACCGTGGCCTCTTGCGCTGCCTGTTGCGGTTGCAAAGGGTGATATTCAGTCGTTGCCAGGCCGAGAGTACTTTTCCGAACTGGGCATTGTTCGCCGGAAGCCTTGTACTTCAATTGTACTCTGTTCATTTTGGCAGTAGCTAATGTAGCACAGCTCGAGCCGATAGTCCACCAACCCTCTCCAAGTCATGCTCAGATAAAATTGCTCTGAAACAGTGCACCTCTCTACTTTCTTCCTTGACGTCCCTCTTAATTTCACCTTCGAATGCTTATCTTGGAAGTCTTGTTCTTCCACTCTCACAATACAACGGAGCAGCTTGTGATCGAGCCTTTGGTACATCAGGACGCATGGAGCCTGTGTCTGGTAGAACTTGGAATGCTGGGTATGCATTTCATGCATTCAATGTCGTGACAACGGAAAAAGAATTTGCCTTTTCACGCCGTCGTGTCCCATCGCCAGCGGCTGGATCCAATCTCTCGGCCGTGTGTACTCCCCATTTGCAGGAATGCCTCATCAACGGCGTTTTAGAGGGCAGAAAGCAAACCGATCCAAGTGGAGGAAGCGCATTGTGTAACGCACACATGTGGAGAGTAGCCTCGAATGTGATGGCATTGATAGATATGCCTATATTGCAGAATATCTTGCAGCTGTCCACGTACCGGAGGATGAAGGACTCGGAAGCGTTCGAAGACCGGAGACAAGTCAAGGAAGAGACGAAGAACGAAGCGCTCAGCGGTTGGGTCCGAAATGTAGAAGATGATTTCAAAGTGCAACCTGGATCCTGAAGGCCATAGAACCAAAAGAGCTTGATAATCCCACCTGCGGCTCCATTGCATCCGAGTAATCTTAACCGCCAAACCTTTAAAAGCTGTGCTGCTGTTCCCCTCACGGTATCATTCCAAATCCCAACCAAAACACTTCTTCCCCAATCAACGACATTCCACCCCCACCCTCACCCTCACCCCTACACCCCCTCCTTCCCCCCCTTAAACTTCCCAAAAACCCTCCTCTCCATCTCCCTCTCCATCCTTAACCGATGCACCTCCCTCTCCACCTCCCTCCCCCTCTCCTCATCCGCCTCCAACACCTCTCTTATCTTTTTCACCACCTTCTCGTACTCGGCCTCGATCTGCTGCGCGGACATGGTGTGCATGATTTCGGCTTTGCGGGCTTCGAAGGCGGCGAGGGCGGCGCCGGTGCGCGGGTGGCCGGAGATGTGGCCGTGGGGGATGGTGGAGGAGAGGGTGGGGGGCAGGCCGCGTTTGGGGTGGGTGCGGAGGGGGGAGGTTAGGGGGATAGGGGTGGGGGTGGAGGTGGGGGAGGCGGGGGGAGGGGAGGGAGGGGTTGTCATGGTGGGGGTGGGTGTCGGTGTCGGTAGCCAGTGTGTGTGTGGAAGTGTGGGTGAGGATGAAGCTCTCAGCAATTCAAGTCAGCGGGTATCATGGTGATGGTTTATCCATAGGCACATACAATATTGCGGTGGTGTTGAATGGAAGGTGGAACATAGCTTGACATGAGTAAATTACAAATTTCCAAAAAATACAAACATAAATTATACGCGAAGCTCCACCTCACTGCCCCTCGCATCTTCCACTTCTACACACACCAACCATGGTACGTCCCCATGTTCCTACCTCCCCTCCCCTTCTCTTCCCTTCCCGCCCCCTTTCTTCCCTTTCAGCCCCTTCCCTTTCAGCCCCTCCCCTTCCCCCCACTCCCCACCTCACTCCAAGCTAACCCCCCCTCAGGCCGACAAACTCCGCACCCAACAACAACTGGAGCAGCTCCAAGCGCGCTACATCGGCACCGGCCACGCCGACACCACCAAGCACGAATGGACCTCCAACATCCACCGCGACAGCTACGCGTCGTACATCGGGCACCCGCCTTTGCTGGCGTATATGGCTGTGGGGATGGGGGAGCCACGGGAGAGGGTTAGGGGGATGTTGGTTGAGGTGAGTGGGTGTGATGTCGGGGTCGGGGACGGTTTATTACGGGGGAAGGAAGGGGAGATGAAATGGCGCTGACTGGGGTGGTAGAAAATGATACAGCCGGTTGGGAAACCGCCGGAGGTGAGTTCAGGGATCCAACGCCGAAAAGAGACTGCGGCTGATAAAAGTGCAGGTACAAGACTGATCGCGACAATGATAGCCGGAGGAGCGATGGAATGGTATTCATTGGCAGGGAGTTGTGTGGCTGGTCAAAGGGTTGGGATATGAGGGGAGATGCTTGCTCGAAGCAGTGGATAGATCCGTTGGATCCGTTCAATCGACAGCGATTGATAAACACCCAATCCTCGATGACAATTTTCTCCACCCATCGAACTCACAGGCAAATTCCATCCGAAGGTTATCCGATGCAGTTCCTCCCCCCCTCCCTTCAATATCAAACGTTCCATTGCCTCCACAACCACTCCAGTCAGACCACGATTCAACAAAATGTAATGAATTAAACATCCTCTCTAACAACTATAATACAAAGAAGAGGTGGACTGTAACCTGCAGTCCTGCACTCATATTAAAAGCCCTACCATTTTCGTGCCTCGAATAAATGTCGAATCAGACTTGATGTCGAATTCATATCCAACGCGAGAATTACTAATTGACCCATGCCAAATCGGCCTAATTGACCCACTTGTTGCGAGCGAGTCTCCGCCAAACCCATTTATTCCCTTCTCTCGGGTCTGGCCCTCCTACCCCCCTTCAGACTCTTGACTCTGGACAAGAAGCCCCCACCGCTCTTGCCCTCAAACTCCAACGCCCCTGTGCCATCATTCGTGACCCTCCTCTCCAACAAACCAGGCAAAGGCGCCCGCCTTGGACTACTCATGGCTCTTTCTCTGCCCACGCTGCTATCAACACGGTTCTTATCTTCAGCAATCTGGATCTTAGCCTCCTTCTTTTCGTAAGCGTCATCGTGGTCATTGAAGAATGGGTTCCTCTCCTGAATCTTAGGCATGCCTCCAGCGCTCAGCACTGTTTGTTCGATTGGACTAGTTGGCGAGGTAGCACGATGACGATCGTACACATCCGGACTTGTCACCCGACCGAGAGGGCCAGGACCACGGTTCATACCTCGAATCTTTTGTGCCAAACTCCTTGTCCGGCTCAAGCCGCCTCCATTTGCCGTGTTAGCATCAGACTCAGACTCGCGTCTCTGGATTGCTGCTCGAGGTGCTGGTGCGCCCTCGAGGAAAGTGGTTGCACCAAGACCTACTGTTTCGTCGCCGTAAACGGGGTCCACCAGAGCCGTTGGATTGAAGCTTGTCGTTCTGTCCACCCCAGGCCTAACGCCGGGTCCGCTTCTCGTTGGCGCACTGGCCCCTGCATAAGATACAAATGAATCTTGCTCGGCAGTGGCACCTGATGCGGCGTAATCGGTGAAGCCTTCGGCACCACGGCCGTGGAACTGCGCCATGTCAATGTTCTTGTTAACGGGTCCAGATCCGCCAATAACGTTGTTGGCAGAATCTTTAGCGAAAGCTTGCATTGGGGCACGTTGGGAACCTTTGCGATTACGATGTGGGTTGCAAGCGTCGAAAGGGCCGTCATGGTGGAATACTGCCAATGGTGTCAGTCTATAACTCGCAGAAGCGGCTCATGTCAACTAGGAGCCCTTACAGCCAGTCCCATAGATGCTGGTCACGTCAAGGGAATCGATGATATCCAGTCTCTGGCTTGGCTTTTTCGATTTAGACGACGATCCATGAATTCTGCCTTTGCCGTCTTTGTGTCTAGCTTCCCTCTCTTTATGGTGTCGCTCTCTACGCCTTCGTCCAGCATCAGGGTCAAGAGGTTTTCCCGACTTATCCACCAGAGAAGACTCCGAGTTGCGTCGTGGCCGTCGTTGTTTGGCTTCTGGGGGATCTGCGAAGATATCTAGTCCCTGTGGTGGACTTGTAGGTTTTCCACCATTCAATCGCCTTTGTTCTTCCTCATTTGACCGGGACGGACGGTGGCCTGCGAAAGTATTCTTGCCGTTTACTGTTGGGGGGATATTTTCCGATCGAAGCGGTCGTGTCGAACTTGGTGGAGCCATTGCTGGGTGCGAATTGTTGCTGCTGGGCCTATCATCAAGGGATAGGTTATTCTGTACAGCTTTGATTAGCAAACTTGAGTCGCCTGGAAGCCTTGAGGCGTAATGAATCCCGTCAACGAGTTAAGGGAAACATACAAAGAGAACTGCAGCGTTCCCATACAACGCTGGCTTTGATTCGGCCATAACGGACGACCCCTTATTAGGCGATGTTGACCTTTGCTGGAGGCTGTTGACCTCGGCGCTCTCCGTCTGGTCGAGGAACGGGTTGCGCGACCTTGGCCTGTCAGGGGCTGTACTCGACACGTTGAAGTTGAAATAAGGACTCTGAGGTGAAGGCAGTGCGGGAGATGCAGCTCGATTGCGAAATGGGTTGTTCGAGGCCAAGTCAGTGAGGCCAGGCGAAGGTAGGGGAGACGTGTGTCTTTCTGCAGGACAATTGATGTTAATAAAGGGGCAAATGATAGGAAGATAGCGTGCAATGGTCGAGAAAGTTGTCTTAGCAGTGCAGATGAAACGGCTATCGACATGAATGATGGGTGAAAAGAGGGCAAGGAATTGGGTGTCGAGGGGGCGCTTAATCTACAGCAAGCACTGTCACACACACCTGCTCCCTGTACCTGGATAAGCGACATGCTGGCACGTTATCTCGTACGCTTCTGACCCTGTCCTATCTCAGACGCGCCGACAGATATGATCAAAATGTTCTATGTGTATGCTGATTTGAATGCTGGTGGCGTTTCGACACTGGAATGAGGGGGGTGTTTGGTAGGTGACGATCAACCAACAAGAACCGGATTTTCTGGATCAGAAGGTGGCCATAATATGTCACGAAAGATACAAGGTATGACGTTGCTGCAGGTATCCGATGTTATGAAGTATTGGATGGCATGGGGGTTGCAAAGAGGATCAATAAGAAAGCATTTTATCGTCTGGGTGCGAGGATGTTATTTTAATCAACAACGGAAGGATTTAAACATCAGTGGATTGAATTCTGCTAGGTGAAGGCACCTGCCGAGAGGGTTTTCTTTTGTTCTGAAAGCATTTAATTATTACTGTTCCAGGGATTCTCGCATGTACCCCTGAATAAGGTAAAGTAACCATTGAATTAGAACCATCCACTACTGAACTACTGACGCCTTTTTGGGCTGCGACTCACCCAAATTGGTCCTTAAGTTGATCCGAACCAGCCGTGGGATAGACAGATTTCGCGTTGTGCCCACTATTGAAGCCTAGAACTACGAAGAGGCGTCCCTTTTCAGCCACTACGCATCTGCATGTTCATGCATAATCGTCTCATGCGCTGACTGCAGCCCCCGAACAATACCAAGCAATTAGGTGTTGTTGGAGCGCCAAGCAGGCTGAAGCGACGTAGCTGCACTCTGGACCATCAGATTGCCAACTACCATGGCAGAGGCCCAAAACGAGACCATATCAGTTGCGACACAGTTACCCACTACGGAACCACTGGAAGAGCCTCTTTATGGCGGCTACACCCGCTTTGAACTTGAATTAGAGGTAAGTTGTGCCTAACCGACTAACCCTCCTGTGCCTCGTAGGAGAGATGCAACATCCGCTGACCACTTCATCTGTAGTTTGTTCAGTCACTCGCAAACCCCTTCTACCTCAACCACCTCGCCTCCCAGAAACTCCTGCAAGACCCTAGCTTCATCGCCTATCTCCACTACCTTCAATACTTCGCAAAACCCGAGTACACCAAGTACCTCTTATATCCAGGGCCTACGCTTAAGGCGCTAGTGCTACTGCAACAGGAAAGATTCAGACAGGATACCCTGAGTCCGGATACGGTGGCACAATTGGCGGAAGGCCAGGTTTTGGCGAGCATTGAACCACGGTGACCATGACTCTCGGGACAATTGACGGGAACAATCGACAATTGGAGCTGCAGAGCAAATGTATTTGGGAATGTTCGAGATTCAGTCTTCGTCATGGGAAAGATATCGGTAGACCCGATCTTGACAGTTCAATTCTCTTTCCACCTCTGTGCACACGTCGTACACTAGTCAGAGTCAGCGATTGACATCTCAAGCATAAGGCACCCCTTCTCGGAAGAGCATACCTTATAGAAAGTAGTCATCGGTTCGTCAGCACTTCGTATCTGGACCTGGTAGAAAAAGGCCTGTGATCCATCGCAGCCTTCGCGGGGGCATTGCGCTGTAGAAACTGCATGTCAGCTTCACCCATGCACAGCACTCACAGTCGTTGGTGAAATCCTTCTCGAAGCGATACACGAGAGTACTTCTCTCCTGCTGTAAATTCGAAGTTTAGAGCATACCATCCGTCTTATCCACGTTTGCCCAAGCATCCTTCCCTCCCATTACATCTTCCACCTCTTTCCTCTTCATCTCTTTTCTTTCAAAGTATTGTTGATCGATGAGGAACTGGTAAGGGCAAGTCCGACACTCGAGGCGGTTCTGGCCTGTTGGGTAATCGTCGTTTCCAGCGCTGCGGGAAATGGTCATGCTGTTGCTGCAGCAGGGACAGACTGGGGCGGTTAGCGTGTACAATGGGAATGCTGGGCTTGTTAGACTTACAGAGAAGCATTGTTTCTTCTAAAGATAAGATCTGGGAACACGCACTCGTACAATAGGAGGAAGATCAAGACTGCGGAATAGTTTCCGCTTCAAGCCAATGAGAAAGCCTTACCGAGCTAAGGCTCCAAATGCTCCTCCAACTTCACTTCCATTGCTCATAAGATTTATCTAGCCACCAGTCAATCCTACAAGGCCCCTTGAAGATTGCGCCTATGAATTCCCCTCAACAACAATCCAGGCTATTCGCCCTTTCGTAAGGTCCCAGTCCATTCTGCAGATTCCTTTTTCCTTCTCTTTCGTGCACGAAGAAAGCTTTCCTTCATCAGCAGTAAGAGCTGGCTGTACTGGAAACGTGGGTCCATCAATGTCCCTTTGCACAAAGGACAACATAAATACATGGAAGACTAGGAGCTCAACCCACAAGAATGCTCTGACAGCCCTAAATCGTCTGACATATCGTCACGCTGTGAAAGCTCCATGGTTGAGCTTCCTCCGGGCCATCTTGACTCGCTATGCTTTCAGGGGATAGATCCTTCGCACTGGGAAATGTGCGATCAAAGATAGAGCTAGCAAAGCCTCATACTATTCTTGCTTTGCCTCGTCATTGAAATAGCTGACAGTGTCCGATACTGCCCTCTAGGCACCCGCGTTTCTATTTTGCATTCGTTGTTTGCATTTCACTCTTGTAAAGATCGCAACTGTGATTTTATCGTACATATATCTTTTATCTTCAACGCAATAGTGGGAAGTTGTACCATGGTTCTGCGTCAGCCAAGATCTGTGTGTCACTCCTCGAACAAGGATTTCTGTTACTGATGCCGTCCTGCATTTTCCTATCCTTCTGCCAACTCCTCTTCGTCTGGTGATCCTCTGTCTCGCGCAAAAAATATAACTTCATGTGTGAAATGCGCTATCGCTGTAACGCCGCTTTTTGACCAGCTCTGGTGGAGCTCTCCAATTCCAATCACGATGGCGACCGTCCAACACGACGTCACGCTATATAACAACTGCGAGTTCACTTCCGGAGCAAGTCCATTGGTTAAGTCATTCTGATGGTCCTTTAGCTACAATCACTAATTTTCAAACCTCATATGACGACTATGACAAGGTTTGCGACTTCACTCTCAAGAATTGCAAAAAACCTTTCCCCTAGTCGATCAGCTTTCCAGTGCATTTGGTGGAGGTTCTTACGGTACTCTAGGCTTCTCGAATGAATCTACGATGATTGACGGCAACGGACTCACAATGTTAGACCAACCCATGGTCATACGATAGCTGAGAACGAAAAAGTAACCATGGACCAGGACCTATCCCACTGTCAAAAATGCATACAATGCTTTCCAGTATTATACCGGAAATGGGGCATGCTTGACTCCTCCTGCGTCCGACTAAAGTTACGTCTTCGGCATGCAATGGGACCGCGATATTCAGCTAGGCAGCACGATTTATCAACCAGTCACCAACGGAACGTTAAGTTCCAATATTAACAACATAGGGGAAAGGAGGGGTGCAACCCTTTCCATCCAATTTCTATAATCACATCATGTCGAATTCAACCCTCCTCACGGCCTACAGGCATGGTGTTCCTTCCGTGAAAGTTCGTGTCGGTGCTCTCACAGCAGAAAGCTACAACACTATCTCGAAACCTGGCGTTTACAGTACGACCCGTGCTCCAATACCTGCCACTCCAACCGAAATTCCAGCATCAGGTCAACTCCTCAAGGACCGGCAGTACCTACTTCCACGTCACCGCTATATCCGAGTCCAAATTCAGGAAGCGTACAGGAGTTCAGTCAGCATCTCAACCACCCGGTCAATCCAACATCCCTGCCAATTCTTACGTTAGGGACACCAATTCGCAGTCCCGTAACCAGTCAGCGACTCCTCGCCAATATGTGCCAAGCCCAGGATCAAGGACCCTACCCTCCACGAACGTTGGAGCGCCGCCATCTGTCCCATCTGCTGCTTCGTATGAGCCAGGGGTTTTACCGCCTTTAAAAATCGGATTCTCAGTATATACAGCGAACTCCAACTAAAAGTAATACATCGACATAAATATACTTGTACCCGGTGCTCAACCAATCACAATCGGCAATGCGCCTTACTCTTTGGCTCTTTTGGTAATTGAGCTTGTTGTTGGAGCCAATACCATTCCTCTCAGTCTTCCAGCTCAAAATGCAATAAACCAGTTAATCCCAAGCCCGCCACTCATCACAACTGAGAACCAAGGATACACCGTGAACTCAGCTTTGAATTACGTGGTTGGCAGTCAGACTTCAATTCCAGGCGGTCAAGCAATTACCATCAACGCTGTGCCATACTTGCTTGCTCCCTCTGCCACTGTCTTCCTCTCCGGCGGCAGTACCATAAGCTTCATTCCTGCTCAGACAATCACCAACTCCCATACTTACCATAGACGGGCGACCTCAGACTGCAAACTCTGCTTCGCAATTCATCACTGCTAGCCAGAAATTGAGCCCGGGTGGTCCTGCAATAACAATCAATGATATGTCATACTCTGTACATAGCTCATCCAACGGCCCTCATTTCTGGAAACAATATTATCCCTCTCTACCCAGGAATTCCGTCTGTCCCAGATGTACTCACGATCGCTGGCAAGACCTATACCCTAGATTTAACTTCCGGATATTCCAACGGCTCCCAAACGCTCATCCCGGGCGCTGCTGCAATCACCATAGATGAGATCAGATACTCTCTCGCCCCAACTGGAACTGTCTTGATATCGGTTAGCAGTACTATCCTAATAGCATCCGCATCGTCTTCCCTGCACGGCCCCTTATCAATCGCTGGTGGTCTTTATTCTAAAAAACTCTGCTTCCGGATACATAACTGGCTCCCAGACGCTCACTCCTAACGGTCCCTCCGTCACCATCAACTCCATCCCATATTTTCCCTCGACCGGGCCTTCGGGCACAGCGCTTATAGTTGGTACTAGCACTTCAATCCTCTCGCCTTCGGTGCCGACAGACGGGGCCGGAAGGGTAATCACCATTGTTGAGGCTACTTTTACAGCAAACAGTGCTTCCGATTTTGTAATCGACGGTCAGACGCTTGCTCCTGGAGCCGCAATTACGGTGTCAGGGACGGAAATTTCACTGAGCCCAAAAGGTACGGATGTCGTTCTGGGTACAAGTACGGAGAGTGTGGGATTGGGTGGGATGATAATTAGTGGGTTTGGGGTGGGAGCTGGGTTGACCGTGACAACCGGTTCAGGAAGCGCGAACGCCAGTGCTATTCCCGTAGGCTTCACGGGTGATGCCAGCAGACTTTTACAAAGTTGAGCCCTTGCTCACTTTTTCACCATTGATTTCCCAATTCTTTAACCCACTTTCCATCATCTTGTTCACTCAATATCTCCAATTCACCGGCCTTTCCCAGACCCATTCATCTTTAGCCTTCGCCGCTGTTTGATTAAAGGCCGCAAATCTTCCTGTGCTTCTATCTCTTCTGCATATAGTTGTATATACTACAACCCGCCGACTCAGCACGATCTCTCCATGATATGTGCTTCATACTATACAGTCTTACCTCGTTCTTCAATCAACCACGGTTACGGTTAACCTAGCATCCAACGGGCTGCGGTAACAAATACTGATCGAACAGCTTCTTCACCATAGGTATTCGTGAACTGGCTTGATCGCTTCTGCTGATTCTTTATGCTTCTTCGGAAGAGCACGGCAATCGGTAAACGCTTGAAGAGAACCCACAATCTTACACAATCTCTTGCAAATAAAATGGTGATTTAGCCAGAGAAAGACTGCTTAGAAAAATAGGGGCTAAATAACACATACATTATGTGCTACGAGATCTATTAGAATGACCGAGAAACAACGCGTGCGGTGTGACCTACCCCTCAGGAAAACTGGCTTCCTTGCTCTAGCCTACGGTCTGTCAATTTGCCAATGAGGAACGGTGCAGCAGAACGTGTATCAACTGTCATAGATTAACAAATCTTCCTTACAATAAAGAATTCCAGAAGACTCCCAGATATAATCTCTACACCCTAGAGGCCTTATATGCAGATATCAGATACGACTTCGAGAGCTACGTCTTTTAAACTGAACCCGCTCTGACTCACTTCTACAGTGGCGTTGCGGTGGTACGCACTGGTCTTCAGTAAAGTGAACAGGCCAGATATCTGGATGAGTTTAACGATCCGAAAGGCTAGCAGAACATTCTAGTTTTGATGTTCGATTTTGGAGTCTTGGTGCCAACAAAGGCATTCGCGAAATTCGAGTTTCTGTTCAGCTAAAAACTGCATGCCACTTCGACGGCGCATTCAAACCGTATACCGCCACTAAGATAGCCCATGGCGGAATACGAGCTATTCTCTAGTCAATCATAGTTCTGCTGATCACTATCATCAGAAATTCAAGCACCTCACCTAGTGAGACTGCTAGGCATGAATTACTTCTTCAAAGGAAAGACGAATTAGGACGACCTGTAACAGCTATGCCATTCTTTCCCCAAGTAACGTGCGCTGGTCCTTGGTAACATTAATATTTATCGGTTATGGCGTGCTCGAAGATTTCACATTTTGAGATAGTAATGCGGATTCGGAGCATACTTGAAAGAGAATATACGGCATTATGTCAGACTAGGCCGCCAGCCACAATACAGCAGCGGGAGATGTCCTTGTCAGATCTTCTCCAAGTGCCGCCAATCAGTCGATGTCAGTTCCCCAATATCAACGCGAGGATATCACCGGAGCATAAAGAAACCAACTCTTGTATATCGACAAGCCCACAACGATAGGATGTGTTCTAAAATGAATCTTCAGCCTGCACCTTGCCAAGCATGTGAGGCTCAGATACCCCTCTGAGAGTACCTGGCCCTTCTTGTGTCTGAGACCCTGACTCTCAGACCGCTCCATGTACAATACCAAAAGAACCTCCTGATCGATGTTTCTGATAACACTCACAAGACACAATTAAACTTTCTATGGATTTTGAAAGCTGAGCCACGCAGCTGAATAACATGTTACACCACATTGTATCCTTGACATGAAACTCTTCTAGGCCATAGAACGGCAAAGGCAGATACTAAGCTTTCGCTGGCCGATACCATAAGGCAGCTCCTTCGGATCAATGAAAAATATGACGCCCACGTTCAAGAACAGCAGTTATATTAACGATCTCTAAATCGTACGACAAGCACGTTTATCGACCTTTCAGTTTGAATAAGTTGAGTTTCACTAAATAAAGGGCTCAATATTGGTGAGGAGCTTGTCATATTTGGGCCTAGGGGAAGGTCGGGCTCAACAAATACCCGAGCATTTCTTGTAATTAACCTGTATCCCTTCTTACATAGCTACTATTCGATTCTGATTTGCTCCTGACTACCAGTACTTTTTGCCTTGATCACATTTCTGGCGACAACTGCAGGATTTCGAACCTACGCCCTCAAAAAGATTGCCTTGGGTTCCGAGTCGCAAGAAAGCCCAATCAAAAGCATATTGAAAGTGTGGCTTTTCAGTGGTTTTCTCTGGTGCAGAGTGATCCGCGACGAGTTTCATAAAGAAAGAAGCAGCCAGTCAACAATGATGAGAGTGCTACGTGTCATGAGAGGAAATCACCCCGAATTGAGCTTCTGAGGTCTGTCTGGTACCCCCTTCGAGATTTCCCTGAAAACCTCCAACATTACCTGCAGGTCTTGGAAACGCCTGATAGAAAACCCGATGAGGATCTGAGTCTGCCGACAGAGAAAAATTCCAACATCTCAATTAAAAAGCTATCGGGGGGTATCTAGCAAGGAGAAGCAGTGAAGCTAAGGATACCCAAGGATTTTGGCAAGCGACGATCTTCAGAATCACTTAGCTGGGATAGACTTAAATAAATCTTTGCTCTTCTTAAATGAAGCCAAACCTTGATCGGTACGAATGGCGAACATAAAGAACTGGATCCCAAGGATTTGACGGAAGTGGGCTGGATTTAGCTTTTTTCTTAAAGACGTCAAAATACGTTCCTTCAGGGCACTGAGGTACGTGCTTGTGAATATCATCATTAAATCATCAACTGATCTTTCTTTAGTAGATCGAAATTGGCTCCCGTACGTTAGAGGTAGGCATTACCGGATCCAAGAGTGATTAGCCTACTGGATCGGTTCGTTCATTGTCGGAAGTCCTTTGGACTGGGACTGAAAGTATGGCCCGCAAGTAATCGTCAAATGGGAAGCAGGTTCATCGACAATTTGCTGAACCGGGATGAACCATCACTTATCATATACTGGACAAGTTTCCACCTTTAATATTCCCGACCTACTTCGACCTCGTCGACATTGAATAGAACGGCGAGAAGGTAGTTACCTGTGTGATAAATCTGCGCTAGAGGCAAGCAATAGCAGGAGGTTGTTATCAGCTTCACGGATCCGAAGGTGTACTTCAAAATTTGGTGGTGACCAAACAGCAATGCCACCCAACGCAAACAAACACCTCGGGCGAGGGGATTTGGTCAAAGCCGCTCCAAAACCCAATCTACTCTCCACACAGATCCCCACTCAAAACTCCGCTCAACTCTCCACTCGGATCCCCAACCAAAACCCCGCTCAATTCGCCGCCCAACTCCACTCTCAACTCTCCACTAGGTTCCCCGGTCAAAACCCCAAAACAACCCAAATTTTTAGGAAAACACCGCTAGGAAACCCTTCGTCCAATATGCTACAAGACCTAGACAATCTACGGAACCAAAAGGTCAATATTCAGAAAAGAACCGCCGAGGAGGATCCGGACATTGAAAACCCCAGTCGCCAAGCGAAGAAGGCACGCGTCGGGGACAAAGAGGGGGACTCAGACCCAAGTTGCCCTCTATATTGCAGCTTCAAGCAAGCTATGATACAAGTAATGGCTTCTATTAATGCCTTTAAAATTGCTATAATATATTTACTCGGAAGTGCTCAATGGTTCATAACCAAAACATGAACTTACCTGCGCTGGTTCAATCGAAAAGAGACTGCTACTCTTTCACAACCTTCTCAGGGTTCATTTTCAAGCAGCATCCGATAACCCTAACGACGAATGCAAGAAATTAAATACTGCCATCAAGAAGCGGAACCAGGCAGGCCGCAACGGCCCAGAACTAGGAATCAGTGATGAAAATCCAAGAACTCACAGGTAGGCAGTGAGCAGCAAGAACGTACGAAATGATGACGATCGATTACCAATGACCACTCGAAGACATTCGATGGCTTACCTTTGAACAATAGTACACTTGATCTGAACGACAACTATGTATAGAATCTCGAGCCACCATTTTCGTCTTTAGAACCAAGCACTACGCAAACTTAGTCTCACGGCTAAGATGGGAAGATACAACCCCTGCCAAATCCGACGCAGTCTTTTCAGTAAAGATATAATCATCACAGCATGCGCTCAATTTAGTACGGAACTTCTGCCGAGTCGATGCAGCAATTTCCCAATATCCCATGCATAAAGATCGACAAGGTCAAGCGAATCATGAAGTCCTCAACTTTCGAGGGCCTCCTTGCTGTGAAGGAAACATCGAAGTTCGACAATAAGATTTTCGTTTGAAAGACCGAGATCTTTCGTTCTTGCTTTTATACAGGCGAAAGAATTAGAATCGAATACGAGGAAGCTGCGAGTCTTGTTAAAGCCACGCAACGACTTGTGCAAGCCCCCTTCTACCTTAAAACATTGCGGCAACCGGAGAGATACGAACTCAAGACTAGAAACTGAGACTTAACTATCGAGCTTCATCATGTTAGTCTTGTAAGTTGCAAGATTTGTGTTCTTTTTATGGGACTCGAAGCAATAGTCTTCGACTTACAACCACGAGTACCGGTGAGAACCGTGAAGTGGAACGTCTTTCATGACTACAGATATGGATTTCTTGAAGTTCTGTCCTTGCTAGACATGACAGGTTCTTGACAAAGGACTCAAAGCCAGTACTTATTATAGGTGGCTTTCTAAGCAAATCAAGCAGATATCCGTACGCATGAAAACATTCTTTCTAAGACTAGGTCTCAATAGCAAAGCCACGGGAACAAAACATTGAAACTCTTCGAGAAGGGACTTCTGCCGCCATTCATGTGCCTAGCGGCAGGCTTCCACTGCCGTCTTGAACCACTTCGCAACAAATGCATTCAGAGCTGCTACCCTAGAAGACCAGCGTGGTAATATTGCCTCAAGCTAACGACCCAGGCCTTTACGGAAACGATCCAGACAGGTACAGTTACGAGCAAATATGGGGTTCTCAGCAGCCGATGTTTTCTATCAAAGAATTCAGCAAGATCGATAGAGGTTCTGGTATTATCAAATCGGGTGAACGTCTTGATCTACTCAAATCATCGAAATCAGATGTGATAAGCATGAGTCCTACGCATTCTTTCTCATTCATAAGGCGATAATTTGGCACGAAACAGAGCATGAGTCGTTCTTCTTACTCTTTATTCAGATCTTGTCCAACGATCATCTTTCATCGACTACCCAAATCAGTATTACAGATTTTCAGAGACTATCTTCGCTCTGTTCTCTTTCATCAACCCGTTAACAATCACCTTTTTCTATGACCCCGTTCCATCATATTCTACTTCATCATCCACATAAACATGCACGCACCGCTTACCCTGTCAAAAAGCACACCTTGCGTTATCTTCATCAGACCGAGATTACCTATATCTCGACCTCACACATGTCCTTCTATCATGCTAGAATAAATCGTATATATTCCTTATACATTACATATAATAATGACAACGTTTCCTGTATTATATCTGAGGTCCTTGAATATTAGGGAACTAGAAGCGTTCGAATCTGAAAATAACAACAAAGGTATACCAATCTTTCCTCGTATTCCTTCCCAGCTATTGATTATCCTTCAAGCTGCTATTTGCTCCCCTTCTCATCTACTAATCATACTCAGCACTGTCGACCGTCTCTGATCAGAGCCTTCCAACGAACTCATCACATTCCCAACAAGCAGTCGATCTCCACCGCCAAATCGCTTGGCTGAATCAATACTACTTCCTCAGAATTACTTGGCTCGGTCCCATAACATAGCCTTAACAACATCAGTGCAAGACTTTGCAAGGTTTATTTATCAGCACGAATGTTACCTCTTGAGAGTGTGACTCTTGCCATTTGGAGGGTGAGCGGAGTGGTTAAAAGTCATATGCTCGCGAAGCAAAAACGCAGGAATGGCTCGATATCATCAAGTACGATAGCCAGCCTTTACACCTAACGAAAGACCAACTGTTTTCTATCTCAAAGCAGGTAACGACAGCTGGTCTGTCACACGTACGAATCGTCTTGCTGGCAGTCGGGTAATGTTTTGGTGTCCGACAACGGCTCATGTTTACGCTTCTTTCGATGTGGGTACTTTACCCAATGGGTGATCTGTGGTGAACAAGCCAGGTAAGTCTTGTGCCACTGCTGGAATGATCTCAAACCTAGGGTCTCAACCAAGGAACGTCTGCCGTAGATCGGTAACTCGATCTGCCTTCCAAAATTCGTCGTTCGTGTTCTCCTAGATACAGAACAATATTCCATATCACGAATCCTTACTTTACTTCGTCTTCGACTAGTTTTTGGAGGTTCTTGTCCAATATATATATCCATTTCAAGTTTCCTTGGTCTTTTGGGCTTTTACAACCAAGTTGCATCGGGACTTTCTAGTCCTAGACCTCTTGGGGTGAGCATGATCTCGAGAAGCCGACTGAACATACTCCACCTGATCCATTCAGGGGCAAATATGTTCACCCTGCGTTCTTGAAAAATACCATAAACTCAAAGATTTCTATTGAGTCGCTTCTGCACCTCTCTTTGACTTCAGTATGACGGTCGGAGACTTAATAGAGATCAGACGAATTCTGTTTTAGACACGGCCAGCTTTCAAGGAGCGCTTTGAGGCGCGCTCTGAATTGGTCTCCATCGTCCCTGGATTCAATCCAAATATTGGATCTTACATTAGCCTTCGGAGCCGAGAAATTCTCTTAGCTATCGGGCATCGACTCCGTTTGAACCAATATATATTATATGTGTTTGGGCAAACCCGACAGCCCCAGGCGGTCTCCAGGGCTAAATTTTGCCCCGGAAGCCGCCCTGAGGTGTCAAGCACTCCCTCTATCTAAGCGACTGAGTCTATGGAGTGGGTGGGTGGGGCAAAAGCGCGTTTCTGGCTGAATCTAAGGGATGGAGAAACAGGAAGAGATGAAGGGGGAAACAGGAGGAAGGACGGCCTATTTATTCCCCTTTTCCCCGCTTAATCTCCTTGTTCTCTAGCGGCCGACATTGGCCGAGCTAGCCGGGTAGCAACCACCTCCGCTTGCCGATAGCCTCCAGTCAAGCTGGCCCTTATTGTACTCATCGCCTGCTTGAAGCAACGAGGAAAAGGAGATAGACATGAGCCTGATCCGGCAATGACTACAATGATACTCTGGTATTTGTTTCCTACCGTATTTTTGTTGCCTGCCCCTTTTACCACACTAAAGCACGACTAAGCAACCGCGACGCTAAAGGACCTTGTTGAGAGAGGCACCAGCAGCGTCCGCTTCTTCCACTTAATTAACAGAACGGTCATGGCCCAGGTCAAACTCGCCCACCGATACACTGCACAAGGAAACCTGATAAAAGTGAAGTTAGACACCACCCTCGAAATAACCTGAAAGGCAGCAGATCACAACCGTCTCACACGACAATGGTAATGACAGAGAATTGGATGAGGCGGAAATGCTGCAGATACTCAGAAAGACCGAACTGTTCACCAAGAGAAAGTCAAGAATGGCGACCGCTTACGACGCAGCTGAAACATCGCCAATGCACAATGTCACAGTAACGTCAATGAAAAACCAAACCGAGGTCAAGCAATAAATCTCGACCGTTCCCGAGTTGTGTGAAACTAGGCTTGAGCAATATTGAGACTGATGGTCTCTGTTTCTGAATCAAGATAACTTTAGTCTTCAAAGATACAAATTAAATAAGAAGAATGCGAAATGTCGAGATGACATGAAGACGATCAAGAAAAAAATAGAAAGCCTGCGACATTAAATAGCAGGGCAAATGGCGACACTCAAAGAAGTGAAAGACTTTGGAGAAGACGCGCATTTCTTCCTATTTACAACAAACCTCGCCAATAAGACCTTCCGTGCTGATCGGTTGCTCACTGCGGTGATTTGCTTGCCTTGCTCAGCTTGCACAAATTTCCAATAAAATTAACCTCGGTTAGCCCTTCGCTTCATTCACAAAATGCCTTCATATGCCAACCCTATAGGCGGGGAATATGGGCTTGCTAGGTATTAGGACCTCTTTCTCTGCAGTGGCCAAAACATTCTGCAGGGAAGTATATCAGATGCTACCCTCACACTTCATGGACATGGTTTCCACCAATAACGATTGGCTGCGTAGTAATACTAGTAGCAATGACAAAGATGGAAAGGAAAAGTAGGATGGGGAGAGGAAAGGGGACGAAGAGAACGATGAGGACGATGAGGATGATGAGGACGGGGCTCGCCTCCGTGAGGCGATTACGTCTTACTTCGTCCAATTGTGTCATCACGATTCAACGGGACCCAAAAGGAGAGAAACTGTTGAAGGCGGTTGAGATGATGATGTTGAGATGAGTCAACTCAGAACTCTACGTTTACAAACTTCAACTATGATGATATTTCGTTGAATTGAATCAAGATGATGATCACGCAAGATCTTGTCATTGACGACGATAAGTACAATGCATTGAAGATGCACATTAAACAAATGCTGAGAGACACGAAATTACTAGAAACTTCGCTTGATAATAAAACTGAAAAGAAGACAGTCAGAAAGATTGTCACAATCATAAATGCTGAACTTTCACATTTGCTGATAGAAGAAAGTTAAGCAAAATGAAAAGATGCTTGTCTTGTAGAATGAGTAAGATGAATCAACAGTAAAAAGAGAGGTAAATCAACAAGCATAAAGACAGAGAAGTTCGCTCATCTGATCAAGTAAGAAAAACTCAGCTCAGTCTTATTATTCATCAAGTCAGTTCTGAAAGCGAGATTTAAGCTGTACTGACATTGATGAGAAGAAGATTAAGAAAGATATAAAAGCAGATTGAAATGTAAGAGTGAAGAGCATGATGCAAACTCTACTATCTGTACAAGCTTTAAAGATATAACCACGAGCACATGAGAGGCGCTGGCGTGTTTCCGAGTCGTGTCATCCCATATCAGCACACGATGACGGAATCAGGATTCAGGACACTACTTCAGGAACACCGAAAGAGGTTTGCCTCTTAGTTTCGGTCATGGTAATATATCAACACTGAGACAATTCTCGTGAGCATGAATGTCGACTTACTGAATGCTAGCGCTGAAATTCCTTCTATCAATTTGCTACCTTTGTCAATTTTATATGTCAACCAAAAGCTTCCAGAAAACTTGTTTGACAAAAACAACCGGAAAATGCTTCAAAGCGCATACGACTCTTAACGAGCTGCGGACCACAACATGCGTGTGGAAGACAGCCAAAAGTATAAGGCCCTCTTAAGTGTCTGAATTTGCAAATACTTTCAAAAGCGTTCCGAGTGACGAGATTACTCGGTTTCAAACATTGGTCGCGACAGTCTATCAACATAACAGCTATACAAGCACTAGACTCACCCTTTCTGTCGGCATGGGCCAAGGTTTCAACCTACATCCTCTGCAGTACGGTGGTCCGAAGTACCGGAGAATGAGTTCCTACACCACAAGTTTGTCACAGACGTCGTGAGCAGGTTAGAAAAGAAAAGCGAAGCTATAGAGCAATGGAAAAAGGACCGGTCGTATCCATACCCTGATCAACAATATACATCGCAAAGAAGAACTTTCGCGTACGAGATGAAAAACAACAACCCAGAGCTCATGATCCGATTTCGAATGAATGCAAGTAGGAATACTCTAGCGCATAGCGGAAATCTCAACATGAAGATCGAAAGATGCCATTCCGCAGCAGTCGCAACAATACTCGCCGCTGGCTATGATCGGCTCGAAGAAGATATTTTGGAAGCAGATTGTGAAAGCTTCGATTTAAAGCATTTTGCATACAATAGATCTCGTCATCTACTTCAGGAAGCGAAAAATGCCAACTCGAACGCTTAAGCCGAATTCTTGGAGAGGTGTTAAGCTCAGCACGTCGTTGCTACCTATTGCTATAGACGATACCCCGAGCAGGAAAATATTGAACAAGTCTCATTCAAAAACGAAAGTTGTTCCCATATATCAGAGGTATATTATATGGCTGAACTTCATAATCTAAGGTTTCTTGAATTCGGCTTGAGAAACGCTGTGGAACGAAACATCAAGTCATATTCTTTCATTCTGATAACTAATTCCAATCTTTTACTTTTAGTTTTTCACTTCTTTTCTTTCAATGTTCAAACGCTTTCTATTCTTCGAATAGCAAAAGAAGACATGAATATTTCAAGAATATGAGATTCTCCCTTCTGGTTCACAGATAATGTTCAAAAGAAACGACTGTTCAGAGCGATTCCCTCAGCTACAGTATTTAGAAGCATTGCCTGAAGAATGACTTGACGCACCCCACAACAGCGATCTCCTTCAGCGACTTACAACGCTGCTGACGCTGCACCAACCCACGAGACCTGCCCCCAGCCTTCATTCTTCTTTCGGACCTTTTCTTTGACATCATCCAGCACCTATTTCTCGCTGCAGCAGCAAAACTTCTTGAGAGGCTCCGGAAACTACCTCAAGCAACTACAGAAGAGATTTTCAAAGACTTACGACTAGGAATAGCTGGATGAACTGGGATTTCAGCGTAGAATGTCAACAAGAAGGAAATGAAAGAAGTTTAGAAAGACCAAGGAAGCGCATCAAATCAAGCGCAATAAAGAATAAAACATGTACAGAATCTGATTCATAAACTTCTCTTTTTTATCAGTAGTATGTAAATTTCCAGAGAGACTATGATTTTCACCATCGTTGACAGAATCATGCCGCAAATTCTGGAATGAACCCAACAATTTGATCAATCTTCCTATCAGGTTATCAAGAGTTTCATAATCACTACTTGGATTGCTACATTTAATTCTATAATTACACTACTGCTCTACTCTGTCATCATAATGACACCAACTCATAAACGCAAGTTCAATGAGAATCATTTTGAGAGAAAAAGATGGCCCAGTCTGGTATCCGTCGGAGAGTCCGAGACTGGCATGAGAGCGAACGGGACAGGTTGTGGATTATTCAATAAACGTGTTAGAGGATGAAAAGCATGAAGATCTTTGAGGTATCGCCAGCCATAGGAGTGTATATCAGCAATATAGGTAGCCGAAATCATGCGCTTTCTCAAAAATTTCCCGCAGCTATCTTGAGACCGTGATCCGGCATCAAGACCATGGGAGGTCAAGAACACAATGACTGAAAACCCTCGTTACCATTTCCGTGAAGAAAGCTGCAGCTACAAGAGATAATGATATGTCGATGGAAGGCGACGACAACAGACATTCGGTGCATCCCACAACTTCCCTGAACTCCCCAAGTAATTGGTTTCATTAAAACAACATGACAGCTCGCCTATTAATAACCTGAACCCATGCAGAACCCATCAACATGGAACAACAAGGAACCTCTCCCAAGCCAATTGGAGGAAAGCACAACCACAGCCGTGCTCAAGCATCGAGGATAGTTGAGCACAAGTTCGATGTTCCATCCCCAACTGATCTCATACCAAAACGCAGAAGTCTGAAACGACATCGACCGTCATGAAAATTCCGATTTCGGAACGGCATGAAATGTCAATGAAACAAGAGGAATATAAGCGGGCATTGCTCAATCACCGCTCAACCATAGCCATTCCAAAAAAAAAAAATCCCAGAAGAGAAAAATTTCCTCTGCTGTTCAAGACGGAAACAACGAGTCTTGGCTAGAATGGAAATGCAATTGTCGAAAAGTAACCCAAGAAGACATGTGAGAAAGAATCAAGGGTGAGGCATCAATATGATGTGCGAAGAGAAAACACTATCTATTGAGATGGCAAAAACCGCCGACGCTGATGATCGCGTTTGAGAGGCTTCAAGTACACAATCA
>JAABUH010000306.1_pt1 | contig 75649 bp, 87 predicted proteins | sample 5559121 | NCBI WGS metagenome assembly JAABUH01 (sample SAMN10711871, study PRJNA513364) | rock metagenome | isolation source: Antarctica rocks | place: Antarctica: Victoria Land, Battleship Promontory nord | collected 2015-12-28
TCAAAAGCAGAGGACAGCTCCTGCAATCGGTTTTTGACTGGGGTACGGATGATATCGCCATATTGAGTCAGGAACTCGTGGTTTTCGCGTGTGATTGAAGCCAGAGGGGTCTGGAAGAGCCTGGAGCCTTGGAGAGGTGGAGTAGCGGGGACAGGGACGTCGGGGATGACTCTGGAAGGATGGAAGGGGTACAGACCGGTTGATCTCCATCCCGCCCGAATATTCGCCTCTGTCATGGCTTTCAATCTTTCCTGGACCATATTTGAGCAGCAGTCTGCCTTTGCAACTCGTCCAGGATGGAGAGAGGTCCACCGGTCGGCCTGCCAAGCCATTGCGGCCTTCAGAGGGGCGAAAATCCCGACATCGAGGGGTTGGGTGATATGGGATGAATGGCCGGTAAAACCATGAGGTCAATCTTGTTCTGGATGCAGCAGGCGATGAAGCGAACCTTGACATGGCTGCCGTGGCCATCGACGATGAGTATGCGGCGCTGATTGGGCGTGGAGGGGACGGTTGATGCGAGGAAAACCTTCTCGAGCCAATTGAAGGCAAGTGTGTGGTTCGTCCACCCTGTGTTGCTTGAAGCCCATCCCCATCCCTTCACAGCGTCCCCTGGCCTGCTGGAAGCCATCCAAAGGTGAAGCTCCCTCCCTTGAATATCACCAAGGGAGGGAGAGCTCGACCAGCGGAAGACAAATTGATGTGACCCATTCCTGCCTCCCCGGCGCGCCTTTCCTAGCCAGCTTCTCCTTCTCCAGCACCGCTAGCACTCGTGTGGACTGCGTAGCACCGATAGCATAGCCAGTCTCGTCCATATTGTAGATATCGGCCGGATTATACGAGTTTTGATGAAGGATTGAGGCCATCTCGGCGAACCAGACCGCTAGCTTCTCTGGGCACGAGCCATCGAGGCGAGACGTGTCAATCTGACGTGTCCAGACGGAGACAATGTTGGGGTGACGCTTGCGGAACTTCTGAAGCCAGTTGGAGCCAAGGGAAGGGATGGGATTGGCCGGTAAAGGTGTATTGATGAGGAGGCGGTTATTGCGGAGACGTTCAGCTGTCTCCAGAACTAGACTAGGCTGCGGGGGAAGGCCAAGGAGGGAAAGACGACGTATGTAGTCCACCAGACAACCTTCTTCAGGAAGTGTGAGCGCCTGGAGACGGACGGCGCCCGTGTTATGGTCGGAGTAGCCCTTGTTGACGCGCTGGGACGAGCTGGGACAAGGTTTGCGGTAAAACGTCAAAATGGGCCGCAATGTCTCGTATGCTTCGCCTGGCTTCGGGTGGGTCGTGTAGAGAGGCTCTGTAACTATCCACAGCTGCCTGGATGGCCTCCTTTGAGGCCGGCATCATGAATTTAAAGGTCAATTTTCTCATAGGCCTTTTCGAGTGAAAGAGAAGATTGGCCGTCAATAAAGGGGGTGTGTCAAAAAGTAGGTGAATGACGTTACCTAAAATACTCTATCTCCGAGGATATATTGTCCATTTTATTCGACGACCGGTCCTTTCTCATCGACTGCGCGATGTGTTCATCGACTGATCATCGACTGCTCGATGAAATCGATCTCCGAGGAAGCCCAGACGTAAACGTTCTGGAATCCAGTAAAGCCTGGCACTCCAAAGCGATACTCCCTTAAAAATCGGATCACGCGCCCACCAGAATGATACTCCTCGACGCCTCTTTTGTTCGGCCTTCCCGGAAGTGGTCATTGTTCTGTGTAGACTTCTATTGTTCTCTCTTGCTTCTCAACATCGGCGTGGCGGTACCTTGCAGTATCGTGGCGGCATGTATTAATCTGGGTACAGAACGGATGAGTGGAGTAGCCGTTTCATATCGAAACGTTATTGAGCTTGGGTCCTGTTGGAGTCGGGGAGGTACTGATGATTCTCGATTGATGAGCTATGACCACGAGATATAGGTAGACGCACAGATCGCCGCACCTCTCTTTCCGCGAAATCGACCATCATTCTCGGAATACAGTATCCTCAAGGCTACCAATACCTCTGAGCGAGGAAACGGTTCACTCTTCAAGGTTTGGGCTATATATGTAGTCTGTGCCATATAACTGATCTGTGAGTTGCACTATCAATCTCTAGCTGCGTTGATCACTACTGAGTCGTATCTCAGATCGACATGTCCTCCTCGTCGACCTCTCCACCCAGTACACCCGCTCAACCCGACACTCCTGATCCCTCCTTCCCCTCAGTCCGGGTTACACTCCCCACACCACCCTCCTTCTCCGCCCATCGTGCTCGATCACAGTCCACTACCCCAATCTCACCGAACAAGGGGGACGCTCCATCGAGATTCCACGGAAGGAGAGTGAGCTTCTCAGCGGAGGGTGATGATCTCGAGGCGTCTACTCGGGCACTGGAAGTATACCGCACTCCTCAGCGTCAGTCCGCCATCGAGGAAGGTCCTGAACCCGACCTCGCTTCGTCTGGCGAGAGGAAGATTAGGCGATCGCCGCCTAGACCACTTGCTCTCGCCAATCGAGGTGTTCAACCAGGTCCATTATCTGCCATCTCGCCCTTTACACAGATCATACTATCAACAGCACCGGGTTCACGCTTCGCGTTCACGGCGGCACCTGACTCCGACCAGAAAGCCGTTCATGTCCGAGGGTCACGGCACTCAATCTCCGGCCCTTCTGGCGCACCAACCTCGATTTGGTCAGGAGGCCTGCACTCGGGTCATCGATCAGGGTGGATTAGTCCCCCGTTGGGTAGCGCTCGGAGTACCGGTACCGCAGCGAGACAGAGGGGTTTGACGGTCGCAGTCTTGAAGGACGACAAGAAGATGGTGATTGGGGATGTTACGGTAAGTCCTGGACTTGGGAGTGCTGTACCGCTCCGAAGTGCGGGATCAGGAGGGAGAATGCGCTTTCGAAGCGCTTCCATAGCGGAAAGGGAGGAGAGCTTCCCGGCAGCTCCGGCATCTACGCCGACTACTGCCAAAAGGGATGTACATAAACGGAAGGAGGGTGAGTGAGCCGTCTAGTATCTGAGCGAGAGCTAAGCGGTCATAGTCATTCTTTGCCGGTATTATCATACTCCTGGCCTGACTTGCACATCACGCCCCTGTCGCTTCGTACACAACCTCGAAACCCTCGATGTCTCAAGCGGTGCAGACCTTTCAACCTACGACATGCTATCTCCGACCAAGTCACCCGATCCGACCAAGGGAACATTCGCACAGGCCCAAATGGCGGTACAGGCGAAGAGATTTGGGATCGAGGAGCTGGATGTAGAAGCGGTGGTACCGGGAGAGACGGTGATCCTAGCAGATGAGGCTGGAGAAGAGGTTCACGGGACGGTTTTCTTGATGAGTGGTGGAGGCAAGGGACCTGCGGGGAAGAGCAAGGCGAAATACAAGAGTAAGCAAATCCTAGTACCGCATGTAGGAAGCTTGATGAGCCTAGCTGTACCATGCAAGGACTTCGCGGAGGGGCATTGTCCATATGGAGAGTACTGCTCGTTCATTCAGTACGTCCATTGCTCTCTGTTTGACAGCGACTGACTCGTGTAGCCAGGAAAAGCTTGAAAGCAATGAAGGGGAAAAACCGCCGTCAGTAGCTCAAGATCGTAACGAGGAGAAACAAAACGACAAGACTTCCGGACCCGTTCGTTCGCTCAGGCACAAGAAAAGCGCTTCCACCAGCAGCCTCTCGGCCTGGACCAAGGCTCTTCCAAAGGCAGTCCTCGTGCCTTCGGTCAAATGGGACGAGGAGGTACTGGGGAAGCAGAAACGCCGACTTTCCGCCTTTGCTCCGCCCTTTCTCCAAGCCCCGCTTCAGGTGACTACGAAGGGCGAGCTCGTGGTTGAGCCCGTTCCTCCTCCCGAAGCATTCGACCCCACAAGCGTACAAAAGACCGTGCTGGTCGCCCAGCCGAGTGAGTCGCCGAAAGTCTCAGCGTGGTCCAAGGGAGCTCCTCCATCTCTGAGACTTTCGGTCGACGCTAGCACGAAAAGCGAGAGGACCGCGAATAAGGTGCTCTCTCCACGGATCATCAATGCCGACCGGGAAACGCCTGAGCCTCAACCAATAGTACCCTCCAAGGCTTCCGCGTGGGCGAAAGGACCACCCGGAGGCTTGAAGAAGGTGACCATAGCCGAGGTCGACCACTGGTCACAATTGCCAATATCCGCCTCCCACCTTGCTCCACCTCAATCCGCCATCTCGCTCTTCGATACCGAGTCTGATCCCGCAACTCCTTGGGATCCCGCGATCCGAAGGAAGAAGGTAATTGAAGCGGCTCAAGCTGAAGCCTTTAAGGAGTACTCCGATGTCGTTTTCGGTGTTCCACCTGCATTCGCCTCGCCTATCGATTACCCTGCGCCAGTGTACGCCCCTATGTATCCTTGGGGTATGCCGATGTCGCCAGCGCCTTTGCCGGGATATGATGCGGTGATGCCGGTCATACCGGGCGGTCTTGGTGTCATGTGGACGCCAGCGGGCTGGGCGATCCAAGATGCTGCGATGAAGCACTCTCTCAGGGCAGCCGAGTCAAGGACCTTACATGGAGCTGCCAGTAAGCGGAAGCCGAAGGGGTATTACAAAAGTAAGCATCTATTAGACGCGGCACAGCTGAACAGTGTTCCGGCCCGATTTTGCGGGTTCTTCGCAGAAGGCAACTGCCCTCATGGAGATGCCTGCACCTAGTGAGTTGCGAGCAACCAAGCTCTGCCGCAGTACTGATACTCCCTAGTTCGCATGACACAAGCAAGAGGGCAATTTCTGACGGGACTATCAAGAACAGTTCAGCCAAGTCCGAGCTGTTCTCCCGCGATCCGCCCGCCCGCACTCAGCCATGCAAGTTCTTCAATTCCGCTTCCGGATGTGCAAGCGGCGATTCATGCTCCTTTCTCCACACTCTCGTCGTTCCCGCTTCCGTACCGCTCGTCTCTCGCCCTCGACCGTGGCGGACCCGTCCTTGCCGACACTTTCAAGTGAATCGATGTACTCTTGGCGATGCTTGTCATTTCGCGCACGTCCGAGACGCAGCATACAAGGTGAAAGAAGATAAGCCGTGTCGAAGCTGGATCCTAACGGGACGATGCGATCTTGGCGAGATGTGTTGGTATGCGCACGAGAGGGAAGGTGCGGAAGATCCGGCGCAAGGTCTGACTGAGCAAAATTTGGCGGAGGCATTTGAGGAGATGCGGGCAGCTAAGCTACGGAGTGAAGAGACTGATGATGATGAGGACGATGTTGAGATCGTAAGTCGACCCGACCTGCAAGGCAATAGGTCAAGGCTGATGCTGATGCTTTGTTTAGGTGACGGTAGATACGTCGAGGACGATCAGTCCGAGTATGTTGATTCCGTAAAGGGAGTTGAGCGGACCTGTACTGGCATAGAAGCTGTCTTCGCATCAGAGTCAAGTGCGGATTGTTTCGTATGCATACCCAGCATTGTCATAATTCACTCCAAAACTCAATTGGACCTCGAGCTTGGATGCCCATTGCGAGGTCCAGTGAAAGACAGGTCAAGACCATTTGAGCGTTACGCCGTCTGCGCTTTTCTAGGTATGCAATGACGTCGACGTCACTTTGACCGTCGAGCTCGATCGCGTCATGACATGTACTCCAATAATACAGCCGACGCAAACAACCTACGCCACATCAAAACCATCAAAACACGCACTCCGACCACACCCCACGGACCATGTCACATTGTTTTGCTCCCGTCAGGCATTGTTTCCCTCTTGAAACGCTTCTCGCCCGGGCCGTGGTAAATTGCATGCCCCTCTCGCCATCCCATCAAACTCCATCGTTCTACCACTCATTCCCTTCCTCGTTGCTAGTATCTTCGTCCATCATTTCACACTCTTTTGCTCGACTTTCGTTTTGACAATATACCGGACTGAAGAACTCGTTCAAATCGTTGACGAAAGGCGATTCGGAAAAGAAATCAAACATCAACAAACGCCTATCTCACCCAACTCGACGAACCTTTTCACCCTATTCTCGAAAAAGTACCGGAAGCTTGGCGAGATGCTTGGAGCTATTGTACTTGCTGCTCTCCCTTTCTTCTCTGGTACGTCGTCTGGGCAGAGGAGAAGGGATGAAAGCTGATCAGATAACCTCTTTCACCTACTGTCTTCGTCCCTGTCGACGCGCTCACAGCCGTATTTGCTGTTGATGGATGCACTCGGAACGCTATAGTGAATGCAGGAGATACCTGCGACTCGATTTGTAAGTCGAAGTCCACCAAATCTGCGAATAGCTTTATTTGGAATGTCAATGCTGATACCTCGCTCAGCCCGACAATTCGGCGTGTCGACTTTCCAGCTCGCCCTCGTGAACGAAGAAACCATCGACGAGAATTGCGATGACCTCGCACCTGGCCAGAGTGTATGCCTCGGTATCACCGGAGAGGACTGCACGAAGGTATACACCGTACTCGTAAACGAGTGAGTTGATGCTCTAGGTTTTCACTGTTCCTTTCGCGCTTGATACGATCGAGCGCCGAGGTGCCATGCAACCTGGCAGTCTCGCTGACGACCCTTCAGCACATGCGCATGGATCGAAGACGTCTACGGGATTGCAAACTCGACACTATACGCCAATAACCCTCAGATCAACGCCGACTGCTCCAACATCTATATCGGCGAGGTTCTTTGCGTCGATACCAATACCTTCGCATACCCAGATTACAACCACACCCTGTACGAGGTAAGCCTTCGGAAAGAATGCCAAGAGTATTGCTGATTACTCCTCTAGACCGTTGCATGGAGCTACCTCCCTTATTGCGACTAAATTTCACCGGTCCTTACGCGAATTCTGTGATACCCCTTCGAACCGAGTCCAGTACACCTATTCTCGTTCTTCTTCGTAACGTAGCACAAGCAAACCTGTATCGTCTCATACCTTTTCTCGATTTTCCGCCAGCCCGTTGAATGGGTGCTTGAGCGATGATATATACCTTGATGCTTGGGAAGGGAGCACAACCATGATGGACACTCTGGGAGTGAGTATCACCCGACATGAATACCTAGACGACATTTTCGTCTGCCTCAAAAAGTCGCTGAGACGGGCATGAGGTCCGCGCAGGAAAGTCAGACGCACTTCGGCCGGACCTTGCCTTTTTCACGTTCGTCGGTGCCCCGGTTTCATGTTGACCACCGTTAAACTCGCCTTTCGTATTCCTGCTCCATTCTCCTGTACTCGCTCGTTGCCTTTGTGTATGATGTGTATTGCTGTAGCAAAGGGTGACCAGACATATCGTTATTATGATTCTGCGACATATTTCCAGAAGGAGCATCGGCAAGCGGATCGAGGGAGCTCGAAGAACCGTTGTACGATGGTATCGCGACGATGCAAGCTTTGGGTATCGAATACCTAAGCCTTATACCCTGCCTGACTGTGAGATTGCATTTGGACGATGTCTTTGCCTGCTGACGCATTACTCAGATACCCAAGAAGAGCTTGATAACCGGTATATTGAGTCTTCGGACTGAGTGTATTCGAGCTGATGACTCTCAGAAACGCCAATGCGCCTCTCCTACGATACGTCGAGTCAGTCAGGAGACATGGGCATCGGACAGCAAAGGTGAATACTACTGTCCACTGATTATCAGACTACTCATGTTGCGGCAGATCGATCCTCTCGACCTGATGGACCGAGAGTGAGCTGAGGCTGTCGTTGGCTCGCTGACATTCAAAGCCCAGTTGGCGCTCTCAACCCCTACCGATACGGCCTCGCCGACTCCACCACCTATCCCCTACAAGGTATTCTACATGTTCCCCCTCGTCGTCCGGTGCCTTCCTCCCCACCTGAGACGACTGCACCACCCCGTACCGAGACGGGCGAAGGCTCGGATACGACTATGAAGCTCAAAGAGATTACCGAACATCTGATTGGCGTCTACGTAAACAGGATAGGGTACGAGTACATGCACTCGCCAGACAAGAATGAAAGGCTGTGAGTCTTTCGACTGGCGAGTCATCCGATCCTGAGGCGAGATAGGTGGTTCTCGCATCATCTGGAGACGGAAGCTTCTAGCTTCCCGTCGCTCATGCCGGACAAGCGGAAGAAACGGATGTGGGAGCTGTTGGCGAGGAGTGAGGAGTTTGATCGGTTCTTAGGGAAGAAGTTCCCGAATCTCAAGCGGTATGGTAAGCTTCGGCCACCAGCTTGATATCTTTTAGCTGATAAGGATGCTTGCTCAGGCTGTGAAGGGGCTGAAGGGATGTTACCTGCGCTGGATACCCTCTTCGAGCTTAGCGCTCAAGGTACGGTCTCATTTGTTGCTACATTAAGCTGATCCCCGTTGAGCCGGAGTGTCATCCATTGTGCTTTCATTGCCACACCGAGGTCGTCTCTCGCTCCTCTGCGATCCCTCTCTCCTCGCTTACTCACCCACCGCCCTCTTCGCGAAGATCAGGGGTCAACCTGAATTTGATCCCGAAACAGCTCCAGGAGCGACTGGAGATGTGATTAGTCATCTCGCTGCGACTCGTTTGATAGACTACGAAAGTGAAAGCGTCAAAGTGGAGCTCTTGCAGAATCCCAGTCATCTCGAGGTATGTCCCCCTCACCTAACGCTTGAGAAGCCTATTTACGAGAGAACCAGGCGGTAAACCCAGTAGCTCTCGGTGTCACGCGAGCAAAGCAAATGTCATTGCTTCGCTCAAGTCCAAAGGACTGTCAGTTGGGAGACAAAGTCCTCTGCGTTCAGCTTCATGGGGATGCGGCTTTCGCTGGTCAGGGAGTCGTGGCGGAAAGTCTGGGCTTGAGTGGTCTCCCTCATTACGGCAGTGGTGGAACGGTTCATATCATCGTGAAGTGAGCTTTCCAGATGTCGGGCAACCAGCGCTGACTACGGTCTGTAACAGTAATAAGTGAGCCTGGCGGTAGGATGCCTGCTTGATACTGACAAATCAAAAGCATCGGCTACACTACACCGGCCAGTCTGGCCCGCTCGAGCATTTACTCATCCGATATCGGTATGTCATGCGGTAGTCTATCTATATGGGACTGACGAGGCATCAGGCAAGATGATCGGTTGTCCGATTCTGCATGTCAACGGCGACTACCCAGAAGGTATGATCTAATTTAGCTGTAGAAGAGAATCTCAATCCGGTATAGCCGTGGCTCGGGCAATCGATGTCGCCTTCAGATACCGTCAGATGTTCCGGAAGGACGTGATCATCGACCTGATCTGCTATCGGAGATGGGGCCATAATGAGGTGCGCCATGAGAACTTCGGACGCTTGGTCGTGCTCATGATGGCCCGTTAGCTAGATGAACCAGCATATACGCAGCGTGAGCCCGGGTGTACGCTCTGAAAGCCGCATGCTGATCGATCGCAGCCCAGATGTACGAAAAGATTCGTTCTCGGAAATCAGTTCCTGCACAGTATGAGGACCGACTGACAGTAAGCGGGATTTTATCGTTTCTGTTCTGACTTTGGTTCAGGGTGAAGGCGTATTGAGCGAGATGAGCGCGTCCGACTTCCGGTCAGCGTACACCTCGGCGCTTGACGCACACCTCGCCGCGGTCGACTCCTTCAAGGCGAAGTCAGAGATGCTGGACGGCAAGTGGAGCGGGTTTGTGTGGCCAGCAAGCGGACAAGCGGATCATCAACCTGACACCGGTCTCCCGATAGATCAGCTTGCTGAGGTGGCTAAGGCGAGCGTTACCCTACCAGAGACTTTTGTGAGTAGCAGAGTCATGATACTTCCCAGTTGAAATAGGTGAGTAGCTGATGCGGAGCAGAACGTCCATCCGCGGTTGAAGCGGCACATCTCGTCTCGCCTCAAATCGCTGGATAGCAAGGTCGATTTTGCCACGGCCGAGGCCATGGCCTTTGGATCACTGATGCAGGAAGGACACGATATCCGGATATCTGGGCAGGACGTCGGACGAGGGACCTTCTCCCAAAGGTGAGCAAGGCCAATCTAGTTCACAGTGCTGATCAATTCGCAGACATGCGATGTTTGTCGATCAAGTGGATGAATCTTGCTTGATCCCGCTCAATGAGGCGATCGATGCTACGAGAGGGCGGTTAGAGATGGCGAACAGTACGCCAGCTCATTCGTTGACTTTTGTCAAGCTGATCAATTCTGCAGGTTCTCTGAGCGAGATGGCAGTACTCGGTAAGCCAGCTGAATCAAGGGGAGATGTTCGTCTGATAATATCAGGCTTCGAAGTTGGCATGAGTTGGGCAAGCCCGAAGCTACTCCCGATCTGGGAAGCTCAGGTAAGCCAAACTAGGGTGAGCTTGCTGACGGTAGTTCGGCGACTTCATGAACGGCGCTCAAAGCATGATCGACACCATTGTCGTTGGCGCGCAAGGTGAGAGTATCTAATCGGAAATCGGGACCTCGCTGATCACCCTTCCAGCCAAGTGGCTGAAGCAGAGTGCACTCGTCATGATGCTGCCCCACGGATTTGATGGGGCCGGCCCGGAGCATTCGTCATGTAAAATCGAGCGGTTCCTCCAGGTAAGCCCCTAAGTCCGACCTGATCCTTGCTTACAGTCATAGCTATCGAATGACGCAGCGAATACGGATATCAATCTGATTGTCGCAAATCCGTCAACTCCCGCTCAGATGTTCCACCTTTTACGACGTCAGATGAAGAGGAATTACCGGAAACCGTTGATCGTCGCCTCTGCCAAGGGACTATTGCGATCACCGGTAAGCCTCCTGGCAGTGTCAGATTATCCCAGCTGACGGATATGTATAGGCTGCGGCTTCGCCCTTGTCCGAATTGGCTCCGGGTACCCGCTTCCAGCCAGTCCTCGAGTCTGAGCACAATCAAATTTCCGCCAAACGTGCCATTCTCTGCTCCGGAAAGCACTACTATTCCGTCCTCGAACATTTGACCAAGTCCCGTTCTGATCGTATGTCCGAGGTGGCGCTCGTGAGGGTCGAGGAGCTGTCCCCTTTCCCTCGAAAGGATTTGAAGGAAGTTCTAGAGAAGTACGACAATGCGCATATCGCGTGGGCGCAGGAGGAACCGGAAACCCAGGGTCCTTGGACCTATGTCCGCCCACGAGTGGAGGATCTTCTCCGAGGTCTAGGTAGAGAGACCTTTATCCGGTATGCGGGACGTAGGACCGCGGCAACGGTAGCCACAGGTGTAGGAGCTTGGCACAAGGCCGAGGTGGCTGAAATCCTGAAATATGCTCTCGAAGTTTAGGTGACGCTGCAGGAATGTCATTCGGCATGGACTCCTGCACAGCAATTTGCACAGCATGCACAGCATGCACGGTATAATTCATCTACCATTGGCATTGAAGACTGGCCCCCTTCAACGGGATATTCCAACCAGGAGTCAAACCTACGAGACGGAGCTTACGCCCTGTCGGCAAACGATTCCTGAGACACTAGTGTACAGCATGATGAGTTGACCCGTACATCACGCAGGCAAGCCGGACATCCGCAATGGCGTCATTCAGGGGCATCGGACAGCTCACAGTAAGATATTCATGCAACAAGATGTCCATGCGATGCAAGTAAGACCAGCACTCTAGATGCCCCACCCCCCTGCACACCCGTTCGGACCTTCCACCAACTGCCACCCATCCTCCCCTACACCATCTCCCACTTCAACTGCTAACCCATCCCAAGCGGGCTCGACCCTCATGCCCGCCTCCTTTACTTTCTCTCCCAGTCCTCTCCTAACATCCGGGCTCGCCCATACCCTCTTGACTAACCCTTTTGCCACTTCCGCATCCGGATGTTCCCTTCGCCCATCAAGACCTTGAAAGGATAAGCAGATCTCCTCCCACATGAAGTGTGTGACTGGATGTGTGGATCCTATGAGGTAGGTTATTGATGGTCGAAAGCGGAGAGCGGCGGATAGAGCTTGAGTTAGGGAGAAATGGGAGACGTGAGAACGAAGGGGCCAAAGAGCATCGATGATCAGGATGGGAAGCTTCGGCGGGGGTGGTGTCGAGGAAGTAGTACTGGCGGTGGGGAAGATGGGAGCAGAAGCGGTGGGTGAGGATATGGCGAGATTCGACATTCCGTTGCTAGAGTGGGATGAGGAGCTTTCGCCATTCAACAAGGTTGGGTCGGAGGTTGAAGGGTCGGGATGGCCATTTGGAAGCTTGTGACCATCGCTAGACCCTCGTCGAAGAAGCTCCTCCCATGCCCGTTCCGGTATCTCACTAACATCCCCGATATACACTATCGACTCGTCAAACATGAAAGCCAAGCATATCAAGGGTTCCGGTTGCGCCTTCATCTTCGGTGAACCCGATCGAGCTGTCAACGAGGTAAGGGAAGCTCGCGGCTACATTGTCGTAGGTTGGCCGATTGAGGTAGATTGGGATTTGAGTATGTTGTCGAAGACACCATTCTCTCAGATCGTCCAGCCCAAAGTACGCATCGGCATCTGTGTCCATCAGCTTTGACTTTATTTCTGCCAGCAGGACAGGTTGACTTGCGTCCATGAGTCAGCAAGACCGCATCTATCGTCTGAACGCCCCATCTCGGGAAGAATCTCCTCGTCTGCTCCGTGAAAGTCTTGCCAACATCCACAACCACGTTCTTCCACCTCCCATCCCCTCCTCTCTTCCTCAGTACAACACTGGTATTGCCTCGCTTATTCTTCCATCCTTCGGAAACATGAGGATTGACAGCACTTCGACAACATGCACAGGGGATTTTGTTGGGCCAAGATCCGTCTGGATTGTAGCCGTCTTTTGACGCGGATGGGGCAGGTAAGGGGACATGGGAGGTGAACTGTTCAGGATAGGGGGAGGAAAGGGTGAGACATGGCGCAAGGGGCAAGCCGGTCGATGTACCGGTACCGAGGAAGAGAAGCTGGAGTGGTGATTCCGAAGCCATGGTGGGAGTGGTGAAGACTGATAAAGAAGGATGAACATGGAGATCGTGCCAAGATCGCCTGGAATCGAAATACCAAACCAATCGCGTCTCCTGACTTACGTAAAGCTGGAGTAAGAGAGAAAAATCAGGGGATCCCTCACACGTCATCCGGGACATGGAGGTTTGATCTGCATAGCTTATCAACATTATAGCTAAATTAGCTTTCGGCGTGTCGATCGGCTCGGGATAGCAGGAGCGACGGCGGTGGAACGATCTCACGGTTTTCTCCCGTTCACTACTGCTTCCTCCTTTCTGTTGGTTGTGACTATACTCGCTGGCTCACCTTATGTAAATCGAGGCAGCTAGGAGGCACCGACGTGTATCGCAGATCCACCTCGGGCGAAAGGAATACCTTCGGCGGCAAAACGATACGGCTTAGCGCCGTCACATATCCCGACGCTCCGTTAGGCCCAGTTGTCATCCCCCTTCCTTTACTCCAACGTCGCTATTTCCCCCGCATAAACCTCTTTTACATTGCTCCACTAGATAGCCATTCCGTAGTAGCGGTCGTGGCGAAAACCCGATCGCCTACGCCGGTGGCTTGGAACCCTCAGACCGATTACTCGATACTTCAAGCGACCAACATGTCATCCACCACCACAGGATCCGCAACTCCCCTCGGCTCTCCCACGACTACATCATACACCGGTACTTCCGTCAGCTCAGCCGCCGCTTCCACGTCAACTTCGTCTAGCAATAATGATGTGTCCTCACCTGGGACATTCTACAAGAACGTCAGTTCTCCCTTCTGGCCTTTCTATCCGTTCTGCTTGGATGCACTGAGGACGGAGTGGATGCTGACCTTCCCTAGCTCTTCTATATCCTCATAGGTCTCCTCTGTGCATTCGGCTTGATCTCCTTCCTGAGCCTTCTGCGAGCGCGACATCGACGAAACCGAATTGTCCACGAGGCAGAAAGGCTTGGTGTGCTCGTCCCTGGCGTCCCCGGATACGTCCCAATGAGGGATAGACAGTCCTTGACTACTTGGGCCAGGGCGGATGGGTCAGAGAATCCCGATTGGTGGGAGGTGACGGGGAAGAAAGATGCACGGGAAGAAGGGGAAGCGCCTCCAAGGTCGGAAGTACCCACTCTAACGGATGAAGACGATTTCGTACGTCATAATGTCCCAGGATCGGGTATCGTTCAAGCAGGCTGATGAAGACCAGTTGCCACTCGCTATCATACCTCCTCGACTTGCACCGGCCGAAGAAGCGCCCGTACCTCACTCGGACCTCCCGTTCTTCCCTAACCATCTGGCTTATCGACCTTCTTCATTGCTACCTCTACCAGCCAGATTCGCGACCAACCAGCCAGAAACATTGAACGAACTTGCTGGAGATCTTGTCGCTGTCATCACTATCATCAGAATGCCTGGGCAACCCTGGCCGGCGGATATGGAGGTGGAGGAGAGTCAGGAGGTATTACACGGTTGGGGCGGGGTGGAGCTGGGCATCGCCAATATGGAGGTGAAGGGACCGAAAGTTGGAAGATGACGGAAAATGCGATCTGAGTTTTGTCCGGTTGTACTTGGATATAGGTAGTATGCGATTATAGTCTGATCTTCCCACCATGCGACAGCGCTAAGATCGTTGTGCCTCCAAGTATCCGCTACATTCGGAATACACCCCAATCCCCAGCATCCCCGTCCGCACCGATCTCCCCTCTAGATCCAGTTCCTCCCGGTCCCGCTCCCCCCCTCGATGCTCTCTCATCCGCAACTAGCTCCAATCCCAAGCCAAGTACATCCCTCGTATCTGCCGGCGCAATGATTCCGTCGTCCTGCATATTGTCAACACCTTGTGCGCCTTGGAGAGGAACTCGACATACCCATATCCTCGCAGTAGAGTAGATAGCCGTACTCTGCCCTTCGATGCGATCTCGTAACTGCTTAAATCGATCCTCACCACTCTCGCTCGTTGTGTTCTTCTTCCCGGAAACGGTCTGCATCACTGATGATAGCTGATCCGGACCCATGACGCAGATTTTGGCGTTTGGCCACATGAAGAGAAAGCGTGGCGAGTACTGAGTATATCAGCGTAGCACCGTGCAAGGGATAGAATGTACCGCTCGGCCGCACATCCCTAGGAGCGTATAGATGAGTATACAAGTAATACCCGAGCAATCTGCTCACCGTAATTGCCAGCTCTAGGTGCACAAGTCAGTTTAAGTCGATGGTGCTCCTTTTGAAACGCTCACCCGTAATTCCCGCCAACAACGATGGTGAACTTCGGCACCTTCGCCCTAGCCACCGCACGGACCATCTTCGCACCATCCTTTGCGATTCCTCCTCGTTCCGCTTTCTCCCCGACCATATATCCCGACACGTTCACAAGGAAGACAAGAGGGATACCGCGCTGAGAGCAGAGCTGGATGAAGTGCGTGGCTTTTAGCGCGGAGGGGGAGAGGAGGACGCCTGCGTTCGCCACTATCCCGACGCTAATGCCTTCAGTCTTTTGTCGATTCTAGTATAAGATGGCCTACGTATAGCCGTGGATCTCGGCAAAGCCCTACAACACGATCAGAAATGAGCATTTGTGATCGAACAATACCGACGGTGAGGATGGTCTTCCCGTACTCCTGCTTAAACTCGCGGAGTTCGCTACCGTCGACTATCCGAGCGATCACTTCTCGCATGTCATAGGTCTGTCTAGGATCGGCTGGAACGATCGCGTCCAAGTCCGCATTGGGGTATACGGGCGGTCGAGTTACAGGAACCGGGCGCATCTGTCGGCGTGCGGACAGGTGAGCCAGTGTGTGTATCATGTGGTGGAAAGGAGACGTACAGCTTGCCGGGGTAAAGCTTCGCCGAGATCAAGAATCGCTTCGCGAGCCAGACGTATACCGTGGGCATCGGATGTTGCAAGGTGATCTCCGACTCCTGAGACTGAGGTGTGCATCTCCCCACCGCCTGTGCAGTGCATCAGCAGTTATTCCTGTGCTCAAGCAGGAACATACCTAGCGTCTCCTCGTCCACGATTTCGCCTGTTGCTGCCTTGACTAATGGCGGTCCAGCAAGGAAGATTCTTCCTTGGTTCTGCAGTGTAAGTCAGCACTCGTGCCCAAAGGGTCAGGAAAACGAGGAACTTTCACAATGACGACCACATCTGACATTGCAGGCATGTATCTACATCTGAGTGAGCGACACCCTCACACCAATCGCTCTACTCACGCTCCTCCAGCTACACTGATACCATGAACTACACTGATCTGAGGTATTCCAAGACCCGACATCCTCGCCATGTTGTAGAAGATCCGTCCGAAGTGGTCCTATCTTTCGTCAATCCTGCTCCTTCCTGCTGCCTATCTGTCTGAAAGTCAACTCACATGATCCGGGAAGACCTCTGCTTGGAAGGGTAAGGCGGCTCCCCCGGACTCGACTAACTCATGTTAGCTCTCCCGCCTGCACATTAAGTTAGACATACCGAGGTAGATGCACGGCAGCCTATTCTCCAGAGCGATCTCTTGTGCTCGAAGATGTTTCTTTACCTGAGATACTGCTCAGCCGGGTCCCGTCAGGTGGGACTCACGGTCAGAGGATAGTATGCTCCGCCTTTGACGGTTGGGTCATTCGCTACGATCATGCACTTCCTTCCGGCCACCATGCCTGCCGGTCTGAGCTCAAGCTATGCGGGGCGGTTCATTGACCTACCGATACCGGTAACAAGGCCTGCCCCAGGTAACGGGTCGGGATAGACATCATGTCCCGCCAGCGACGATAGCTCCAGGAACGGACTCGCAGGATCAATCAAGGCATTCACTCTGCCCGTTCACCATATGTATCAGCTGTTTCAATAGAATGAAGTCTGACAAACCGCTCTCGAACCCCCATCTTCCCTTTACCACGACTCTTCCACCGATCAAGGACTTCCTTCCCACCTCCTTCCCTAGCTTGAGCTCTCAGCGCCTCATAGTCAGCCAGGACAGCTTGCATGTACGCGGTATTGGCTTTCGCTTCGTCGGATGTTGAACGGATATTGGTAGGAAGGGGTCGAGGAGCGACGAGTCGAGGAGGTGGTTGAGGGATGAGGGTACGACGGAAACATCGTAAAGGGGAAATGAAGGGTCGTAAGGAGGATGAGGAAGCGGTAATGTATGGTCGCATTTCTTCCTTGTAACGTGAATGCCGAGCTCCAGGTCGAGAACAATCCGTCGAGAAGTGCTCTTCACGGTCGCTTGTTCAAATGGGTGTCGACCCTAAATTTGACTTCCAGCTCCAGTCCGCTCCCTCCTCTTCGAAGCCCGACTTCACAAGCTGATCGACGGTGTATTGAGGACGATCGACATATGACAGGCTTTTGTAATCCAACCACGCGGTTCTCATAAAGCATCACGCCGCATTGATTTTCTCGGACGAAGGTTATTTTCAACCAAGGTCCGGGTTGTCCCCTAATCGCGCTTCAATGACCTTCTTGAACCGTTGATTACAAAATGACTACCATTCTGCAGACCTCTGAACCTCACGAACATGACTCTTTCCTGATCAAGTCTCGCTTGCCCTGTGAGACGATGTCCTGCGAGATGCTATGTGGTTCATGACTGACGAAGCCTCCGTCCGTTACACCCTACCTGATGTTCCTCTGATCTCTTCATCATCCCACCGGACCTTTGGTGTCTCGATGGCTTGGAGGGGCTTCAGTAGTGCGGCAGATTGATCAGTGAACGAAGGATGATAAGGCCGCGATGACGCGAAGAAGAACATGGGATTGTCATATGCATATTGACGAAATGGGGTCACCATAGATTTGAAGAATGGATGATTGACGACAGGATAGCTATGAGATGACGTGATGATTGACCGTGACGTATGTTGAACAAACACGATGGTATAATATGATGATGTTAATGAGAAGAACTCCAGAGAATCGGACGGGAAAAATAATGATAGGCAATCAGGCGCATTGCACCTCCCGGCGAGAATCTGCGCTTGAGTTCCTTAACTCAGCGCCGCTGATCCGTGATTCCAGCGGCTTCAATCAAACCGTCGTCAAACCAGTCGTCATCGTTGTCGTATATCGAGCTCGGGCTGGCCTGAGTAGCGATCTTCACGGTCGAAGGAGTCTTCTGGGAAAGGGAAGGTAATTGAGTGGTACGGGAGCTGACGCTAAGCGGTGGAGTAGGCGGTGAAGCGCTGTGAACGTTTGGTGGGACGTCCTTGCCGGTGGCCTTTGCGGAGCGGGACGAAGGACTCACCGACCGAGATGTAGCAGAGTCTGTTGTGTTACTGTCAGGTGTAGTGATTGCGCAGGGCCGTTTGCTAGGCTTGATCGGATATGCTGTGATGAGAGAAGTGATCGAGTCCTCATCGGAGACTACAACCGCCTGAGATTTGCTATTTTCCCTGTCATCCCTCTTGGCCTTTACTCTGGAGTCGCGAGCACGCTCGATGTGCCGCTTGAGTTCTGGTTCTCTCTTCTCAAGCTGGCTTAGAGTCGCCTCAGCCGCCTCGCCGTCCGCTTGAAACTTCCACCTTCCATACTCCACACTCTTCGCCTTGACAACAGACGCCTCATTTCGCGCATCGTCCCACTCCCACTGGTGGATAACATCGCCAGCCCATCCTTTGTCCTCCATGATGAGTAGAATGGCGGCTTCCGGCAGAAGGACATGGCAGATAAAGTCATGAGTTGACAGAGGGTGGATCGATAACGACGACGACAGTCTGTCTTGGCGTCTCTTCAAGGTAGGAAGATGGCCCCATTTCAAGATGTTTTGAAGGTGTCGGAGCATTATCGCTCGGCCGAGGTGTCCGTAGCTGGGATTCTCGTTAGCGACTGAGGTGCTCACTCCAGCAGTCTAGCTCACTATCCGGGCATTGTGCGGTTAAGAACCTTCGATGCTGCCTGATTGCCCATCGCACTCCATCGCGTCTTCCCCATACGAGCGATCTCTCCAACAGTTTCATTGAAAAGAGACGATAGACTTGGATTCTTTGCGATAGCGTCCAGCTTCTCGCCAATCCAGCGGCGTAGCAAGCGCTCGGGAAGAATCGCGAAGTTGATCTCGGTCGGAAAGCCATCTCGCTCGCCGAGTGGGATGACACTCGTTTCCGCCTCATGCAGCGCACAGAACTCGGTGTACAGCTTCCAATCGAGTTCGCCACCTTTGGGCATGTGCACCGACCGCAACTTCGACTCGAGATAGCAGAGCTCTCTGCTCGGAAGACTTGGCATAGGTGCCGAGCAATACTGTACCGTTCCAGTCAGTACTTTTCGCATAGAACATGTTAAACCTCACTCGGCAAATATCCTCTGGATCAATGAATCCCGCTGGCTTTGGTTTCAGCTGTAACCCAGATGCCCGAAGATAGGTATTCCACCTACCAAGGTACTCCTTATCTACTTTATCTTGCTCGTCCTCTACATCATCAACTTGGTCCTCGTCCACATCGGTGGTCTCGTCCGGGAGCAAGTCGCCAGGTGCAGGCTGAGATGAAAATGCTACAGAACTACTCATGTCAGATCTTCGTGCTATATGACAATTCGACTCGCTCACCTTGACATAATGCCCATTTCGAGGTCTGACCAGCTCCGGATCCGCGGCTCCTCATCGCCCAGAGTACTGAGAGCATCGAAGAAGGCGTGTCCCTCCTCTTTGCACGGCACGTATCCCTGACCACCCTCCTCACCCGAATCATCGGAAAGGATTCTCTGGACGCCCCTTTTCTTTCGAGCCTTCGGTGTGAGACTTCCCGCTTCCTCGGTCGTCGTGGTCGAGCAGCCATCTGTCCGTTTGATGTCACTACTCGTTCGACGAAGCTGCTTCTCTCCGTTGCGACGAGAAGCCTTCTTCCGCTTACCTCTGCCCGCCGTGGAGCTAGGCGACGAGGCAATGTGAGGCGAGCTGAGAACAGAAAAGTCCTTCGAGACGTATTGACTGAGGGAGGACTGGGATGAGCTGAGTTTGAGCGGGCGAGGTGTGGAGTCGTAGCTACCTAACTTTGGTAGGGGAAAGGGCTGAGGGGGAGGAGGAGGCTTCTTTTCGACGATGGTGGACGGACCGGGCAACATCAGCGGAGCAGGCGAGTCGGTCAGAGAGTCGTAATTATCGAGCCTGCCGACCTTTCTCATAGCTAAGGACTTGAGGCTCTTCGCAACCGATGATGCAGCTCTCGTCGTTGAAGCCGAGCCGTCGACCGTCGGCGCCGACTGCTTGTCCGAAGGAGGTTTCCGCTCACCGCCCGCCAGTGATGTAAGCTTGTTCGGCGGAAGATCTTCGGCATTGGAGACCATAGACTCCCTACTGGAGGGTGGAGGAAGAGGGAATTCGTGATTGATCGCCGTTTTCTTGCGACGCTGGGACGGTCCAGCCTCCTCCTCCCTTGCTGACCCCCTCCTCACATCAGCCTGCTCCGCTTCTTTCCTCAACACTGCATTCTCTTCTGCCTTCTCAAGTTTCGCCTCCTTCCCTTTACCATTTACTGACCCCTTCCCGGGCTCTTTTCTTTGCTTCGAGAAGTCGACCAGCCTCTCGTCACCGCTTGTCGAAAAGGGAGGAAGAGGTGAGTTCAGCGGGAAAGGAGTTGGAGCGAGTATCTTCTTCCGTCGTTTCGCCTGATCGTCCTTGACTTCGATGGACAATGATGTCGGCTTGCTTGATGAGGCTAGTGGTTTACGAACTCGAAATCGCCCTTTGGGAAAGAAATGACGTTTCGGTGCTGACCCCTGCGACGACTGAGGATGGCTGTAAATCTCCTCCATGACTCAATCAGAGGGATCCAGATCGCATGCCGTGGCTATGGAGATCAATTGAGATGACTTCTCCTTGATAATTCGTCGAGCTGCGCGAGACATGCAAGGGTCTTGGGATCAATTGGTGGAAAGCAGAGCCGGGAAGATCATTGATTGGAGAGGGAGATGATTGAACCGGAAAACCAGAAATCATTCCCTTTCCTTTCACTTCCTGGATTGCAGGTGTATTTACACTGACCGCACAGATAAATTCCGACTATGACGTCTTATATGCTAGGGACGGCTCATACCTCGGTAAAAACACAGCTTCGTTCTGCCTCAAAGAGATGGTCTCCCTCGGTCTCATTTCCACCGCACCTACTACATTTGAGGCTTCATGGCGGTCGTCTCCATCTTCCAGCCCGCCTTTCGGGTCGTCTCTGTCGTGGTCGAAAGCAAGAGGCGGTGCGGACGGAGCGACGACGACCTCTTCACCTTCCAAGGTAGGCGGAGCAGAAGGTGCATTCCCTTCACCAGTCGGCGGAGGTGCGGAAGGAAGGAGATGGAATTCATCGACTGGCTCCTGACCGCCGATTGCATCAGCAATGAAGAAAGATCGTGGAGCCAATGGTCGAGGAGGCGCTGGGATATCGGGATGCGGTGAGGCGGCTTTCGTGGTTCTGGATGGTGAAGACCGCTCAGGTAAGGTACCAAGATCGTCGGCGTGCCGCTCGAAGCCATGTTCATCCACCTCAACACGCGGGGCGGATGGACCGTCATCTTCGGGCGCCTCGCCCTCAACAGCCATCGGAGGAGCCGATGCGCCGAGACGCAACTGCTCGAGGACCGTCTTGTCATCCGTAGCAATATGTCTCGTATGCGATCGGTGAACTTCTTCTTCCTCGATATCCGTCGCTGGCATACGAGCCTTCCCATCGCTCCTCGTTGCCACAGCCAGAGCGACCTCCGAGTCCTCGGTGACAGGAGCAGGATAGTATCCGGGAGCTTGGGTCTTCTCAGATGCAGCAGGCATAATCGCTGAGGGGTCTAAAGATAAGTCAGGTGACGGGCTCGGTCCTGTCGCTGTCGACGGTCCAGCTGCCATCGGCGAATCTGCTTTGCGGACACTGCGGACCGACGCTGGTCGATAGGCCGGAGGAAAGTAAGGCGTCGTGGTAGGATGAGTGATGCCTCTTCCCCCTCTTGCTGCGTCTGCGGGTGATGCATCTTGTGACGTCGAACGATCGGAGCTTGATAGGCCGACCGTGGATGATTGGGGCAAGTGGACCGAGCGGATCGATCCAATCGACTCGCTCGACGGTCGTCTCATGGTCAGAGTGATTGCAACAGCTGTCCCTGCAGGCGTGTTCTCCTCATTCACCTTTACAATCGGTTCGACCTCGGCCTTGCCTTTCCGTCTCCTCAGCCCTCTATTCCACTTCTTCACCTTGACTTTCACGAAAGACGAGCTCCCGTCCTTCTCTCGCTTTGCCCGATGCTGCCGCTCCAGCTCCGCGAGCCTCTCTTTGAAGGCCGCCTCCATTGCTGAGCCATTGATATCCTCCTCTTTCAGACCCGCGGCCGACAAAGCCTTCCGTCGAATCCGCTCGGCCTGTCTTTTCCTCTGATTGGATGCTTTTCGGCGAGAAAAGACGATACTACCATTGTCAGCCTAAGGTCAAGCTACTTCTTCCAACGTACAAGGTGATACCGATGCTGATGCCGATGGCAAGGATGACGGAAGTAGCAGCGATAAGCGGGACCTTATACAAGCTCGTCCGCGGACTCGAGGTACCCCACCTTCACGAAATCATATATCAGCAAAGATAGCAAAGCGGAGTGTGGTCACCTGCCCGGGAGGAAGAGCCGCTTCGACGGCCCATGTTTGTATGGGTGAGGTTGATGGCGATGAGACAGAGACAGTATCTGCCGGATCAGGTCCGTCGACCAGCACCTCGTCAGTAGCCTAGTGCCAGTCAGTGAGTTTTTGTCGAGCAAGCGGATGAACTCACCACTGCTTGCCGTCCGTAGAGAAACCAAGCATCGCCTATCTTCGACCAAGTCCCATCATCGATCTGAGTCAAAACGTAAGGCAGTGCCGTTTCATGCACCATGGATACGGAAGTGGGGATGTTGCTCGGCCAGGAGTTTGTGGTCATAGTTGCCAATCCCCTACGATCTGGAAATGTTAGAGCGGTTGGGGAAGATAGGTATGTTGGGGAGTTGAGGGGAAGCATTGGACGAGGGAGAGGCGGCGCGGCATGTATAGGTGGAAGAAGAGCGAGGAAGATCACAGAGAGGGTAACAGGATGTTGATGGAAGGAGCTCTTCGCGCTGGGTTTGCGTGGTGGTCGTCGTTCGGAAGGCGGCAATGGATGTGGGTTGCCCATTACCATTGAGCCTCCAGCTTCGCCTGTAAGACGCTGCCGACGGCGCCGTCGACATGCTTCACATTTCTGTCTATCCGACGTCCCTGCCGCCTCGACCCTTCCGGAGTTGGCGTCTTCGAGGAGTGTCCTTCTCGATGGCCCAGCCTCCATGTTGTCGGGTTTCGCAAGCGAGACCGTCGCTAATCCTTCGTACTTCTCATACACCATCGCAACCTCCCTCGACATCAGTCTCCGTCGTTTTATCGCATCCAGTGCTAGAGTGTTCGAAAAAATGCCGAAGAGGAGGATGCAAATCAAAACTGCAGGGTCGAAAGACTCGAGTGCTATTGAAAGCGAGTCTTGGGAATCTGCCGGGAGATGTGTATTTATAGCGTTCCTTGAGATCTCGTCGCAATCCCCGGACTCGCTAGATTATGACCACCGGCATCACCCAGGCCTACACAGCTGTTCTCGATTTAATTGTTGACGGACCGGAGAATCGTCGCTCGCGAGGGCGCGTGCCGTGTGACAAAATGTAAAGGTAGAAGCGAGAGCCGGTGAGGGGACACGCGCCGGGACAGTAATTGGTCGACCCGGTGAATACGCGAGCTTCCTTTCTCCTTTCGAGCTGAGCTGTGGTGTGCTCGGTGGATTGCGCTGATGACGGAAAATGTTCAAGGAAGGAGAATAAGATTGTAAAACGGTAATATGGGAATTCGATGCGCGGTCAAGGTACCGGACCATGAATAAAATATACACCCGTCTCCGTTTCGCGATTTGGTTTTCTCTGCCAAAAATAGCTTCGCCAACGGAGCACGGAATGAGTGTGGCACTCGACGCTTCTTTCGTAGTCTGGTCTTTCTACAGTGATGTTTCCGTATACAGAGCTAGAGTTATGGTTTCGCGTGATCCCAAACCTTCCATTGGAAATGGCGGAAGAACCTCCCCTTTCCAGCTGTTGAGATCTCGTCGACCTGTTCCTGCGATAACGGAGACATCTCCCTCAACGCGTCAAGCTGCTCCTTCTGCCTTCCTGCATTTTTCGATGTCCTAAAAACATGCCGGCTCAGCTAAATCGCAGTAAAGCGGGGGACTTACGTCACGACGATACCACCGTTATGTTGTGCCGCCCAAGCAATAAGTATCTGACTCTCACTCGCCGATTTCTCCTCTGCGATCTTCTTCACGACTGGGTCGACTGCACCATCGGTAGATCGGAAGAGCGAGTTGAGCGGACCATAACATTGTATGGCTATCTTGTGCTCTTTACATAAGTCGAAGAGGCGGAGCATATTGGCCGCATGGTAGACGTAGGGATTATATTCGATCTGTTCATGTCAGAACGACTTAGGGTCCCTACGGGAAGTAGATAGACCTGATTGACGACAGGCGGGATGGTCCAATGATCCTTCATCTCCAACAAATCCTCCTCTCGATGATTACTGACTCCGATAGACTTTGTGAGGCCTTCTTTCTGTAAAGACTCCATGATCTTCCAGTTCTCCGAAAGTGATCGAGGCGCGGCGTTCTGATCTATTCAGTGCGAAGTCGAGCAGGAAGGTAGGACGGCGTACTAAGGGGTTATGAACGAGATCTGCAGTCTAGTAAGCACAACAGAAGTAAGAAGAATCAATGACAGCTTACAGCAATCGACATATGATACTCCCATCTAAGGCGTAATCAATTGATCAGTTTCGTATCATATGGAGACTTCGATCAAAATCTACCTGCTTCATCAAGTCTACCAATGTCTTCCGCGGATCAACGTCAACCCCATCCTTCCCGACTATGCTTCAGCTCGAACCTGACTAACGCTCACTCACATTTGGTAAGGATATACACTTCCTCCCGCTTCCCTCCCCACTGTTTCAGCGCATCCCCGATACATTGAGCGTTATTATACTGCTGAGCACCGTCGAAGTAGGTGTACCCTGTCTTGAGAGCGGAAAGAACGTGCTCGGTACATTCGCGGCCGTTATGAGCGGTTCCTGACGTATGACTCAGCTATGCGTTCAGCGGGTCGAGGTATCTGGTTGGACTGACCTGTACCGAATCCGATTTTGGGCATTGATGTGCCATCGTTGAGCTTAATGGTGGGGACAGATGACATAGCACAGGTGGATATGCGTATCACAGGAGCAAAGAAGGCCCGCAGCAGTGGCTCGTGATGTCTAGGTGCGAATGGTATGAAGTGCATGTACTGCGAAAACGGTGCGGTGGAGGTCCCCTTCAATCCGAGAAGCACGGCTCCCGGCCCGGAACCAACAACTTTTGCGTGCCTTGTAAGATCTCGCCTTTCCGGAGTACTCCTAATGCACAATAATATTTTAATGCATCTACGATCTCTCCTCATCATTTCTCACCCCTTTCACGAAATCCTCTATCAGTTTCACCGTCTCGCTCGGCTTCTCCGCATGCACCCAGTGGCCAGTATCCAACGTTTCCAACCTCATGTTCGGGAAGAACGCCTCGGCCACAGGGATATTATGCCGATTCAGATACCTTGAATGTTCTCCTTTGATGAATAGAGTCGGCCCGTTCCATTGAGGAGACTTCGGTGTAACAGGTGGCGGAGGCATGTAGGGGAAACTACCTATGGCGGGAATCGAGGCGGAAAGGAGGTGGAGAGGTATGCGGAAAGTCAGGTGAGGATCAGGTCCAGGAGAGGATTTGGTATTTGTGAGGAGAAACTGGCGGGTCGATAGGATCTAATATCATAAGTCAGCATCTCGTCAAGATGAGATGTACTCGTTACCAGTCAAGGTGACTCACTGGCTCAATCTTTTGCAGGATTTTATCTGCCTCCGCTTTGATCTTGACTTTGGCTTGTTCAACTTGGAGCATCGCTTCGGTGTAAGAGGCAAACCTGAGAGACCGAGTGAATCAGCTCCAAACCCCAGGTCTCAAACGAAATGCTAGGTGGCTAGCAGTAGAGAATGTTAGCTCACTCAGGTGATATCCGTCCTATTGCTGGCGACATATCCACGCTGATCAATGACCTCAATGGGCTGTTGTATTCCTCGTTCAATGCGAGGGCCATGACCACCTTCCCTCCCCTGCTCTGACATGAGCTTGTATGTCACGAAACGGCGTTTCAGCAGACATACATACTATGTCCCAGTAAGTTGACCCCGCTCGACAGGTCATGCGACTTGAAGAAGCCGGATAAATCTGCCGCCATAGCCGCATAGGTATGAGGCTCAGCATGAGGGGAAGCGCCATGGTTTCGCAGATCCTGACTCAATCGTCAGGAAATTTCAAGCTATTGTTGCCATCTCGTACTAGGGTGTATACTGACATTCCTAGCCGTTGAGCCAGGGCTTTAGCTAGCGACCGCCAGTTCTGCTTTGAACCGCTACAGGAAGGTCAGCTCGGAGAGACTACTTCACTTGTACTTCGGTTCAGTACAGAGAAGGTCACGGGATGATCAAAAACTGACAAGAGACCGTGGCAAATGACGAGGCTTTGTCCTGAGGACATGATCGATTGAGGCTGGACGACATCGAATGCGAGATCTACAGGACTGGTGGGCGCGTCCGACTGCGTAGATGCGAACCTTCGAGATGGGTCACCGAGAGTCAGACAGCCATGTTGACGAGTCGAAAACAAAAGTGGGTTGCGAGTGATGGGCGAGAAGCGTGCTGCAGATGCAACCTTCTGCTTTTCTTGGCGGTGTTCAAGGCGGTGTCGTATGGCCTGTCTCGCAGCTGCATTGACGGGGACTGGAATGAGAACAGGCCTTACCATGTCGAAGCGATCAAACGAGCGTCTCCGGCAGCTACAGCCTCATGCTGTACCACTTTGCACCGTCAAAAGGCACCTGGACAGCGCTTCGAAGTGAGTAAGACAACAAAAGATGCTGTCCGGGATCTTATTTCTGCCCTCTCGGTACCTTGACCCCGTTTACGTAAGGTTCCATTTCCCGTCGCCGAAACGACGTGCAATCCCTCGTGCCGAGAACAATAATGCATCATTGCCTATTCCAATCAATACCTTCACCGTCCACTCGACTTCACCGTGTCATCCGCTTCACTTCAAGCCTTCATCTCACGATGAGGAATCAACAATACCTCAATACTTAACCTGTCATAACCGTTCATCATGCCCCCGCTATTCACAGCGACCAACGTGACCACCTTGCTCCGCAAGGTCGTCCACGCCGCCCGATACGTTCACCCTCGAGCGACAGTCCCAGCTAGCAGAGCGACTCGTTTTGAACGTGTTCGACTCGCTGTTCAATCTGCTCTTCACGAGACATACTCGTCACTATCGGCACCGGCGAACCATTCTTCCGGTTTACAGCCTATCCGTGCCACTTCCAGAGGCTTCGCTTCGTCCGCCAGTCAATACCATACCACACCACTTGGTCAAGCCGGGCAGAAGTTTAGGATGCAATCTTTCCGCTCCGTTCATGCCTTCGAGATGCGAGGCGCGCCAAGAGTAGCCAATATCGGTCTCGGCCCGGCACGCACTTTTGCGAGCGGCGGTACCGTCGCAGCGGATCCCTTCATATCGGCGGCTCTAGCCAATGCATCGGTCTTCTTCCGCGCCTTGTCCGACTGCTTGCGAGACGACCATACCGGCGACCTCCTCCCGCGAGGGTCGCGATACGCGTCATACAAGCCCAGCTATTCGAGGCAGAAGAGACGGTTGCGATCCCGCCGAAGGCTGACTGCCAGCTGGTTCTCTGGCTCCTCTGGCTCCGTCTCCTCGGTAGAGTCATACTCTCTCGACCGAGTCGACGCCTATAGCTTTCCCCGCCATTCCCTCCGTGAGTTTTATCACTACTTTCCCCCTCCTCTTCCTCCTGCCGAAACAGTTATCAACCTTCCCCTCCGACCGGAATGCATCACCACGCCAGACCGTACAACTACGATGACCATCAAACTTGATCCGTCCGACGAGGCACTCCTTATGCCAACGACCTCTATCACTTTCAACGAAGTCGAGATTGGCGTCACCGTTTTCGCTCATCTCACCGAAGGAGTGATGCCCATCATGGAAGCTTTTAGTATGCTAGGCAGTACCCGCCTAATCCCCCTCCTCGCCAAGCTCGAAAGCCTAGGAATTATCAATAACGAAGAGGTCGATGGACCGGTTACTTACGCCGAGGTGGTCTACGATGCAGAACGACGACCGAATGAGCTGAACATTGTGTTCCTGGATCGGTCCGAGGCAGATGTGAGGATGATCTTAGGCGAGTCGCTTGAAGAGCAATCAACCTGGTTCGAGTTCGTCGAGCGGGTCGATTCGGATTCTTCAAGCTCGAGCTCGATAGGGAGTTTGATGCTTGAAGTCTCGGATGTTGACGTTGAGGATTGGAGTCCTCCGGATACCTTATCCTCGCACCGATCGACCATCTCGAACGAGTCGCTTGATCAGTCCACAGCAGCGTGGAGGCGGAGTCGATTACCTATCCCCGACATCTTCGTACAGCAGTTCAATACCGAGGGCCTGTCCATGCCGGCTCCTGATGGTATCGACTCAAGCGATAGCTGCTCTGAAGCCGCGTCAGATGCTACCGAAACCGATGCCATCCGTTCTGCATCCGAAGCCTACTCTTGGCCGAGCAGTGCGGAACGGTCGCTCGAGGCGCTCGGATCAGCACCACCTCGTGTGAGGCCAATCGTCTCTACTATCGAAGAGCTACCAAACTGCATGGACCTGTCGGACTCGATCTGTTCCGTCAGCAGTGATGGATGGCATCTCTCTGGAGGTAGCGACGGATCTCAAGACTCTTTGACTTGGGCAGGCGTCTCTCCCACGGCGTCCGATGCGAATCTCAAGCCGTCCGGCATCGTCTCAGAAGGGTTCAGCGATGAGCTCGTGGAGGTGTCGGATGCGGAGGATGAAGCATTGGCTGTGGAGTCTTCGATAGCGGATGTTGCGGATCGCGAAGATTCGAGCAGGTGGTCGGATTCAGGCGGCACGATGATGATAAGCATATATGAATGTAACAGTATCGAAATATGATTCGTATGCATCAGATCGCTTGCTAACGGCCTTTACGTCTCTTCCCGCCGTTCCCTGCTCCACCGCTGGCTTTGACCGGTGTGTTGGCTTCTTGAGGGGCACTTGCAGCTGGTGCTCGGTCGGAATCGGCACCTCCAGCAAGCATGTTGGATAGTCTGGGGTGACCATCAGCTGCGATGAAGGTTTACATTTGGTAGGCGGAGACGTACGAGCCCATGATATCCATATTCTGCATCCCTTGCATCCTCTTCCTCGTCTCAGCCACTTCTCTCGCCAACTCCGGATCCACATCCATAGTAGCCTATGAATTTCAGCTTCGTTGCAAATGTCTTGACCTGGTCCGTGACTTCTCAAGCAAGATAATACACGCAGCAGATGGTACCTACCATGACTTTTGGCATGGCAAACATCATAATCCCCGAAAACATCATCATGAGTACCATCGGGTTCTTCAGCATCCCAAGGAGGTTCAATCCGGTCGGGATTGTGAAGTAATCTTCCTTGCCTAGAGATCTCAAGGAGAGTGGGTATGGTAGAGAGGGGATTGAGGTGGAGAGGGGTTGTCGGGCTGGGTGGTAGGGTTGGACGTGTACTTCGGGTGGGGAGATGGTAAGGAGGTACTGTCTGCTGTCAGATAGTGCTGTAGGGTGAATGGTAGGGAAGACCGACTGAGGAGAAGGCGTAACCTGGTACGAGGGGTTCGAGGATGTGTTGACCATCTTGTACGTTGATGCTGGGTTCTGTCAGTTTCGGTGCTGATACGAGGTAGATAGTAGGCGTACATTTCGAAAGTACCGTCTTGCCTGATGAAAGCCGAGCGTGATCCGTGATCGAGCGATACCTTGCTACTAGGTGGGAGTGAGGTGGAGTCTGTGTATATGAGCTCCGGCACGAGAAGGCCAGGCAAGGCGCACTGAGGAGATTATTGTCGAAGAGGACCCGTCCGCTGATATCGAAGGCGGTGACGACCGGTAAGAGGCCGCTATCGAAGAGGTCAGCTATGTAATGTTGAAATGAGATCTGAGCCGGACATACAGTGCCCACAAAGAGGTAGTTGAGACTCGCATGCTCAAGCTTTACATGCAAGATAATTGAGGGGAAAGGAGAAATTGACGAGAAACGGCGTATCCAGGCTTTGATCATCTCCCACCTCCTGCTTATAGCTTGTAAGAGTTTCCTTGCTCTTTTCGTTCCACTTTTCAAGCACATCATATCGGTAAATGAACCTTCCTTCACCTTGTACTTCAGTTTAAGGCTTCAAGCGCATCTCTGAATTTGAGCATCGGACAGCCTAATATCACCGCGAACCTTTGGTCACCCAAGTAGCTTGGATGAGCTCGGTTGAGAGTACCTCGACTCCAATATGGCTACAGCAACGTACCGCTTCGCGACCTTCGACGTCACCCGTCAAGGTCATTTCAACCTTCCATTGTATGCCTAGCCGCTGATTTAACCTCGATCAGAGCAGTCTTTCACAAGACCGCTCTCTCCTTCGGTATCGTCAACCTCAAACCTCTCCTTCCAGGTCGTGCGTGTCGTCTACGTGACCAGTCTTGTATTGATGGGATCAAATTGCAAGATGTTCTCATCATCCCTCGAAGAGTCGTGCCACGACTAGCCGATCTTCAAACAGCCGAGGTGGCCGACCTGTTCCTTGCCGTTCAGCAAGTTGGAACGGTCATCGAGTCGGCATATAAAGCTTCTGCTCTAACAATATCACTCCAGGTGAGTCACCCGCTTTGGACAGGACGTTCACGATTCATGTCACCGACGTAGGATGGCGAGTTGGCTGGTCAGTCGGTACCTCACGTACATGTCCATATCATGCCCCGACGAAGTACCGATTTTGATGGGGTCAATGACCGAGTCTATCCTGCTCTGGAAAAGGCGGAGCAAAGCTTAGCGAAGGATTTCACAGACCGACCAGGTGTGAATGATGCGGCTGCAAAAGGAGGGCTGACAGTTGCAGATGGTGATCGAAAGCCAAGGAGTGTGGAGGAGATGGAGGAAGAGGCGAGGTGGTTGAGCAGTTACTTTGGGGATCCATCAGAAATCAGATGTCTCCAAATGGCGGATGGTTCACAGTAGCCTATTCCTTTGTAGCTCAGTAGCCTCCATCATTCCTTCTGGACTCTCGAGCGTACCTCTAGATTGAGCGCGGAGATCAGATCGATGTCCGAAGTTGAACCGGTATTCCCCCAAACGTGCAGGGGGCTTGATCTGTACCTCATCCCAAGTAGAGTGAACGATTCGTATTTCCTCTCCCTCTTTCGTGAAATTCGTCTTGTGACGGTCGCCCTGGTCATCCCTGGTCCTGCCCAGTGACACATGCGCCAGCTTCTGATCTCACATCTTGAGCTCGAACAACCGAAGCAGCCTTGTAAACACTCACCTTCCCTTCCTTCCCAACGCCTCTCGTCAGCCATGCGAAAATCCCTCTCCTCATCATCTGAGGACTTCTCCCTCGTCTCATCAATCGATGGGTTGTCCCTCTCAACCACTTCCCGTCGATCTTCCACAGCGACTGGATCATCCCGGGCGAGAGTGTCCCTCAGTCCCCAATCAGACGGATACGAGCATATCCCAACACCAAGTACCGACATGTCGCAACGAAGCTCCTTATCGTTGTCGCTTTCATCAGTGTCCTCGGCTCCTCTTCCTCCCATCCCGGCAGGTGAAGATGGTCGGTCTACACCGTCGGACAGGCCTCCGCTCTCGAAGTCGGCAGCGAGGAGAGCGAGGGAGCGGAAGTTAGTAGCGTCTCTGCCATGTAATGCTGCCGAGAAACCCAACGCGAAACCATCAACATCTGGACCTTCTCCACCACTAGACCAGAAGCCTATCATACGCGGTCAAACTGCTCTTCCTGCGCCTCGGAACCCTAAGCCAGCGGCATCGCCGCCAACGGTCCACGTCTCGTCATCCGAGACCAACGACGACATTAGACTGAAAGGGAAAAAGACCCGTCGAGGAGGGAAGAAGAACCGTCTGAGACTGGACAAGGCGGCAGTACGTGACTTCTTGGTAGTTCCGGGTTCGGCTGCACCTTCTCAATCGCCTTCATCTGCGAGCGCGGCCGATGAAGATGCCTACTCTGAGGATGGAGCTTCGCGTTTCTTAGACGACGAGCTGGATGATGAGGACGAGGTGGAGGGGATGTCGGTCCTTGGTGGGAGCGAGGGGAGTGCTATGGGCACGCCGAGGTCGTCTCTGAGGAGAGGAGTGAAGATGGAAGGGAGCGTAATGAGCTCGGAGGATGGAAGGATGTCTATCGACAGGTGAATCTCCTCCGGCTGCTGGATATGGGCAAGAGCTGAGCGAGCTGTAGCTTTCTCTCTGGTTCTGCTGCCTTCCTGTCTGACAAAGCGAACAAGCTGCGTCTGTGGCAGGCATTGTGCGTCGAGGTTAGTATTCGACTGTACGCCCAAAACTGGTATTGACATAATCCAGCTTGGACTTGTCCAGATGGACCACGACGACAACCTTCTTGAACTACCACATACCAAACCGAAGCAAACAAACAACGATTCCTTCGATGATTCCTCCCCCACATCTTCTCGCGCCTCCACCCCTCGCCCTGCCCTTCCGCCTTTGCCCCAATCACTTACACAAGCTCGAGCGATCCTGAAGCAGAAGGGTCACATCAACCTGGCAGATTATATTGAGGCTCGTATCGCAGGCGACGAAGTGGATTACGCGGCTTTATTGCATCCCTCGAGTTCGGCCATGATTCGATATACAAGGAAGACCGGTAAGTTCATGGAGCTTGGGGCGGTGAAGAGTGAATGGCTCGAGCCGTTGCTCCGGGACTTCGGGTTCAAGCGGGGAAGGATAGCTGCTGGTGGAGCTTCAATCCGGTAATTCTCGCTCTTCCCTGCTACTGTGCGTCTGTGTATCCTACTGTATCTGTATATCTTCACTTCTCCTCTTGTCCCCTATCTATCTGCTTTGTCATGCAGGACATACTATCTTCAAGCAAATGAAGCCTATGAAGGAGTTCCCGTCCATCTCCATGCAATATTGCTTCCGCTTTGGCAATTTTCCGTTGCTTCTTGTTGTCGGATTTCTTTCTTTCATACCGTTTACTACTTCACTACAATTTCACTTCACTCCTTGAGGACCGGTCCTTTCCCAGGTCTGTCATCTTCACGGGTTCTGTCTCAAACTTGGAACCTTTCCTTGACACTTCTCCATCGCTACATTCCGCATACTCCATCGCTCATCCTGACCTCTTCTCCCCATGTCCGGCGGTTTTCCAGCCGGAGAAGGGCGATGGTATCCTCCCATACCCTCGTTAGCCGCTCTACCGGTCGATAGAACGAAGACCGAACCAAAGCCGGCATACTACAAGCTTCAATTTGGCGATGATGTCACTGGTTTCTCCTATTATGTGCGGACGCTCGCGGTAGTAATAGGGCGGAACTGCGTGAGTTGGGCGTCGTCCGTTGTCATCATTGATGGATCACCGCTGATCATCCTTGTCTTAGGAACGAGTCGCTCCAGTCCCGCCACCAGCAATAACCTCCCCTTCAATACCACCGATACCTCCGCTCGAAGATACGAAACCATCCCTCGCTCCTATCCTCTCTCCGCAAACCCACCTGTCTACAAGCGCTGTCGGTCCAGCTACGACCTTAAAATCTTCGTTCCCCTCACCACCCTTGCCTTCTGACGCACCAAACCCTATTTCAGAAGCTGGGACCGCTGGAGTTCTAGCGCATGCGTCCGTCGACGAAGATTCGGCTGTGGCGGAACTGCCCGTTCCTACTTCGTTGCCTGGAGCATCGAAGGCGTTTCCTACGGCTCCTGAAGAATCTGGATCGGTATCCGAGGAGGTGAAGCAGGAGTGTGAGGCGTCGTCAGGCTATTTTCGACTGGATGATTGTCAAACAAAGCCAAAACTTGTTTATACTGAAGACGTATCGGGGCTCCACGATATCGATACCCCTCCTCCGCCTTCGGCGAAGCTTTCCGGGGACCTTCACCATGTCGACGTAGACCTCGGCCCGCTCAAATCGGTTTCGCGAAATCATGCCAAGATCGAGTACCGATCTGATCTCGGTCAGTTCTGCTTGGAAATCTACGGACGAAATGGCGTTTGGGTAGATGACCGGTACTATATTCGAGGATCGGTCGTCCCTCTCAACCAGGGGTACGTTTGTCATTTTATCAATCCCCTGGTTGACCTTCCGCCAGCTCTCAGATACAGATCGCAACCCGGATCTTCTCCTTCATTCTCCCACCTTCCCCCATTTCCTCGCCGACTTACACGCATTACGCTCTCGACGGAACCCCTTACGACGCCGGAAATACTTTCGACGACCTTCCATACCCCTACAACCTGCCACCAGCCAAAGTTGGGTATCAAGAATTTTATGGCGAACCCGGTCCTGGACCCGGCACAATGGCTGCACGTGTTCCTCCTTCGTTCAGTGCCTTCGCTGCTGCCGATGGACAGGGGCTAGGGATTGAAGATCTCGGCAGAGAGGGCTGGTTGCGAGACTGGGATTCGGAAGAGGGCAGCAGTGACGACTCGGGGGATAGTTCTGACGAGGAGAGCGGGGATGGGTCGAATGAGGAGGACGAATCTCGCTCGTCTTTTGACGATGGGGAGTCGGATCTATCTTCATTGACCGAAGAGGAAGGTGAGAGTGAGCAGAGCGATGTGCAGGAGGAGTCGAAGGGTAGAAAACCTGGGGCGATTCCGAGGTCGAAACCCCGACGTAAATCTACTGCAGAGACCGCAACGGAGGTCAGGACAGACCTGGACGAGGGTATGATCGGTAAGGCGAGCAGGACTTCTCGGAAAATAGCGAATGCGAAGCCGGACGGGAAAGCGCGAAGGAGCCAAGGAGGCAAGGTGGATGTGCCGGTCGATTCAATTTCACCGGTTCCCAAAGGTGGTGCCAAAGCCAAGCGGAAGGTCGCTAAGCCGGAACAGGACGCCCCAGTGGCGAACAGCCCGAAACCAGCCGATGCGAAGAGGGGTGGCAAGAAGGCAGCGAAAGCCACGTTGAACAATGGGGAGGCGCCACAGATGTCTACACAGACAGAAGCTGTGTCAGCAACACTGGCAGCAGCAATGGAGACCGCTCCTCCACCACCATCCGCCATTCCACCTCCGCCTGGCCAGCACAGTCAAGCACCTCCTACCAGAGATATCGCCAATAACCACCACCCGCCACTTATCGCTCGACCGTTGTCTACTCAGCCCCCTACAGGACTACCCATTCAAGCACACCGAATGACTATATTGCCTGCTTCCACCGCAGCCCACCTGCAAGCGCAAGCTCTCTCGGTTGCATCTCCTTCCCTGACTGGATCTACAGAACCTCCGAAGCCTTTTTACCTTACCGAGCTGATCGAAACTCCCGGTCGGCCCGGTCACATCGTGGTCGATGTACCTATACCTCCATCTGGCGCAGGGCCACGGCCGCCTCCAGGACCACTCATCGGCCTAGATGGGAAACCCTTCATCGGTCCGCCTCCGATCAAGCCCACTGCCACTTTCGCCTCGATCATCCACCGAGCGCTTATTTACTTACCTAGAGGCCGCGGTACCCTCGGCGAGGTTTGCAACTGGGTCGCCGGCGAATGGGAGTGGTTTCGCCTGAACATCGATGCGGGGTGGCAGAACTCGATCCGACACAATCTTTCGCTCAACAAGGCCTTCCTGAAGGTCGCTCGAATACCCGAAGATGATCCCGAGTCGAGGGGCTCCGTATGGGTCATTGATCCTGAGGAAGGCCCCGCATTCGAGGAGAAGCAGCGAAAAGAAGCGATGAAGTCGGACGGGAAAGTGAAACCCGTGGATCCGAGGCGAACTGCAGACCGACAGAATCCCAACGCTGTAGCAAGGAAGCCTCAGCAGTCTGGGATGCAGCAAGCAAGGCCATTGCCCCAGCGTGCTATGGCCGTATCAGCACGACCTCTACCTCGACCGGCTCCTGTCACCGCCCCCTCAGCGCCGCAAATCGTTTCAGCCAATGTCAAAGGCGTTCTTCAGGCCAAGGCGAAAATCATCGTTGTCATCCAGCCTATCACCCCTGCGATGCGTGCTAGAAGCGTCATCTCGACTACGGATGCGAGTGGCAATGCACTGCCCTTCGTCTGCGACGGTACAACCCTTGTGCTGGAACAGCAGACTTTCGGTCACCTCACCAACGACATTACCGATAAATTGACCCTACTCGGTGCAGCTGGCGCTGTCGATGTGCTATCCGCTTGGGTGATCAACAAAACCAAACAGCAGATCGCCAAAGCCGCGCAAGCACCTGTACCTCCAGCAAAGCCTGTTCTCGTTGCTGGGACCGGTGCTAAGCCTGGTATCATACTGAATGCGAACGGTACGACACCTAACATTCCAACGAAAGCGGTGCAGGCCACTAAGACAGCAGGTGAAGTCAGACCACCGACCTCAGTTCCCGTCACGATCACCGCTCCGAAGAAACCCGTTGTCGCGAAGTATCAATCCGGAGCAGCACCTCCAGGAGCGAGTCTTACCAAAGTCATCGGTATGATAGCTGAAGTCGCCAACGCCAAAGGAGACGTCAACACCGTCGGACCGAATGCATCAGCTCTACTCCGATACATCCGTGTCGTCGGTGTCGATATCGATCTACGTGTGGCTGAACGCATATGGGCGACCGGTGCCGTTCCTCTTCTACAGGGCAAGAAGGAGATCGGGAAGCCGAGTGGATTGTCATCTGTACCGGTTAATGGGGTGAAGCGGAAGTTGGATTCGGACATGGAATCGGCGATTCCTGTGCAGGTGAATGCAGTAATCATCAATGGAGTTGAAAGTGAGGCGAAGAAGCCGAGGCTGGAGGCTTTGAATGCTTAGGGATGGTCTTGCTGCGGCGGGAATGCAGGGTATTTGGATCTTTGTAATACCTCGCTTGCGATGTTGATACCATGCATAATCATACGTATCTATGTATTTACCTGACGGATCCTCGAGAATGCACTGACGACATCGTACCGCCTCAATCGCCTGACTGCACCCAAGCCTGAATGATGAATCGAGCTCGAATGATGGGCGCGGCGCGTAGAAACGTAGTACATAGTAAAGATCAATGAGCCGAAAGCTCATAGACTCCATGCGTGGACCTAGGACTGCTTGTCCTGAATTGGGACATGTCGCAAGATGTCGCTTCGGCGAGTCCGGGAGCGGGAGGGTCCAGTGTTGAGGATGTCTGAGACGGTAGCGCCCCCTTGGACTTTCTCAAGGTGCGTAGACACATCACGTTTGGACTGTGTCTCCAGATTGTCGCGAACGATGTGACGCCAAGGTTCCACGAGTGTAACTCGCTTGGGACCTAGAGTAGCATCAGGCACGTCGAGATGGGGAAAGCCAGATCACAAGTCAAGTAGCCGTCCGATATGCATAACGATCCAATACACTTTAATAATGTCCGTGCGAAGGATCGCCTACAACGTTTCCTCCCGTTTCTGGGCCTTTGTATCGAAAATCACTTCCCCTAAACCCCTTTCCAAAGCTTTCGGGTCCATTGGCACAAACACAGGAGCGGGTTTCTTATCGCCCTCTGTCTTTGCATACACGTATAGCACGGAGCCTGTGATGATGAGAAAGATGGAGACAACCCTTCCTCTTGCGGAGGATCATTAGTTTAAGCTCGATGCTGCTGCAAGGTAGACGAACTGGGACATAATATCGCCAAAGAAGTAGACTGCTAGCATTGTTTGCAGAACCCCTCTTGCCGCTGAGGAGATCACTAAAGAGCAGTCATCAGCAGCGACGAGCATCACACAGGAAAAGGCGCACTATGCGTGACTGGCGAAGTAACCTTGATCGAGAGGAAAGATGCGAGGCTGATCAAGAACCCAAAGAAACCCTATCACTTGTTTTAAGCCGCACTGCGGCTGGGACGTCGGGGAGACGTACGGTGATAGCAGCTCCCCAGTAGAAGGTGGGAGCATCGGTGCCGGACAATAGTCGCATAGCTCCAGGAGCTTCTCCGGTGAAGACAACCATGGGGACGAGCGCGATGGTCGACAGAACATTGTTGTAGTACGCCAAAGAGATTGGCGAGTTCTGCACTATCGCCTGCACCGATTGGTCAGCTCAGCAAGCGAGTTTGGAAAGCCGAGATGTCTTACCAAGCCTCGCTTGATCAGGACCGCATGACAAGCTGACGAGACACTCGACATCGCACCAAAGATGATACCTAGCGTGGCCGAGCTAGATGTTGCGACTGCGGCCGAGGCTCGGGACGAAGCGTGGTTCGGATCGAATACTACACCGGCAAAGAAACCGGAAGTAACGATGAGCGTAGCGGTGAGGGATAAGGTGGAAGGCCATTGCTGTGGACAAGTCGTCAGTGTTTACGGAAGGGGGAAGATGTAGTAAACCGAAAGTACGTTTAGGAAGAGGATCGTAACTAGGATGGTGAAGGGGAGGACAAGGCCTCGAGCGACTTGGTGGAAGGACGCGTCGACCTGACGGACACTGTCAGAGACATACGAAATGGGTGGGAAAGAGGCATACGTATTGCAGGCAGTAGTTGTTGAATCTGCCCGAAGGAGCGTAAGCCAAAGCTGTGCATGCGGTATGAGAACGACTTACATCAAACCTATGATGTTCACCCCAACAAGAGGAATCAGGTCCTTCGCAATATGCTTGTCGAATCTTCTCAAAAGAGTCACCCCTGAGCTAAGAGCCTTGTTATGGTATCGAAAGGCTTACTTGGGCGTCTTGAGCGGTCCGAACTGATTCTCCACTGCGAGCAGGACTACCGCTATTCCGGATTGACATAACAACAGGAAGACGGGTAGAGGTGTCGAACTCAACACGGCTGTGACTCGTTAGGAGAGGTTCTCAGCTCTAGACGGACAGGCTCACATTTGTTGAGAAGCGTCATGCTGATAGCCACGACCATGTAGAAGGACACCGTCCCGAGCTTTCCCGAATCAGCTTCGTATCGTCAATACCCCACAAAAGACATACGACGGCGAGCTTCGAATGTTGCTCTTGAGACATGTCGTGGACGTCTACGCTATCACAGCGAGATTGAAGTGAAGTGAATGGTCAGAATTCGGTCTCTGCGTAAATGTGCGGTGCAAGGATGCCCGGTCAACAAATCCCTATCGGGTCTTGAGAATCCACGTGGTAGCTGCACAAACATATCTATCCTCGGAAGGATCATTGGTCCGATACTTTTGTTCCCAAAATCTTGCTATTGTAAGACGGCGTGGTGCGAAGGAGGGTATCATCTAACCTTTGTGTCCGCTTCCGATATCGATATCAGGCGACAGATCGTCATGTCGACTGGTGATCTGCCAAGGATGGTGCTTCCGAGGACAGACGAAGGGATACGGATATGCCAAGTAATCAAGGTCAAGCCGGAAGCTTTGGAGGGGTACAAGAAGGTGCTTCAGGGCTCTATATCCTTTTGTCCCAGCGCTGATTCCGGCTACTATAGGTTCATGCAGACGTTTGGCCGGAGGTGCTCGCTGCCCTAAGAAGAGCGCAAGTCGTCGGTCCGTCAAAGCAGGATCCATGGCTTGGATAGAAGTGATACGGCTTAGACTATTCCATACACTATGTCGCCCCCTTGAATCTGCTTGTCGCGCATATGCGGTATATGGGATCGCCAGAGGATTACAAGAAGGATATGGCGGCTATAGGGGAAGACGAGATGACTAGGAAATGGTGGAAGGTAACAATGCTCGAACGTTACAGAGCTTGAAGCTGATGAGAGTAGATGACTGATGGTATGCAGGAGAGTCTGGCGGAAGGTGCGATTGGAAGCGAGAGCGGACCTGGATGGTGGACAGGGACAGAGGAAGTATTCCGGATGGAGGGATGAGCTGGTCTCCGCTCGATCTTTCTTACAACCCTCAAGCCTCAATTGCTCGGGTCATCATAACTGCTTTCCCCTACGACCTTGACCTCCCACACCTCACAGGGTCTACAGCTTTCCCAATAAGCCACACCACAAGCAGCTTGGAAAGGCTCGGGTTAATTTAATTTGCTTCCGGCACCCATTGTTTCCGCCTGTAAGCCGTTTACCACTTCGAAGCGCGACTCAATCTACTGGATACCTCTTCTTGCTCTCTCATTCACCTCATCAGTTTGTCTCTTCTGTACCTGCGGCCAGTAGCGGATGCAGGACCGCCGCCCACGTCGCCTGGTCGATTGTTCCGACAGCTACGGTGGTGCGTCCACAAGAATGTCTGTCTTTGACGGACATCACTCATCCTTCCAGCATGACCATCATACCCTATCGATGATCTGAGCATATCTTCAGCTACTCTCGGCCATGTCTCGACCTGAACCTTCCCACTCTCATTCACGTCATCGTCACCACGAGCCAGAAGATGGCGAGCTCCTCGACGAAGGAGCAACTTTACCGCCCCGTCCCGCTACGACGAAATGGTCAAATCCCCTCGATTCCGCCTCTCGTCCTCCTCGCTCCCAAACCGCTTCCTCATCCCGTCCACCGAAGCCAACCGAATCATATCGACCCAAAAGTGATTCCCCGGAGATTGTGCGCCCTCGCTCCAGGTCGAGGGAAGGAGCACGGGACCACGGTCGATCACGTGAACCACCTCCTTACGAATCCCGTCATCACCGAAATCAGGGCTACCATCTGTCATTGCCCCCTCGACCTCCTCATGAGGACTCTAGGCGGCCGATGGCTAGCTCTGCGCGATATGGCGACGATTGGGGAAGTTACTATCAGAAGAGGGGAGAGCGGGAAGCGGGAACCAGTCGCTTGGGGATCAAGGACGACCGACGACACGAAGATCAGTATCATCGGGATGATCGAAGCGAGCATCGACGCGATGAAAGGAGGGATCATAGGAGGGATAGGGATGAAAGGGATAGGCCATATGAGAAGGAGGAGCGATATGACAAAGAGGAGCGATATGAGAAGGATTATGACAGGCGGGGAAATGGGCATGGACGGTCTTCCCCTCTTTCATCTCGAAGAGATCGCGAACATCATCGGGAACGTTCACGTCGGCGGACGAGCACACCGCAGGTCGAGGAGGGTGAGATCGAGTCGTCGGATGTGGGGACGAAGCAGGAGATATCGCTAGATGAAGGGGAACGACCGGCCAGTCCTGATATCCCTCCGCCTACCTCCTCTCCCGAGAAAGCCGCCGAACATTTCCCCCGGAAGAAGTTGATCCGACATACGAAACCTCACACACCGGACTATCCCGCTCCTCCTCCACCTCCTGAAGACAGTCCTCCACCACGACCACCTACCCCTCCTTTATCCGCTCCGGATCTCGACATACAGACACCAAACGGTCCTTCTCCCTCGACTGTGCCTTACGATGGCTCTCAAGGCCATGCGGTTACCTCGCTAAAGAAGCCGGTCAATCGTGCACTGGAAGCAACAAAGGCACTATCCCGGTATGACGACCAACCCAGCGACGTTCGGAATGATAATGATATCCCGGTCCCAGACGCGCCGAATCGCAATCTGCTGCAGCCGATAACGAGAGCCTCCACTCCCGTCGATAAAGGAGAGAGGGTGCAGGTCGAGCATATGCCGAAAGGCCTTCGGCGGTTTACGGTTGAAGAAGAGATGAGCCGGTTGAAAAAGGAGTTCAAGGGGACGACAACGCTTGCTGCGTATGATGTGGGGTCAAAGCTGGGCGAGGGGACTTTTGGGTAGGTCCTTTTCGAACGAGATTCAGGCTCAATCGTTGAACAGCGTTGTGACCAAAGGGGTGGAAGTTGTGACGAAGCGGGTTGTCGCGCTAAAAAAGCTCATCATGCACAATGTCCGCGATGGAGTATGTCGTCCTCCTTCTTTTCTTACGATACCATCTGATCCTCGCAGGTGTCCATGACGACCATTCGCGAGATCAAGATCCTGAAAAGCCTCGATCACAAGAACGTAGTCCCAATCCTCGATATGGTTGTTCAGCCAAGTATGTCCGCTCAAGGCTTGCTTCGAGCGTGACTGACCTTCGCGGCAGAAGGTAAAGGGGATCGAAGCGGACGACAGGAGATCTTTATGGTCTTCCCCTATGCCGACCACGATCTCTGCGGACTGCTAGGCAATGTCGCATTCAGACCTCATCATTCGACGATCAAGCTGTTGATGAGGCAGATCCTGGAGGGGATGGCGTTCATTCATGCGGTATGCTTTGCCTACGATTCGCAATCTGCATGGCTGACTATGGAACCAGAACAACTTCATTCATCGTGATATCAAGACAGCCAATATTCTTGTGGATCGATCCGGAGTTGTCATGATCGCCGACTTCGGACTGTCTCGCGCTTGCACGCCATCGGAGTCACTGCCCGCCCACACTGCCAATGAGTACACAAATATGGTCGTTACGCGCTGGTATCGGGCGCCCGAACTGCTCTTAGGCGATACACAGTATGGACCAGCAGTAGACATGTGGAGTTTAGGGTAGGTTTCGCGATATTTCTTGGATAGCTCGGCTGATGGCGATCAGCTGCGTGCTAGGCGAGATTTACAACAGGGATCCCATCCTGATGGGCGATAGCGACCGCGATCAATTATACAAAGTTTTTTCGCAATGCGGTCCGCTCAACTCCGGCACCTTCCCAGACTGGGATTTGCTTCCCGGCTTTCCAGAAGCAAAGGGCCATCCTTGGGACAAGACACCGATGGGAACACCGATCATCGAAATGGCGCAAAAGCCAACGTCAGTCTATGTGTCGGTTTCGTTCGAATTGAGCTGATATTCGTAGGTGTGGAGGCATGGACCGCGCAGGCGCTGATCTTCTCGCCAAACTCCTGACTCTCGACCCGAAGAAGAGAATCACCGCCAATGAAGCTCTCGATCATGCCTGGTTCTGGATCACTCCGATGACTGCTGTCGTCAAGGAGTGAGTAGTGTCTTTCGTGAAGGCCTTCGCGCTGATATCCTGCAGCGGTCTGATCGCTCTTGATCCTTCTCACGAGTATAACAGTGGGAGGCGACGGCACGAGCCTGCTGCTCTAGTATCTCAACAGCAGACACGCCCTCAACCCCCACCCTATCATCAGCAACGACCTCCGCCTATGCAGCCTGGAGCTTGGCCAAATCAGCAAAATCATCACAATCCACAGTTTGTCAATAGTATGGGTCGGCCAGCGCCAAACGTGTACGGCAACTATCCTCCGCGTCCATCCCACGGCTATCCTCCCGGTTCATTTGCACAGAACCATCGACTACCTCATCAAGCATATCCCAATATCAACCAGCCTCCATTCATACGACCCACGCCACCGCTCCCCTCACCTGGCGGTCCTCGTCTTGGCGTTCCACCACCTCCATTCGCTCTTGCGGGTCGGCCTCCTCCCCGTATCGATACCCCGCCTCCGCCGTTCACCTTGAAAGGGCAGTCTGTAGCGCCCCCTTTCTATGCACCAACAGGTCCAAGTGGGAACAAGCGTGGCCCTCCAGCATTTGCAGATGATGCGCCCAGGGATGGGAAGCGGAGACGAGGCGAAGATGAGTTACCGTACGAGTGAGGAGTAATCTCAGCATATCTCTCTTGTCATATCGTCAACATTATCTGTCTATCGCATGTCATCATCTACATCTCCATCCCAGGTCATAGTGCTCAAAAGGTCAAAACGTAAGGCTTTGGTAAAGAAGTATGGCCCAAGACGGAGGGGGAGAGCGCGAGGGGGGGCGGGGTGAGGGTCGAGGAAGGCGAAGAAGGGGGAGGACTGCGTTGTCCCTCACAAGCAACCAGCCGAGATCTCCCACTCGCTTAAATTTGATTTCAGTTGCCAAAAAAGGCTCCTCGCGAGAGAACCTCGGCGCTTTCGCCTTTACGCGGACCGTCGTTTCGGGAAATGACAAACATTTGAGATTACCCATGCTCGAGATCAAAATTGATGTTTAGGTGTCTTTCAGACTTTTGAAGTTATACCGTCGAATACCACTTTCAAACCGCTCGATGACATTTTGATGAGAAAAGGATCGTACCACTTCTCAGCGTTCCTTCGGCTATCAACTTTTCGTCGGCACACCGATCGGCAGGTACTCCATCATCAATCGCGTTTCGAGCTTCAATTGGAAGGAAGTGTGTATGCTAGCGTAGCGAGATGGCAGCTTCACTAACGACATCGAGCGGTGAGGTGTTTATGAACCCCTTCTTTTGCCTCTCAGGGACGGAAGGAGCACTAGTCTGACTAGTCCGGATTGGGGGTACTCGAGTACTGCGCTTTTGTTTCGTGGTGTCACGCTGGTCAGATGGGATCACGTTGATCGAGCGAGTTCTCGTGTCACACCACCTTACATCAAATCCATTCTTTGGTGATCATCATCATACCTTTGCGCTCTTTGCCTTGGTCTCGAAGTACCTAGTGACATCGCTGACTCAACATGTCTCGTTCGGGCAACTCCTCCTCTACAGCTACCAGCACGGTTCCAGCTTCCCTCTCCTCCTCCTCCTCAGTATCCCTATCATCCTCCCTATCCTCCTCAGCATCAGCATCGTCATCCCGAGCATCTTCGATCGCCGCATCATCATCCTCCTCATCTTCAGCTTCATCAGCGTCCGCCTCGACCTCGTCAAGCTCCGCTGAACAATCATCTTCATCGAGCTCCGCTCTCGTCTCTTCCAGCTCGGCATCGTCCTCCTCCGCTGCAAGTCAGAGCTCGAGCAGCTCGATCTCTTCAAGTTCTGCGGTTTCGTCCAGCGCGTCTGCTAGCTCCGCATCTGCCAGTACGAGCTCGGTCGCGGCTGTTCATTCTACGGCCACAACCACTGGGCTGTCTACCAGCTACGTGTAAGTTTCTTTCCCATGTAGCTCTTTTACGTGCACCGCTGATGTCAAGTAGGATGACAACGATTACCGATTCCTCTGGATTGACAATTACATCGACGTCTCCCGTTTCGACGGAAACAGCTGGCAGCGGGTCATCGAAGAAGTCCGGCGGCACAAGTTAGTCTACTTTCTTCCTAGAGACATTGTCAATCACAAGACAAGGCTGATTGCCCCTCAGATGTTGGCGCGATCGTTGGTGGTGTTGTTGGAGGTATTGGCGGTCTGATCATCCTCGCCGCATTGTTCTGGTTCTTCTGTTTCCGACGACGTCGCAACAACGATACCGCGTTTGACGAAAAGACTGTAAGCGCTGCGGAGGTCTAGTCGAAGCTCTTGCTGATAGTCTCAGTTTGATCCGGGCAACCGTCACTCAACTAGCGATCCCCTCGATCTCCTCTCTCCTGCTGTTCCCGCCGTCGGAGTAGCTTCATCGCCTACTTCCCCTCATGTCGATCCTTTCCCATACCAACAAAACTCGCCGCCTCCACAGGCTCAAGCTCAGGCGCCATACGATCCATATGCTCATGCACCGATGCAGATGCCCGACGCGAGGAATTACATGATGGCTGGCGGGCCGCAAGCAGGGCACGGACAGGGTACGGAAAGCGGATATGGGGTAGCTGCTGTTGGTGGTGCAGCGGCATATGGTGTTCGGGACCGTAGGAGCAGTGATGGACAACCAGGATCGAGTCAAGGGCATAGTACGCTCAGTCCTGCCGCCGCAGCGAAACAGATGGAATCCCAGATGGAGAGGCAGAGATTACGGATGTCACAGCCATACCCCCAAACCAGCGGACCGAGCGGTCAACAAGGTGGAGAATCTGCTAGTTCGCCTTTGGATGATGGGAGGAGGAGCTCGGTACCGACAGCTTCGGTGTATCAGCATACGGATATGGGGAGTGCTGGCGATGAGGAGGAAGGACCGTCGGAGATCCCACCAAAGTAAGCCATCTCATCTTGAATTAGCTATTAGCTAGAAGCTAACGACTTGCAGCTATCAGTCTATACGTCAATAAGAGAAGCTTACGCGGAAATCCTCAGGGCGATGTAGAGCAAAGGTGATGCACGAGAATAGTTTGAATAATGCATGGATAGTGGATGGATCATGAGCATAAGTCCTGACTATAAGCACGGCTACCGAGCATATGAACAGTAGATGATAGGAACACCTTGACGACAACATCACTCGTATTCAAGTCGCTACACCTGAGTAAATCACTGAAATGAAAGTCAGCTCCCTTCGTCGGATGCGTCCAAATGAAGCGTCAAACTCACCTTCGGCACCTCTTTCCCTTTGCCTTTGGGATTCCCAGCGGCTCCTCTCTCTCTTGCTCTGCCGCCTCCTCGTCCGCCGCGTCATCTGCTACTTGTCATTTCTTATTCTGGTAGGCTGCTCCCTCCATAGGGCTCACCATCTGTCCCGAATACGATCACATCTCCCCGCCGTACGTCAGGCGCGATGGCTTGCTGTGAAAGGTCCAGGCCCCGCCATGGCACTGGTTGATAGATTGGATGTGTCATCGACTTTGGCAGCGAGGGCTAGCAAGAGGTGTCGGAGAGCTTCCGCGAGATGATGATGGACGGTAGGCCTGTCCTGAAAGTCGGCGGAGAGGAATACGTCCATAGCTGACGGTTGCTTTCTCGAACAGGTATCTTTGGCTCTCAGTGTCATCACAGATTGAACGGACAGTCTCGAGGTCTTGTCAGCCTGAAGCTCCATCAGCTTCAAATCGAACCACGCGTGAAAGTCCGTTCATGAGTCAAAGTACTCCCAGCATTAGCCAATTGGTCACGGAACTTGTTCTTCAGACTCCGCCGATAATCTTGCCACTGTTTTGGCGTCCACTCGATACAATCAGTCATCGTTGCCTCCCTTGGTCCTAGAGTCTTGCTTTTTAGACCTGCGCCTCCTATGATCGACGTTCTGGCGGCTTCTTCACGTTCTTTCGGAGTCCCTTCAAGTCCCTGGTAGATGGCATCTTTCCCTTGGGCGTTGAGTCTTGGGTTCCACCTGATGGCAGCCGTGTGGCGCTCTCTCAGCTGTAGATTTGCGCCGCTGAAGTGTTGAGGCGGAAGTCGAGGCAGCTTCGGTGTCGGTCGACTTTGACGCATGAGATTGTGTCGTCTGGGCCTTCTTGACGGATGGTGACCTGGACGGCGATCGGGTTCGCTTTGAGCTGAGTCGCCACAGCTTGGCTCCCGCTCTTTGTACAGCAGTCTGGCTAGGATCGCTTTGACTTTCCGCTTGGTCCGGCTCGGGTGATGAGTCGACACTCATAGGGTAAACCGGCGTCAATGTACCGGGGTCGTAGGGTCCGGTTCTGAGCACCGGTTGTGCATAGCCAAGACCTGGTGTCTCTCGCCAAATCGTCCTCGAATATTGACCGAGCCTTGACGTTTCGTTCCCACGACTTTGTCGACAATATCGTCCTGGTCTTGATGTGTCAAACTTCCGCGTTTGGGTTCGCTGGAAGGATCAGTCAGCCTTGCAGCAGCCTTGATGGTGGTCGCTGGCCACCAAGCTTTCTCCTTCAGTATCCTTGACGCTTTCGATTCGAGTATCTTGATAGTGTTATCCGGAAGCCTCGACGGTTGCATGGAGACCGGTGAATTGTTGTAAGAATTCGTTGCGTGATCAATTTTTCGGAGTGGTTGAAACCTTTTGGGTTTGAACCCAGGCGGGTGTACAGGGATCGGTGTTCTGATGGAGGGTGCATGTGACATATCAGCGCATGTTTGATACTTTGACGCATTGATGGAGATTTCTTAAAATCGATGGAAGAGATGGGGGATACTGACGGCTTGAGATGTTTGAGTATGCATGGTTCGGCGCTCAGCTTCAGTCAAAGAGGCATTTATGGCACCACGATCTCCTTTTCTGCTGGATCCCTCGTCATCGTTTTGCCGAGCTTCGAGCCGCTCCTCGTCTGTTCGGTCGGACATTGATTCGGCTTAGCATACCGTCATTAGGGTCACAGTCATCATCGGAAGTCACAGACCTTCCTTATCTCGCACGATAAAGAAGGTATCGAGTTAAAAGGGATTTGTTACAGCTCCGGTCCGCTGTCACAGACGAAAGACGAAAGCAGCAGATATATGTCAAACAGAGAGATGTGAGATGCTTCAATCAGCAAAAAAGCCGCGCTTAGACTCGAATGCAACCGTGCGAAAGTTATGTTCGCCACGCGTCTGAGGACGTGGAACTTATTTTGTCTGGCGGTGGTCTCCTTTCTTCTCGCAAATCGCAATTAGATCAATATTGACAGCATCTCCTTGTTCATCCGTCACACACCTTTCAGCTTCTTTCGGCGTCATTCACCGCCCCTGTCGGGATAGCGCTTCCCAGAATCGGCAGCGGATACCGCTCCATATATTCAGTCTGGTCAACTCCCTCCTCACACCTGCTGAGCGATGCTGGCAAATGCATGGACTTTGACACCCGAGGATGCCCTAGCGCACTATGGAACAGAGGCAGAGTTGGGTCTATCTGAGGCTGAGGCGAAGCGGAATAGGGAGCTGTATGGCGAGAACTGTGAGTAGCAGGCGGTGGTAACTGGTTGGCGGCATGGGTATGAGCCGCGTCCTGCCAGCCTGGAAATTTACCCACTCAAGCGAACCAACTTTCCTGGCCTTCCACCTTCTCCCCCTTCGCCTCCTTTCCCGCTCCGTCTCTACTCCCCTTCCGAAGACCCCAGGCCCTTAGACCCTCGCCCAGCTCGTCAGGGCGGAAACTGCTACCCCATCATCGCATTGGTAGAATCAAGTGGACTTAAGCTGACACTCGCTTCGTCAGCTCTGCCTGAAGCTTCACCGACGTCACTCTTCACCCTCATCCTTGCACAATTCAAGGACCAGCTCGTCCTCATCCTTCTCGGCTCAGCCGTCGTCTCATTCGTCCTCGCACTATTCGAGGATTCTTCCGAGCCTGGCGGGTCATGGATGACTGCATTTGTCGAACCCCTGGTCATCCTTCTTATCCTGATCGCGAATGCGACGGTCGGCGTAGTCCAGGAGACCAACGCAGAGAAGGCGATTGATGTGAGTTGTAAAACTATAAGAAACGCACATTGGCTGACTCCTCACAGGCATTACGGGAGTATTCACCAGATGAAGCCTTGGCTTTCCGCTCTGGGAGGCTGTCCCGTGTACCAGCATCAGCTCTCGTGCCCGGAGACATCATCTCAGTCCACGTTGGTGACCGAATACCTGCGGACTGCCGGATCCTCTCCTTCTCGTCTTCCTCCTTCCGTGTCGACCAAGCAATGCTCACTGGGGAGTCGATGAGTGTCGCAAAGTCCGAGGAAGTGGTGAAAGATGCCGGAGCGGTGAAGCAGGATATGACGAATATGCTGTTCTCCGGGACGACGGTCGTCAATGGAGCGGCTCGAGCGGTAGTCGTTCTGACGGGATCACGGACTGCACTTGGGGCGATACATTCTTCTATATCGACCGCCGATGAGGAGGAGAAGACACCATTGAAAAGGAAACTCGACGACTTTGGAGATCAACTCGCCAAGGTCATCTCGGTCATCTGCATCCTAGTTTGGCTCGTCAATATCCGCCATTTCTCCGATCCTAGCCATCATGGTTGGCTTAAAGGTGCGATATACTACCTCAAGATAGCCGTCGCATTGGCGGTTGCAGCCATTCCCGAGGGACTGGCAGCGGTCATTACAGCTTGTTTGGCGTTGGGGACGAAGAAGATGGCGAAGAGGGGTGCGATAGTCCGGAATCTACCTAGCGTGGAAACGCTTGGATGTACCAATGTCATCTGCTCTGACAAGACCGGTGAGGTTTTTCATAAACCAAGGATTGGTCTAACGATATCAGGTACCCTGACTACGAACCAGATGAGCGTATCCCGCTTCCTAACCGTTGCCGACTCTTCTGCATTCGCTGAGTATCGAATTGGCGGAACCACTTTCGCTCCTATCGGAGATGTCACCACGTACGATGGGAAGCTCGCGGAAAAGAGCACGGTGCGGACGGCGTCGATCAATAAGCTGGTCGAGATCTGCGCGATCTGCAACGATGCGAAGATCGCGTACAACCCAGTGCGTTGAACCTGCTCGTCCGGCTTGAGCTAAGATAGTGGTAGGAGACGGAGATGTACGTCAATGTCGGCGAGCCGACTGAAGCGGCGCTCAAGGTCCTTGTCGAGAAGCTCGCCTCGGACACAAACTCATTCAACTCTAGCCTGAAAACGTTGACTCCTGGGGATCGAGCTACTGCGGTGAACGACCACTATGACAGCCGGATCAAACGACTACTCACCTTCGAGTTCAGCCGAGATCGAAAATCGATGTCAGTCTTGACTCAATCTGGCACTAGCGTCTCCTTGCTCGTCAAAGGAGCGCCAGAATCTGTCATCGAGCGGTGTTCGAAAGTGCTTGTCCCTTCCGGGGTCCAGGAACTCAGCGCTGCCCTACGGACGAAGCTAAGCGATATCCAGCTCGAGTATGGAAAGCAAGGACTGCGAACCCTAGCATTGGCCTATGTCGACGAGTCGGACGCAGACGTCTCACATTACAAGACCGACCGAGCTGAAGATTACGTGAAGTTTGAGAAGGATATGACCTTTGTGGGGCTTGTGGGGATGCTGGATCCCCCTCGACCCGAGGTACGAGAAGCAATCGCAAAGTGCAAGTCCGCAGGCATCAGAACGATCGTCATCACGGGAGATAACAAGAATACTGCCGAGACTATCTGCCGGGATATAGGCGTTTTCGGGCGGGATGAGGATCTGACTGGGAAAAGCTATACAGGGCGGGAGCTGGATGCGCTGAGCTATGAGGAGAAGATAGCAGCGGTGCAGAGGGCGAGCCTTTTCAGCCGGACCGAACCGACACACAAGAGCCAGCTTGTCGACTTGCTCCAGGGACTCGACCTGGTCGTTGCGATGACAGGCGATGGTGTCAATGATGCTCCAGCACTGAAGAAGGCGGATATAGGAATAGCGATGGGCTCAGGAACAGACGTTGCGAAGCTGGCGGCGGATATGGTATTGGCGACGAATAACTTCGCTACGATTGAAAAAGCTGTCGAGGAGGGCCGAGCGATCTACAATAATACCAAGCAATTCATCCGATATCTCATCTCGTCAAATATTGGCGAGGTTGTCTCCATATTCCTCACAGTTCTCCTCGGTATGCCCGAAGCGCTGATACCGGTCCAACTGCTTTGGGTCAACCTCATCACGGATGGTCTACCCGCAACTGCACTCGGCTTTAACCCTCCTGATCACCAGATCATGAAGACGCCTCCGAGGTCGGGGAAAGAGCCATTGGTAGGGAAGTGGCTCTTCTTCCGGTATATGGTTGTTGGCATCTACGTCGGATGCGCTACTGTTTTCGGATATGCTTGGTGGTTCATGTTTTACTCCGGCGGTCCACAAATCACATTCCACCAGCTTGTGAGTCCCCAACCTTAGCCTGTCGCTGACATTGCAGACCCACTTCCACCAATGCTCCACCGCCTTCCCCGAAGTCGATTGCTCCATCTTCTCCTCCACCCCCTCCAAAACCGCCACAACGATGTCTCTCTCCATCCTGGTCGTCATCGAGATGTTCAACGCGTGCAACTCACTATCCGAGAACGAGTCGCTGCTAGTCCTACCGATATGGACGAATCCATACCTCGTTGCGTCGATCGCTTTGAGTATGGCTTTGCACTTCATGATCCTCTACATCCCTTTCTTCAGGGGATTATTCCAGATCACACCGCTGAATTGGGATGAATGGATGGCTGTGCTGTGGATCTCGGCGCCGGTGATCGTCATTGATGAGGTGTTGAAGTTTGTGTCGATAGGCTTCGTTGGCAGGTCAATGGAGATTCTTTGGAAGAGCGGAGCTGATGATGACGCTAGATCCGCCGAGCAAGGTGAAGACTGAGTAGAGCGATAGACTGTAGAGGAATGTAATCCGAGTATCGTTTTAACCATCATATGCATACTACCTTCAACGATGTCGAGTGAGGTCTGCTAGCAGAATTTCAGCATGTACCGAATCTGAGCTTTTGTCGGCTTCATAGTAACGCCTCCTGAAAGGAACACCGGGGTTCCACCGGTAGCCTGTCTAAACCAGTGCCAGGCATTCAAACATGTTGAAATTCGACCTGCATCACGGTAACAGGGACTAGGATGTCTGATGGGCGGCCAAACTATTAGATGCCTACGCAGTCTTCTACTTTGTACACGTAGGAAGGTGGAAAAGACTATTATTTCGATGCAGCGGTTTATCTAAGTTATATCAACAATAACTGGCGGTGAACTGGCGAATGCCTTTCAGCGTATCGGCTGGCCCCGGTCCAAAGATCTCGAACTCTCCTTCTTGTGTTTGATCCTGCTACAATGGAATCTTTTCTTCACTTCCACAATCCCCTCGGGCAATGTCATTCTTTGCTCCCCTCTTCCGATCGCCCATTTGGATTTCTCAACCCCTTCCACGCCTACATACTCGATCACACTGAACCTCTCACATCGACCAATTGGTTACTCGACTTCGGTCTCCCTTTGTTCCCACTCGTCATCCAGACATACCTCCTTCAATTCGAGAACACTCGATCATGGCGGATAGCAGCTGGTATCCTCGGCCTAATGGTCTTGACCAATGCTTTGACAAAGTATCGCTTTGAAGGTGAGTTCTGCGTCCCCTTTTATGTGATGTTAGTGATTAAGGCGTTGAATGATGAGTGGGATCTTCAAAGGACCCTGGTTTAACGCGTTCAACAATGGACTTGGGATCACCTATATCCACCTCTTAGGGAAATTCGTCGAGTTTGCACTCATCGAAGGACCGATGATCGATCCGTATCACGCTCAAGGACGTGGGCGGATCATCAGCGCTCTAGATCTGAGTATCAACTCGCGTATGATCGGTTATGGTCAAGTTGGAGTTGATCAACCTACTTCCAACCCGAAAGAAAAAGGTGCGACGGCTAGTTCGAATGGACCGGATGGATCAGTCAAGGTGAAAGGTCAAGCTACACCAGGGAATCGGGAACGTTGGTTACCATATGTCAGTCGCGGTCGAACGAGGTTACGAGCAACTATCCGACATTTCACCCATGCGTATGTCCATTTCGTCGTCCTGGAAACACTCGTCACCCTCATTCGGCACTTTGGGTCAGATACGATCGGTAATCCCACCGGTCATCCACATGCAATGGCCTCCTTCCTTACCAAATCTTTCGTCCTCTTCCCAGATCTCCTCCTTATCCCCGTACCAAGGATGCTGATCGAAATGGTATGCGAGTTCAGTATCGCCGCTGGGGTGTGGCAGGGTATCTCATGGGGTTATCACACGTTGGCGTTTCTGACGGTCGGAAGTGGGTTGTGGGAGGTCGAGAGTTGGGAGGTGGATCTGTTTGATGCTCCTTGGAAGGCGGATAGTATGATGGATCTTTGGGGGAGGCGGTGGCATCAGTTGTTCCGGGTAGGTCCTCTTCACACCTGTCCTTACCCCTCTAAGTCGCTTAGCATCACTTCGTCCTCTCGTCCGCCGTCATCCTCCGAGCTCTAGGCCAACCACCAAATTCCCCCTTACTCCTCCCTCTCATTTTCTTTTTCTCGGGGTGCGTCCACGCCATAGGCGAAATCTCCATGTCCCCAGTCCCAGCTATCATCCCACTGATCACCTTCTTCCTCCTCTCAGGCGTCGGAACGTTCCTCGAGATTGCGTTTAAGCGTATCACCGGTCGGAAGGTGGGAGGATGGGTTGGGAGGATATGGACTTGGAGTTACATGCTGTACACTGCGAGTTTGTCGGTGAATGATTGGATGGATGCTGGGATGGGAGGGAGCTACCTTACCCCTACAAGTGGGCGGGGAAGGTTGGGAGTGGCGATTGCTGGTTGGATCAGTCGATGGATCGTGAACGAGGTTTGACGAAGACATAAAGTAGATCGTATGATGAACGACATTTACGAACAAACATCAGATGGTCTATTCATTCATAACTGAGATATAGAATATCGCGCACATCTGATCGTGTCGTGACAACCCGTGAGAAAAAAGGGAAGGGAGGGGATGAGTAGGCGACTTGAAAGTGACACATCTGTTGACTGGTAGTAGGATTGTGCTATATATTGCACTCATCTGGGGAAAGGACGGATTCAATCGATTGATCCATAAAGCAAGGTTTTTGGCTCAGCCCATAATCCCCTAAGGGAAGCCCGTAGGTTCCCCTCTGTTTCCCCCTTCTCCCTTCCCTACCGCTCCTCCCATCTCTTACCCTCCCCTTTCCCCTTTCCCCTTTCCCCTTCCCCCTCCCTCATGTCCGTTCGAGTTACAGATCGTCTGTCGCTACTTGGGCATAAAGCAGGGCGGCAAGCAGGGCGGCAAGCAGGGCGGCAAGCAGGGCGGCAAGCAGGGCGGCAAGCAGGGCGGCAAGGGAGGCGGCAAGCAGGGCGGCAAGGGAGGCGGCAAGCAGGGCGGCAAGGGAAAAGATGCAACCATCTTACATACCAGCGCCAAAAGGAAGGGAGATTTGAAGAACAAAAACCTGTAAGACGGTACTCGTACTCGTAGGGGTAGCTTGCAAAAAGATTCCAAAAAGTTTAGGGTACCAAATAATTGGTATGTCAAGAAATTGAACGTCTGATAGCGACCTAGCAACACGGTTCCAACTAGTAAAAGGCGAGTTGGCATGGTCTTGCAACTAAGCCACAGACTTGAAAAGGCGTTTTTTGTTCACAAATATATACCTAGCGAACAACCTCTCGCTGATCCCTCAAGAGACGAACCGAGCCCGCTATGTTTGTCTTACTTCCCGTCATTCAGCCTACGCAGTCATCAAGAAAGTAGTCGACATCATGGCCACATCAGTCTCTTTGCCTTCCCGAGATTTCTTTTCAACAGACCAACCGTCGTTACATCGGGGTAATTCAGCTCAACGTTCCAACTCGTCTCACAGGGAATTTGATGTGATAAAAGCGTTCAAGAAAGCTCTTGACGATCCAAAGGCGCGTCCTCACCTTCTACATATATTTCTGATGTGCTGAATTGCGACCTAGGTGGCTCAGCCAGTGGCAGCCATTCTTTCTCTTGTGCAATTGATGGAAGTATCGACAGCGTCTACAGTAACAGGTCTCGCAACGGAACTCACCTTTGCTCGGCAGCTACTGGTGGATAAGCAAGCGAGCTTAGGGGTGCGGGCGGGATGTCAACTGTGGGAGAGGTTCTTTGCACTTTCTGGTGGTGTAGAGGTGAGCGATGTTTCCGGCTTAAACGAGTCAAGACGTTTGCACCATGAACGGCTGTCAATGCTTACCGTGACCATAGGAATTTCCAGCTTACAAGCGATCCCTTATCTCTCAAGGCCGATCATTCTGCGCCATAACAGCTCCTCAATGCCGCGAGAAGATAGCTACTCTTGCCGTCGACTTCCTTCGAGATGACTGCACCGTGAGCCAAATCTGTTTCCTGCTCATGCCAGGTCTTCCTGATACATTGGTCGGTGAAAAAGGTTCTGACGCATAGCTACTCGAGAACGGTTGTTCAGACTATGATACGAGCTCATAAGCAGCATAAGCGGGTCAAGGTTTATGTTACCGAAGCGAGGCCGTCATGTATGGGGTAAGTCCCTCCCTGGGAGATAGATGACTATAGCTGATACGATGGCGACAGAATGCGGACACATCAGATCCTCACGGCTGCTGGGATACCATGTACCGTCGTCCTCGACTCCGCCGTCGCATATATCATGGACCGGGTGGACATGGTCCTTGTCGGCACCGAAGCGGTCGTGGAGAGCGGCGTAAGTTGTTCAACCGCTTTAACCAGATAATCCACTAAGCAGACCTCAGGGCCTCGTGTCATCGACCGGAACATACCAAGTCGCTCTCATCGCCAAAGCCATGCAAAAACCCGTCTACGCCCTAGCCGAATCATACAAATTTCTACGACACTACCCCCTATCTCAGACTGATCTCCCTATCCCTCGACTGGCCAGCTCCTCATCGGGTTTACCTCTATCATTCCCCTCGTCAATGCCTCCACAACAACCATCGACAAAAATTCAAGCGGTACTCCCACGTACGGCGGAGAATGACACTATTCCTCCGCTCATAATGGTTGGGGGCGGGAAAGGAAAGCTGGAGATGACCAAGGAGATGGAGGAGTTGAATCCGACGGTGGACGTGACGACACCAGACCTGATTGACTTTATCATCACCGATTTGGGCGCACCGCTCAGTCCGACTTCGGTCAGTCAATACTTAGTCGCGCAGTTCTCGTCATGATGCATACGTGCACCTCCCTAACGCTAGAGCGTGTAAATCCCACGATGTTGATATCATATCTCTTGCCTCCTCGTCACGCTCTCATGACTCTACTGTTACTCTCATCCTCAAGATACGCCCTGTCTCCCAATCAGCATCTCAAAATATAATTGGGGGGGCAAGACGACTCACCCTATAGCTCGCATTTGATCCCCGTACTTCACCAAGTAAGCCCTCAAGACCCCTTTCTCAACCTGAGGCAAAACATCCGCCATCCCTCTCACATCCTCCTCTTTAGGCGTATTGGCCATCGGAGAGTTCCGTGCAGGTAACGAGGACTTGCCCGTCCTTGAACCGTCAAGCGATGCTCTCGGATTCGAAAAGTTTGTATTGATCCTCGACAAACCGGTATCAAGACTCGCTCGTCCAGGTATTTCCGTGCTAGATCGATCGAGGTTGGTAGATGGTGGAGGGGTATATGAACCCATCCTAGGTCCTCTCGGTCCCATCGGAGTGGATAGAGAAGGTGGAACTCTCGGAGCAGCCAATCCACCAACCTCTATAACACTCGAAGGGGAAGTCGATCTCGGTCCAGAGATCGCTAAACCTCTTACATCCTTTTTCGCAGCTGGACCAGGCGGTCCAAGGGAGATACTTTCTTTCTTCCCGCCTTTCCTCCCCATATGAGAGAAGAATCCTCCTTTCCTTGCGGCGGCGTTACTGGCGACAAACTGCATCGACTGACTCTGCTTCATCCCGGATTGAACTTGTTGTTGCAGTTGGGGGTAGGGTAAGTTTGGAGGAAGGGAAGTAGGCTGATCTGACGGATCGATGACTCGTTGAGAGATTTCACGGGCGGAATAGGAATCCGCTCGCATGGGGAACTCGGAGCCAGTGGACACTTGCCGGGCGTGTGCGGTAGAGGGCGGGACAGCGAGGGAAGATTGGGTCTGGGTTGCGAAAGTCTGGGAACGGACGCCGAGGGAAGCGGCATTCGACATCTTGGATGGTGCACGACCTATCGAGCGATGTGCTTGTGAAGCTGCGATCCTCAGCTTTTTTCACTTGACGGGATGAAAAACTGACCTGACGCAGCACACCACTCCTTCAGCCCAGTCTCCGCTTTGGCCAAATCGTTGATACTCCTCGCATATCCCTTCGCTCGGTCCCCAGCATGTTTCATGGTCTTCACATGTCCATACAACATCGCCGCGGGCCAAAGCCGGGCAGATATGTTGGTCCGCGTTGGTGACTGCATGTGCGTCGATTTCAACGATCCAGCTGATGGGATTCTATGAATGGACTGATTCGGCGCCGACCCGGGACCCTTCGGAGGTTGTACGAATGGTGTTTGTTCACCGAGAGAATCATTGTGTATTGGAAGGGATGTAGGAGATATCGGGCCTCCATCAACTTCTGCCGCTGCAGCTAAAGGTTCTATGGTGAGATTAGGCGTATCCTTCTTCGACTCTGTAAACTCAGGCGGAGGAGTATCGCGTGAGTCGACATGTCCAATGGCATCGATCGCCCCGCCCAACATATCAGTGAGATCGTTGATCGTAACGGAATTTGTGAACGGTGGTTTCCGATCATCAGAGAAGGAAGAGCTCCGTTCTGGAGACCGATCGGGTCGGCGTGGACTGATGGCTGAGCGTATCGGAGATGGATCGGGGGAGTAAGCGGTATTGATGATGGTTGGAAGGGGATCATTGACGGGATCATGCGAATGTTCAGGTGTGATGGAGAAGGGAGAAGTAGGTATTGAGGGAAGGGCTGCTAACGACGGTAGACGCCTGAGTATGATTAGCACATGAATCGCTTTGGCGCATAAAACGTACTGCGTTCGAAGTGTACTTCTTGGTGGAAGCTCTGGAGTCCTCGCAGGACTTGGACTGCCTTTGCTCTCATAAGACGAAGTCCGCGAAGGCGTCTGCCGTTCATGCTTGTCCGAGGAGAGCATGTCTTCAACGATAGCGTCACTCGACGTTGATGCAGCAGCAGGTAAAGTCCGCCTCTTTCGGCCTTTCAACGTATTCTCGTCTTCCTCTTCTTCTGCATTGAACTCGCCGAACTCGCCTTGTCCGGCCGGAGCAGTCCTCCGCACTTCATCCCGCCCAGACACTCTCACTTCCATACGGTCAGACCCTTGCGCCTCCACCTCCCTTTCCAGAGCATCGATCGACCGCTGCGATACATTTGGCGGGGCAACAAAAGCGAGTCTACCGCTGTTTGGACCATATCCGCTAGTTGTCGGACTCGCGCTCTTCGGGAAACCCGCTCGTGTAGGCGTAGTCTGCTTGCCTGATCCTGACCCCTCCGAGCGCGCTGAAAAGGTAGCTTGTTGAGGCCACTGAGTCCTAGGGGATTGAACGTCCAGCCGGTTTGAATGTGCTGGAGGCATAGGTGTTCGATGAATAGGGTCGTTATCGGCATCCGTGTTTTCCGCTCCATAAGTCGTGCCAGAAGTGACACTCCCTCTAGCTTCATCGCGCTCAGACCACTCTTCATAGACCGTTGATGGCTCAAGGAGATTTCGCCGAGCCTCGCCAGCTTGACTGCCGTACATCTCCCGGGAGGATACTGGAGAGGCAGTATTAGGTCCAGACCCGAGCGAGTCTGTCCTAATACCTTGCAGACGGGATCGAGCACTCTCTGCATTGGAGTAGTCGCTGGACCCAGACCAACTTCCAGGACTCACTTCCGCTGTGTCATCGATTCCAGGTATGGAGTTGAAAGAAGGGTACGAGATGACATGTATCCGTCTATTCGAAGGTCCGGGATCATGGTTGGACTGCGTCGAGTCATTCGAAGGGTACTGCTGCAAAGGTGGTCTTTGCTGGAATGGTCGTTGGATGTCCTGCCTCGCCTTCGCATCGAGACTAGCATGTGATTTGCTCTTTTGGAGGGGTAAGGCTTTCACGCTGGGAGAAGGGGAGACGGCGAGTGAAGACGAGGATGAGTTCGTTTCAGCGCCAGCAAGAGACGACCAGTAGTACGCAAAATCTAATGAAGCTCCTGAAGCGTCGGTGGAGCGCCGCCTGCCAAGGCTTGGGGCGTTTCGAGGGGAAATGGGGGATTGACCTGGAAGAAGGTCAGTCTGGATTTATGGTAGACGAAGGCATGTTGAGCGGTGAGAGAATGCCCACCACTTGGAGTTCCGATTAAATGATCTTCCTGCAGTCCATTGGGTCCAGCGAGCAAGCCAGCAGGGGATCTAGTAAGGACATTCCGCGGCGCGGCCATGGTCTAGATGGGTTGGAGAAAAGTTGCTTTTGCCGGAATGACGAGGGTGAGAGCGGCGTCGATATTGCTGATTGAAGTGGCTTCCATGCGCTCATTATATTTTGAAACAGCTTCCTGGAGAACTTGGATGACTGGACAACGAGCTGATGCAGAACCAACCCCCGGTTCAAGCGATCCTAAGGTCGAGTTCTGCAGCCGTTTTACAATTGGCCCCGCACAGCATGTGTTCGTCAATCTCCCGACATTACGTCAAAGAGAAGTGATGTTGAGCCATTCTATTTGCTAGGCGTGAGTCTCCTACTTGGTCATGCATTCGAAGTCGGTTCTGCTTTCCCAAGCGGAACCCTGATCCAGAACGTGAAGGTTTTGAACTCCTCCTTCGTGATTCTCGTTTTGTCCTTCCCGTTCGTCTGCTCAGCTTTCGCCTTATCCGGAGTCGGCGGTGGCTCATCGACTCGGTATGTATACCTTACTTCCAGGTCAAACTTGGGAATCGAAATCAGCCGAATCCCCTTGCCTGGACTCAGACTCACGTCGACCGGCCCGCTTGCGTTCGGCAGCATCTCAACTTCAATCCCAACCTTACTTACATTCCCCCTTTTCTCGACTCCTCCTTCCCGTATCTTCCTATGAGTCAAGGTGCTCGAAGCAAGAATGCTCGCTCTGAATCTTCGCGTCGCACTGCTCCCTCCTTCACTCGCCACCTCAGACCCTTCGATACCAAGCACGTCATCCTCTTCCTCATCTTCGTCGTATGCCCATGCGTCCTTCAAAGCAGATACGGTAAAATGCTGAGTCGGAATGTGCAGATGATGATTGAGTGGTGGTGCGTTCTTGGGCAGGTGCGGCTGGGTGAGACGAATCTGTATCGGGTCACAGAGAGGATTGATGAAAGCCAGCTGAAAGGTGTACTACATCGGGTTCATTGCATCAGCTCTGATACAAGCTCAAGTGTCAGAGAGTGAGCCACAACCTCTCCCGCCCTTAGTACCTTCCCCATCTCCTCATCCTCCTCCTTCCCGCCCGCTCTCGTCCGTCGTCGCTCCCGCCTCCGCTTCTCCACCTCCTCAGCGGTCGTCGGTTGACCAAGATCACCACTTGCGATTCTCCTTCGTCGCCGGCCAACCTCGATCATAGGCAGGTAGTTCAAGGCCACCATCTTGATTTTGAACCGGATTGTCTTGGTGTCGGGCTGAATGAGAAGGTGGCGGCAGTTCGGGTGTGGACATCGTTTCATCAGTTTCGTCTGCAAGGGTATTCGTTGAGGAAGCATGGCTCTGAGAAGGTGTGATGATCAGCTGCTAACAAAGAGTTCCCTGCACCCTGCTTTGAGCAGTCCGGAAAACCGGCGCAGCAGTGCTACCACTCACTTGACTATCCTCTCGCCATCCCAGCTCTGTGACCATCGCTGCTCCATCCTAGCTTTCCCACCCGCCCCGCTCGAACCTATGGCCCGCAACACCTCCACTTCCTTCATTCCCCTCTCTAGTCCGACATCCCTCCAGCTCCCATCCGCCTGATACTCCGCCAAATCATCCCAGGGAACTTTCTCCTTCTCCGCGATTCGTGTACCCAGAGGTCTACCCATCCCCGGAACATCTCGGTGTAATACTTTAGCCGCCATCTGGGTCAAGTGTGAGATGTGTCTTGTCGGTTTTCGCTGCGATCGAGGTGGTGCGGCAGGAACGGAACTTGAAGCATAGCTATCGAGATGGTCTTTCAAGGCGTCAAATTCGGACTGGACGGCTTCGGGTGGACTGTTGATTTTCTGTAGCTGCTCTAAGAGTATCATAAGCTTGGAGCCAAGCTGACGGCCCCTTCTCTTCTTCGCGATCCCGCATTTCCCCCGCCGACAGCCCTCCCAGCCTCCATGTCCTCCATACAAACTCTGAAAAGATAGACAGATACTCACGAGCTAGTCCGGTAGACTTCTCGAATTCCCATCCAATCTCCTTACTGCTCCATTTGCAGTGAGGACAGACGAGGAAATATGGTGGTCCGTTAATGGGTTGGGTGGACGAGCTCGTACCACCTGGTTGAATTTCGGTAGCGTGAATGGCGAGGTTGGAGGAGCAGTGTGGACATGAAAAGCAAGACCGAGCGCATCTATTCGGCGGGTCAGATCAAACACGCTGCTAGCAGGAGTGCGCCATGAGACAAGTGGTACTCCGAACGACCAATGGCGTCGGAAGAGAATGCACTGACCTGTTCTTGTCCGCCCTGACGTTGGCTCCAGGAACATCGAAGAGACAGCTCGGACAAAAGTAGCTGGCCACCTCAACCGCTACACAATCATTACATCGTATCCCATCGCACTCCTCACAAAAGTAGAGGGAGTGGAGAAAGGAGAATGAGGATGAAGAGGATGGATACGGTGATGGAAGCGGGGGCCGAGAGTCATCGAGATGGGGACAGTAATACAGGATCGACATCAAAGTCGGTGGGGGTCGAATGATAGGGCATTTGAACCAATTTCGGGCGTCTCTGCGCCTGTGACCGTGATTTTCCTGAGCAGCTGTTGCCACCGTCCTTGTTACCAGGCTATGCGGCGACCCAGGTATTTACAGCACCATGCCATAACCCACCCCATCGTTGGGGAGATTGTGATTGAGTTTCTAGACGTCAACCTTCGTTGTACCGCAATAATACTTTCAAAACTCGTTTGCGAAATCGTTCAGATACTGCAGCATCTCCTCAACCCCTCTCGCAGCGCCTTCCTCATATTCACCTTGAGTCTTTGCCACCTCCAGCGCCAGGCGCTCATCCGTCCAAATCATGTCTATACCCTCGCTACTCCACAACGGAGCTTGACGCGTCCTGGTAGTAACGAGTGCAATCGAATCCGACTCGAATTGACGCATCACAACAGTGGCCGTCAGGTCTACTAACCGATTACGTAACTAAAGCTGGATTCCCGATTCTCGCCAACATGGTTGTTACGTAACGAACGTCGTACCCTCAAACCTAATTATATGTCGTACTAGCTCATCTCAGTCCAAAGGCGAAGAACCCTTTTGAACAGCGCTGACTTCGAACTTGACCATCTACTGGACACACACACATCAGATCTCAGCTAGTTTTCCAACGAACAAGCTTGCCCCGCATCTCGATGTACCGCAGAGCGTCAACATCACCTGAGTGTTGTCCATAACCACATTCATCTGCACTTCACAATCCTGCTACTATCATCCGCTCGATTCGATTATTTCAAGTGTGGAAGCGGTATCGTCATAACTCGTCCGCGATTCGGTGCTCGATCATAGTATGTGGCCGTCTCTACCTGAAGATCTTGAGCTCCCTCCGGCACTATCTCCCTTTCCCATCGAAGTCCCTTTATTATCAACGTTCAATTCCGAACGGCGTCGCTCAGTGTACGCCAACATCTCCTCAATTCAACAATCATGTGTCCAAGCTCTTTCGACCCTCCTTCCCGATGACTCCATGTTCGAGGACGGGTTGAAGGAGGGAGATCGACAGCTTGCCAGAGCATTGACGGAGCTGTTGGAAGTGTGCTATGAGCTTGAAAGCGTTCGACCGCCGACACCTTTACCGCCCATCATCTCACTACCGACTGAGACCGAGCCATCACCTCATAACGTCGATATACATACTTCCTACGCAGCTCTTACGCAGCATCTTTCCGACCTCCAGGCTGCCGCTCAATCGCGAGGTTCCACGACTGACCTCGCCCCGCCTAGTCCGGAACAGCTTCACCCCGCTATCAATGTCGTCCGAGAAAAGCTTGCTTGGGCGAGGGTCGAGTCACTGAGCCATGCTGTCAAACGGCTCGTTCAGGATAGGAGCGGAAGGATATCGAATGGAAACGGGACTAACGGGACGGAATTGAACGTTGATCCATTTGCATCGACGGAAGAGCCAGCGAATAGGAAGGGAGCGGAACCGCCAAGCTACTCACAGGACGGTCATGGGGACTTGGAAGCCGATCAAATGTCCTTGCCATGCTATCAAGAACCCGGTTCTCCTGGATCTACCCATCCTCTGCTGGAAAAGAAGGACGAGAATTACCCCTCTCCGTCATCCAGGGAAGCGATAACGCCGATACCTGGGCCTCGGGAGAAGATGATGCGCGAGCTCGATGCGGTCACGGAGGCCATCGAGCGGCTCTACTCGGTAGCACCACAGCTTCACGATCAGCGAGCCGAGATGCCTTCCATTTCCAGTCGAGGTAGGAGCAAGGAGAGAGCGAAGATGAAAGAGTTGGAGGAGATTTGGGATAGGATCGAGAGGGCTCATGGGAAGCGGAAGATCTGGGAGGATGCACAAAGGTCCGAGATGGGGGATGTGCGGGAGGAGACTGCGGCTAGGGTGTGTATAGCCTTATCTGAGAGGTTTGGACGCTGATGAGCTCACAGCGGGAGAAGTTCGTGCAGAGTCTGCATGAAGCGGATTCGGGTCGATTGAGGGATCAGGAGTCGGATTTGAGAGCGGTCGACGCGGACTTGGCGCGAGCGAGGGATCTCCGAGATGTAAGCGATTTGCATGGGGTTCGCAGACAGTAGCTGACGAGGTTTAGAGGGATGTTTTTCTGCGCAGTCTGGTTGAGCAGTCGGCGGAGGGACGGCTTGACGGCCGTGACGCAGCTGGGCCGAGCGAATTGACCGTAAGGCAGAAAGTAAAGTCTTTCGACGCACCGAGTAGAACATTGCCTGAGTTGCGTCACAGCAACAAGCCTTCATCGCCGACATCATCTCACGAAGTCGGGCCGGTCGATTAGGTAGCCAAGAATTCCCGCAATCAATCGAAGACAAGCTCGCTCAGAAGCGCGAGGTTTTCCTCAATAATATCGTTCAAGCTTCCTCATCTGGTCGATTGCGCGACCAAGACTCCCTTCCACCGACACCGAAAGCTCATACAGATGCGGTGGAAGATCCGCTTGAGCTGGTCACTGTGCAAGATTTCTTCATGTCGAGGAGGGGATCGGAGGGTACGATCAAGTCGGTCTTGATAGACGATGTGGAGCCAAAGAAGTCGTCGACTGCTTTCAAGAAGATTGCCGGGATGTTTCGGTGGAGTAGTCTGGGTTTGGGTCTAAAGGCGAATACTGGACTTGGTGAGTCAATGAAAGAAGACGTCTTACATGATACTAACAGATGGAATAGATTTGGCAAGCGTCTCGTATGTCGTCGAACACCAAGAGAATCTCCGCGTGGTGCAAGTCATGCTCCATGGCGCGGGCTTGTCCCTGAAGGATGACCTTCAGCTCGAGACGCCTACTACCCCGCGAATTGGCTCCGAAACGCACGAAGCGATCATCTCATCCAAGAAGGATCCGTCCTCCTCCATTCGCATCCAGTTGCCAACCGCGGTCTACCCCACTCAGTCGATCCCGTTTACTCACCAGGATCTCCACCTCGAAGCCAAACTTGCCGCGCTGTCCACCTCCACGTCAACCACCATGTCATCCCTGAATACCTCTGTCAGTCATGCACTTTCAGCCGCAGATCTTCGCGAGCTGCAACCGAAAGCTTTATGCTGTGCAGCTTGCGATCGAGAAGTCGCTGATCTATCCCTTAACAACGTCTACAAAGACCTACCGTCAGAACACTGGGCAGAGATGATGGAGGTGTGGATGTGTCATGCCGATCCAGCTTTCACCGCCAGACTCGCTCAACGAACCAAAGATGGGTTCTGGCCGAGTAAAGGGACAGTACTTGTCGGAGGGAGCTATCTTTTGGTCGACGGTTCACAAGCGAAGAAGCACAATCTACATGTCGAGGAAAGGAAGGTGAGCGTTTGACCGAACGCCCTCCCTGTCCTACGTATCTGGGCCAAAAGAAAGTTGACGCCATTCTCCAACTGGCGGTCCCCGTGATCGAAGCCGTATGCGGAGTCATTGGCGACGGCGAAGCTCTCGCAAGTCTCGTCGTCCTCGGTGGTCCAGCTAAGGTGGAGGTTCGGGACAGGAGGTTCTACCTCTTTTGGCTGATACAACGGCCCTACAATAAGGGCACATTCCCCCGGAAAAACAAAGCTTTGACGAGAGAGCCGTCTCGTCAAAGACTACTTCTGGGGTTACAGACTTTTAAGCTCTCCTATTGCTTTGCCGGTGTGCTCCGCTGTCATTATGCTGACGGCGGTAGTCCGACCTGTGGCAAATCCTTTCATGTTCCTGCGGGGAGGTCTTGGGGAAGCAGCGATCCGATGACAATCGGCCGGGCAAGGGCAGTTTACGGCTCTCGAAATGGGCCATCGCACTTCTGCACGACGACGATGATTGCGAGACCGTTGAGTGAGTCATGGGCTTACGAGCAATCCCTTCCCCGCTCATATCGGCGTCAGACCTGTTCGGTTCCCGTTCGCGGTCTTCATTGTTTCCGATATGCTGGAGCTTGCTCAAGCTCACGCTTCATACCGCTTCGTCATACTTGAAGAGGAGACCAGTGAAAGACGACTTTTGGTGAGTGTGATGACTTTCGGTTGAGTAAAGCTGACGGGTGAACAGTTATGGCTGTTTACACCTTCCGTCCGGATATCCTATCGCAAAGCGTCGTCGTCGCCTAATCCATCGCCACTTCGAATATCCACATCGGACCGCCATAGCTACTTACCTAGTCTCAAGCATACCTCACCCGCGGCAATCACCTCAGCAAATGCTAGGGGATCGGCGAGCCGAAACATGCGAGTGGCAAAGATCGTGTACAAAATCTTGGATCCGCTTGACATGGATTCTGGGTAGGTTACTACTATGCTGAGCCGCATGATTCAGGCTGACATTTCGCAGGGAGATGTTACCAGGCTTCGGTTCGGGCAGACAGGTTGAGGAGCTGAGTTACTCGCGTAATGTTTGTCTAAGGCTGGTTGCGAGTTTGAGAGAAAGTACTTCCGTATACCCGCTTGCGAGACGGATAATGGGCGTGTTTGATGTTGGGTTTTTGGAGAGGGTTTGATTTGGACGAACGAGGGGTTATCCTGCACTTGACGATACTCATGCTTCTATCTTTGACGATCATGATATACTTAATGGATCTTCTGGATAGAAAGGGTACACGATCCCTCGGGAGAGGTCCAGCCGTACTCGAACAGTAATGGTTTCAAGGCGTAGCAAGCCAGCTCTTCTTCAAAGATAGAAATTGATGCCTGTAACGACGGATACTGTGTCGGTCTCCGTTGTTGTGAGCATGTTATGACTCTTTCCACATCCTGTTGCGGCAATGCATCAACCGCCATTGGTAGGACTCGCCTGCTTCACTGGCTGAGAACTGCGTATCCGCCGAATCGCATCCACTGCCTCCCTTTGACCTTGCTTGAACCCCACCTCTTTCGCAGCGTCGAGTCCTTGCTTGAAATATCCCTCTGCTTCAGATTGGTTCGACTCGATCTGAATATGGCATCAAATACTGCTCAGCGAGGAAGGGGGAGGAGACTTACCTCCGCCAACATGCCAAGGTTGTAAGAACCCATACTCTTCGCTCGACCGCATACCACCCTCGCCGGATCATCGATGACCGGTCCGCTACCATCTTTGAGCGCTTGATCGGCTATTTGGAGAGAGCGAAGTGACCATGACTGGGAGGTTTTGACTGCTTGAGGAGATTGTGACCGGAGGGCATAGGATGACATTGTCGTCATGAGCTGTTCCATTATCAAATCAAGTTCATCAGATCAGATACATCGGCCCTGATGAGGAGAAGGCATACAAGGGCAGCTGAAAGTGTTCGTCATCAGCCCTATTGGCGATCGAAAAAGGAGGGACACGAAACCTACCTTGACATTGATCTGCTATCGGTGGCGATTCTTTCGCTTGAGGTGGTAACAACGTCGAGACGGCTTGTAGCAATAGCTGGCCTGCTAGAGCATATTGCCCCTTCCGAGCGTACACCTCAGAAAGCGATTCCATCGTCATACCTAATCCTCGCTTATCGACCCGTCCGACTTCGTCTTTGAAAGTTGATCCGGGAAGGTCAATATCTCTTCCGACGATGATTTGCCGCTCCGGGGATGCTGGTTGTACAACGAGACCACGGCGGAGCATCGCCGTGAGAGCAGAAGAGAGGTAATGCTCCGCTGCTGCGCTCCACGTTTGGGGCGAATCTGGCTGAGACGTGGTCGGATACGGCTGTATGGTGGACGAGGTGGAGATCTGAAGCGCAAGTTGACCGAGTTTCTGATAAAGTCCAATAGCTCGGATATGTTCCCCTTCAGAGAGCTTCATTCCGTTTGCCCATGTTCCCGCTGTTCTGGAGTTTGCATCGGGAGCAAGCGATTCGGTATTGAATAGATGTGAAGCGTCCCGAAGCGCGTCGTACGCTTTGACAGACTGACTAGCGTTCTCCAGCATCGAGGAAAGAGAGATGTATATCCCCGAAACTTTCAGCAGAGCTTCAGGAGCTAATGAAGTGGAAGGTATCGACAGAGCCGCATCGATAGCTTGACGATAGTACACTTTGGCTTGGTCGACATCACCCCGGTTCTTCGCTTTGATCGCTGCTTTCAAAGGTGTCCGGATAGGTTCAGGCCATATGCTCGTAGGGAAGTAATACTGGTGACTGTGGAAGCCTTGGTCAGCTCGAAACCGGTAGGTAGTTGGAGAGGTACAATCCATATAAAGCCATACAGAGGCCGAACATTGCGACTGGGCCGAATGTACGCGACCTGTTGCTATAGGTAGGGGACACCGCCTGTTTGGTAAGATTGCGCCTTTCCGCAGAAGGTACACGAAGACCTTTCGTCGCCATCGCAAGCGGGGCCGGTCTGGAGCAAAGCCGCCCGTCCGGATTGCGGGACCATACAGCCCTCTTCGAAGCCCATACGATGAATGACATCGTTCTCGATGTATACCTCAGGTTCTGTTCAGGAGAGCAATCGTCAAAATGCGAGGTTTAGAATCGTGCACGGCTAAAAAGAGGATGGAAAAATACATCTCCAAGCCCGCTCGAAATGTGGCCCCATTTGCTTTCAGGGGGGTCTGCTGATGTGAGAATCGTAGACATAGCACTGACGACAGGGTTCCACAAGATCTACAGTATGTAAAAAGACAAGCTCCACCTTTGATAAAGGAGTATAATCCACAGCGCGCTGTAGTTGTGCAGCACGCTAGAGGTTTGACGCATGAAAAGAAGGTACCTCAAACCTTCCCTGTTCGATGGCTTCGTGATCCCATAGCTTCTTCTTCTTGCTCTCCGATCATTCCTGCCATGCTCCTCTTTTGCGTTTCTTCGCATCGATCGCCGATTCACCGGATGAAGAGGCAGGCTGCCCGAAGAGTTCCACTCGCCAGTGGACATATGAATCCAGCTGAGGGAACACTTCAGCTGAGACCTTCGGGAGCCAATATGAGACCGGAGACGGGATCGCCCTTTGCCTCTCGAAAGATGGCACCGACGTAGGCTTCGAATCGATCGGCGAAAGTATTCAGGTTGAGGTGCAGCGAATTGGCTCTTTCGGTTTCGAGACAAGGAGCTCGTCATTGAGATGGTAGTGTCGGGCGATGTAGGCGAGTGTTACGTTGGAAGTAAGAATACTACCGATGAACTGCATCATCAGCCCCCGTTCAAGTCTGAATTACGGGGGCGGGATCGAATTATTGGTATTTGCGACTAGAGCCAACCGTTCCCTACGAGCTCCAGACGCTTGTGGCTGGCCATGTCCTGCTTCACCAGCTCTTCTGGAGTCTGCGTAGTGTTGGGACTAGATGTGATCGATGGGTACGAGCGAGTCGAGAAAGAGCTTCACTCGAGATTGGTATTAACTCGGGGAGACGGCCGAGATTCATGAGGACTAGGGGTGCTTCCCACTTGATAGACCGTGATGATTTGGGCATGATGATGAGGCAATAGATAGTGTTGATCTCAGCGCATGATATTAGGACGTTATAAGCTAAGACTTGGTGGGTGAAACGCGAGCGGGAAATAAGGAATGGCACGTTTGGGTCCGCTCACAATACCTTTCGCCCACCCCATCGGTCAATATCACCAGAAACTCACTTCAACAAAGCTTTTTCTTGTTCTCTGTTCCGTGTAGACGCTTCCGTATCGAATCGCAGAATTGAAGTTCGGTCGCTCCTCCTAGCAGCCGATCTCCCGGGACTGCATTGTCACAACAACGCCGACAACCACGACATCTCCTCGGACAGTCATCCTGGCCAATCACGATCCGCTATATGGCAGAGAGCCATGAGCCCCTGTCAGATACCAAACATCCCTCCACGCCTTCCAGCACTTTCTCCCAACCCCGTATACAGAGGGGACCCTTCATGCCTTCAAGACCGACGTCCCATGATCCGGACATGGAAGTCGAAGCCGGACCAAGCCGTGTAAGGCGGTCTTCATCCGAGCGACGACGACCCACTTCCCCCAACGAAGCTCTCCACTCCCGACAACCCAGTCCACCCCGCCCCACAACACCGCATCTCGACCTTGTATCCTACTCTACACCTACACTTCTTCGCCTACTCGCTAGCCTGTTGCAACAGATCGCAACGGCGAACGATCAGCTACGACCCGAGTTCGAGGAGGACGGGGAGGAACATACTCATGATGATGGGAGTTCTGGCGCCCGGTCTGGTTCAAGGCAGAGTACATATCCACATCCATCGCCTACCACCGCCCTGTTCAATACCGATACGCATCCCCCACCTCCATCTCTCGAGATGACGGACTCCGACTGGCCACTATTCACCGCGTCACGAGTATCCCTCACGCACACTTCTTCCCTCCTATCCTTCCACGCTCGACATATCCCATCCATTACTATCGAGGCGTACCTGTTACGTATTCTTAAGTATTGCCCGACTACAAACGAAGTTTTCCTCGGTTTACTCGTGTACTTCGACCGTATGTCTCGGCTGGGGACAGCTCAGGGTGTTGGTGGGGTCGCGACAGGTGCGAGAGGGGGTTCAGGGAGGGGGTTCGCTATCGACAGCTATAATGTGCATCGGCTGGTCATTGCTGGAGTTACCGTTGCCAGCAAGTTCTTTTCCGGTACGTATTACCTTCACGCCCAATATGATCCACAGATTGACATTATCTCCTAGACGTGTTCTACACAAACTCCCGTTACGCCAAAGTCGGCGGTCTGCCACCTCACGAGCTCAACCAACTGGAACTCCAATTCCTCCTACTTAACGATTTTCGCCTTGTCATACCGTTCGAGGAGATGCAGCGGTACGGAGATCGTTTACTTGGATACTGCGAAGGCCGGGAGGCTGAGATAGGAACCATACCTGTCATCTATACCATTGAGGAACGGGGACGAAGAACCACTCGAGCAAGGCCGGTGGAACCTCAGAGCGGCACGATCACCGCGGTCGAGACTCCCAACGGAGTTCAGCAGACCGAGCCAACGAGTACCGGAGCAGGGAGCGAGGTGGCAGCGGAAAGTATCCCTTTCGACGCTACACAGTCTGGGTCGACATCGACCGAGGCTATGGATGTCGATGCTGCCTGTCCCACAGTCCCCAATCCAACTTGTGCGGCGAAGACCGGCTTGACATCCAGACGCTCGTTCGTGCCCGAGCCGCCCGCTGTGCCGCCAACACCATCTGTCCCACCACCTTCCCAGCCCACTCAACCTCCCAGGGGAAAGGAGCGGGATACTGCGCGTCCTTCGACAATCAGCTTCACAGAGCCTCATTCAGCGAGTTCGGGCGGATTAGCATCGGGTTTGAGAGATTGGGTCAGAGGGGACGAGGTGATGGGAGTCATGGGGAATCGAATGACCAGTCCTATGCGGGATTGACGTTTGACGGACACTCGGAATGCGGATCGCTATGATCTAGAGGCCTTTTCTAGGATGTGCCAGCACTAGTAAATCTTGAAGAATATTCCGAGCTAAGAATCAGCCTTCTTACCACGTTGCAGTCCATTTCCAATATGATATCTTCGATTTCTAGAAGGCCAAGACTAGCGTCAGGGTTTACCAACGCAGGCGACAGCTGGGCCGCAGATCAAAAACACGAGGTTAGCTTTTCCGCTTCGGGATACCTTGGCCACAATAATGCCGAGGAATCCGCCGAGTAGCGCCATCCTGCTTAACGTTATTGCTATCTCTGGTACGACTTCTACTATCAGCAGAGAGGCCTTCCTAGATTCAACTTCAAGAGCTTTGTCAACCTTCTCCGGTACTTGGCTCAAGTTGTCACCCGCGCAAAAAGATCCAAGAATCACCACCGCGTCTGCCAAGAGAAGACGGCAACTCGCCGAGCCTGCCTCCGTCTTCCTTCTTACCGCTATTCTCTTATCACAACACGTTCTTCCGCATTCCCGCAGAACAATTACGCCACCTCCACAGGAAACCAAGCCTTCCGATGTCTCGATAACGAGCGTCTTGTCGGAGAAGGATGTCGCCGCATATCGTAATGGCCAAGCAAAGGCCACCGTTATCTCCCCCTAATCCATTCACCTCGACTTCGTCGTCCAGCATACTCCTCTCCGACGCGCCTACTCCCAATAACACTTACTCTTCCCCAGACGCTTTTGCGTCTGTCACACGAAGATCTAGGAATGAGGATGTATCGTTCAATGGGGAGATGATGTACGACGATATGGCGGGAGATGTCTCCCTCCGACCTTCACTCGCCTCTTCCTCCTATCACGGTCTCAACTCCGGTATTCCTCCTTCTTTCTCGTCACACACTTCCTCCTACCTCCTTCCAACACCTTCCTCCTCCTCATCCGACCCGATGTCAACACCACGATCGAACCGACCGATACCTGCACCACCCTTATCTCTCCGTTCCTCCCATACCGCCACTACGAATTCCGACCTTAGAACACCTACAACAGAGGCAAACAGTCTATCCATCCCATCAGATGAAGGTCGGAAGTTCGGGGAAGAAAGCTCGGATCTAGAAGCGTCAACATCGAGAGAATCGAGACCTAACGGGGTCAAGCAGGAGGACGTGGACGCGGCTCGGTTGAAGCAGCTGGGTTATGATGCGGTTCTGGGTCGAGATTACACCTTTTGGTCGAGTTTGTCGATCAGTTGGTTGAACATTGGCTGCATACAGGTGAGTTCTGGTGGCTATTTTCGTGGATGGAGCTGATATGACCCAAGGGGACGATATATGCCGTATCGGGCGTGTATATCTACGGTGGACCTGCCATGATCGTACGTCCCCACAGCGCAGCCACATTCCTTAGCTGAAAATAGTTCAGCTCATTGCTTGGCCTCTATCCGGAGTCTTCTCCCTCTTCCTCACCCTCACCATGTCCGAATTAGCCTCGGCTTATCCTGTCTCTGGAGCAATGGCGTCGTGGGCATGGAAATGCGCCCGGGGAGGGGTTGGCGGCGAACGAGGGTGGGGTTGGCTGATGGGAGGGTTTGTGCTTGGTGGGCACGCGGCTAGTGTAAGTCCCCGTGTGCGGGTCATGCGATATGTGGGGTATTGAGACGAGCAGATCCTCCTCATTGTGTGGGAAATGTGCAATATCATCGCAGGAACGATGTCCTTATCCTTCGACTACCAACGGCAGTCATGGCACCTGGTCCTCTTCTACCTGGTCGGTACTGTACTATTTGTGCTGAGGTCCAGAGCTGATTTCGGAAGGCCACCCTATTTATTGCTGGAGTTGTGGGTTCGACAGCTAGAGGACGAAGCCATCGGTTCTGGCTCGCTTCCGGCGCTTATGGGCTTTGCGTATGGCTTGTACTGTGTATCACGCTACTGGCGACAGGCGCATCCAGGTACGCTCAATACCTATAGATGGATCCGTGTGACTGAAGGACTCTAGGGGTGGTGGATTATCAAGATCGAGTCAGTTCTATAACGATACGGGTTGGTCTTCCAAAGGTTATGTGTACCTCTTGGGTTGGCAGTTCACCACGATCGCGAGCGGAGTCGTTAGTCTACCACCTGGCATTGTTGCTTCCGCTGACGGATCCTGTTTCCACCTCTTTAGGATGCATCAGCTCAGTATGTCGTCCCCCACCAAACCATGGGAATTTCGCTCACGCAATCGTCTAGCATGGCCGAGGAGACTCAGCAGCCGTCCCGCAATGTTCCGAACGCAATGACAGCGGCCATGGGCTTCACCTATCTGCTTGGCTACATCGTGAGTGAACCATCACATCGCTAGATCGCTCTCTGACCTACATTCCAGTCCATTATACTCCTTCTCCTTTCGATCAATCCCAATGACGCAGAAGTCATAGCCACTCACGCCTTTCCTGTTGTAAGTTCACTGGAATAGATCTGATGACAGAACTGATCTGTCTCGATTTAGGGCTTCATCCTCGAGCGGGCGATCTCTCGCGCAGGAGCCATATCGATCTGCTGCCTTCTCATCCTCGCCCTCCTGCTCCAAGTTTTGGCTCAAGTGCAAGCATCATCTCGATTCGTCTTTGCCCTTGCCCGGGATAACGCACTACCTTTTTCCGAGACCATCCGCTGGACGAATTCGAGCAAGCAGCCGGTTATCGCGAATTGGGCTGTCGTGAGCATGTGCGCACCGTTTGCCTGTCTCTTGATCGGGAGCGAGGGGACATTGTACTCGGTTCTGGCGGTCACAGCGAGTAGCTTGTCATATACCGGATACGTGAGTCAATTCCGTTTGTGACTGTTCATAAGCTGAAGTTTGGCAGATTGTACCGGTTATCTTGTATCTGCTTTCTGGGAAGGACCTGCAGCTGGAAGGCAGGACTTCGTGGTCGTTGCGCCGGTGGAGGTGAGTAGAGACTGTTCATCATTAGCAAGCTGATCCGAAACCCCAAGTAAACCTGTTGCAGCGATGGGGGTACTATTTGGAATCCTCGTTATCGTCGTTCAGACTTTCCCGGGGGCGCGACCTGTTACCGCGGGTACGTCGATCTGACTGTTTGTATACGTGCGAATATTGATTGTGCTCGGTTCAGCTTCAATCAGCTGGAGTCCTGCTGTTCTCGCTGGCACTTGTGTGATCTGCTTCCTGACTTGGCGGTGTTACGGTGAGCTCGCCAAAAATACTGCTGCAGCAGCAATACTGACAGCCACCAGGCGACAAGCACTATTCTGGTCCCATTCGAGCCCTCACCAGATGGGAAACAGGCGTCGAGATAGACCTTCAGACTACTTTGGCCCCGAAGTCAGGAGCAGGGGACTTCTCCATAGGACGTGACCGTGAAACGGATTCCGCGATCAAACTCGACATTGACCCTTCCGAGATCAGGCATACTGTTACTGTTGGGAGTGCTCGGTCGATGGATGGTGAATATGGAGGTGATTGGTGGGAAGACACGGGATGGACGAGTGGGACGGGAACGGAAGGGACGGGGTCGACCATTACTAGAGAGACAGCTTCGAGACCGGGACGGAGGGAAGAGGAATCGTTCGCAATATCCTCATTGGATGCTGCGCAATCGAGTTTGTAGGGGTCTTTTCTGTACATCGTGTGGCCTGCGTTGTAAAATTATGAGAAATCATTTGCAGCCTTGTGGTGTTCGTCTTGAGTCCAGATTCATTATTTTTTTGCATGTATATGAGGCCGGTTCATCTCGCATAGTCTATCTTTAATTGGTACACATCCGCAAAAGTCTTTCGCACACCAATCTGTCGCACCCCTCACTGCACCTTCCCCACGAATATTCGCACGCAGCAAGCTGGACTGGGAAAGAAACATGCGTCAAAGTCTGAAAGAGGCCGCGTGGGACACATACACATGGGGGTGTGAATGCCGGAAGGAGCATCAACCTGTTTCCCAGTCAGTCAAAAGAGTACAAGCTCAAAAGTAGGAAGCGCTCCTCTAACGGAAAGTCCTTTGACAAGGAATACTTTTCTAGAGCCTGTACTATTGCTTCCTGTAGCCGTAGAAGAGCGCCGTTCTGTACCAGGCATATCAGCCCTTTCGACAATTTAACGCATTCTCGGTCTTTTCAACGGTTGAATCCAAACGGCTCTTGACATTCTCCGACGGATACACCGCTTCGACATGCCTGCCCAATAGCAGGTCTACGAAAAGGTATTGAATGCGTACCCACGCCATCCAGCTGTGCAAGTTCCGAATGCATCAAACTCACGCCCATTTGCAACAGTCAGGCTTACCCGTTCTTTCTCATGCGACACCCACAAAGCCCTTAATCCTGCGAATACCTGACTCAACGCATATGTGCGTCGAGAGACGGCACGACGCTACAGGATGCTTAGCATACGACAATGCTTTACGGTTCACAGATCCGTCAGCACTCACCGCCTGATATCCAAGCAGAATTGAGGCTATGTGTGCCGAGAGATTTGCAAAATCTAGTACTTTTGCGACCGTACAGCCCTTTGAAATTCATCAGCGGTTGAGGGCATCAGCTTCAGGACTGGCCGGTAGTACAACGAATAATTCGCGCAGTCTGTTATAAGTGTATTGCGGTTGTGCTCCTCCTCAGTACCATGTAGTACGTCTTTACGAGGTGCCGTGATCGTGTTTAGGCTTTCAGCTTTTTGATGTACCGCACCAAAAAATGCGAACCGACAATGAGCGGTCGTCATGGACTTCTTAGGACGCTCAACCAACGACTTATCTGGCAAATAATACTCTTTCGTACAGGGTCACAGATGCCCAATTTGGGCCAACGTCGTGGACTTCTTAGGAGCGCAACCATGACTTATCCGGTAGGGTACCCACTCG
>JAABUH010000307.1_pt1 | contig 75555 bp, 95 predicted proteins | sample 5559121 | NCBI WGS metagenome assembly JAABUH01 (sample SAMN10711871, study PRJNA513364) | rock metagenome | isolation source: Antarctica rocks | place: Antarctica: Victoria Land, Battleship Promontory nord | collected 2015-12-28
GGACGAATAACACGATGTCAAAGTATGAGGTATAGTGGACAAATGTCTGTTCGGAGCTTGAAAAACGTCATGGGAGCATTGTTTCCCTCCCGACGGGCTTGTATGACGCAACGTGGCGTTGGTTGTCCTCTATTGCCAAGGAACAATGAGATTTCACGTTGTATGGTTGTTTCTGGACCAATGGGTTACCGAACAGGCTCTTAATACATCAACCTTCTCCTCATATTGCGCATCAATGCGCATATCAACCCAGACTGTATGATGCGCTGAGTCCCTCCGCACGCGTCGAGGATGGCATCCACCATCAAAGGCGCGTTTCTCCACCTTTTCAGCGGTCCATCAAAGCTGATGCTGAGCTCGGAACCAAACAGCCATCGACCAAGACTCTGTCCACCGGATACATGCAGGTCAAGTTGTCCTCGAGCTACAAGCAGCGATCAAGGAGCTCGTCGAGAACTCCCTTGATGCTGGAGCGAGTAGTATCGGTTTGTCTGGCATTCCCATTGCGCGCGCGTCCTGATGCAGTCCCAGATGTACGGATCAAAGATCATGGACTGGATACTATCGAAGTCTCAGACAATGGCTCGGGGATCGCAGAAGTAGATTGGCCTTCGATAGGTACGTCCAGCCTACCAAGTTACCTGCAGCGTACCATTTCGTGCTGAGGAAGATTTCGTCAGGGCTGAAGCATCATACCTCAAAGCTTCCGGCTCTGTCCGCTCTACCCCACGTCACAACCTTCGGCTTCCGAGGCGAAGCGCTCTCATCCCTCTGCGCACTATGCGAGTCGGTCACCTTGACGACGAGTACGAAAGAGACTACCCCGATGGGCGCGGTGATCAAACTCGGTCGAGACGGACGGGTTCCTGACAGCTCAGGACGGGTTGCCAGACCGGTTCGTCATCGCTCGCAAGCGCAGAGTCCTACTAATAGAGTTTAGAGAGGTACGACGGTGTCTTTGTTTGGACTCTTCATACCTCTTCCCGTCAGGCGAAAGGGATTCGAGCGTACCGCTAAGAGGGAGCTTACAAAAGCCCTCACCTTGCTTTACGCATACGCGCTTGTCCCTGCAAGTGCTTCTTCGGCAGACGGGCGGAGTGGCGTAAGACTCAAGGTCGAGTCCGTGGCTTCTGGGAGAGCAGGGTGGGCCATTCTCGCTGCTTTTGAGGGAGCTTTTTGCTTATAGATTTTAGCAAGCGGACCATCCTCCTCGCTACGGATGGTCGCGGATCACTGCGCACTTCGGTCAGCTCCGTCTGGGGTCCGAAAGCGCTTGACGGAGTCCTTGACGTGGACTTGGAGTTGGATGTCCAAGTAGACCCCGTCATGGCTCGGCGAGAGGGTATTACCGAAACGTTCGTTTTCTTCATGTCGAATGGGGATTCCAGCCTGATAGGATGATAGCACCCAAAAGATCCAGGTCTCCGGCGTAATTTCCTCCCCTGCATGGGGTCAAGGACGATCCACTCCTGATCGACAATTCTACTACATCAATGGAAGACCATGCGATCTGCGTCAGGTGAGCCGCAAGTACGCCTCCCCGCGACCGGCTGAGACATGATTAGGTAGTCCGAGCAGTGACTGAGGTGTACAAGACTTTCAACTCGCATCAGATCCCGCTTGCTATCCTTGACTTCCGAGTTCCTCCAGGTACGCGGGTGACATGCTCTGAGATGCTGATGGGGTGAAGAGAGCGTGGATATCAACGTCAGTCCGGACAAGAGAACGGTGTTCCTGCATAGTGAAGCGAATCTGATCGCTGCTCTCAAGGTAGGTCGTGTAACAGAATCGGTGAGATGGCTAAGCATACGAGTCAGATCGCTCTCGAGACATTCTTCCAACCGGCTCGTTCCTCGTATGCGGTCCAAGGGGCTTCGGAAACAATCAAGCTCACTCAGGCTCGACTTGCCGGGACGAAGCATGCGAGTGACAAAGATGACCCTTCAAGAGAGATCGATGAAGCAGATCGCCATGACGATGAGTCGCTTCCTAAGCCAGTCTCGCGACGACCTGTCCCTCTCTCGCGTACCTCGGATGATCTCGATGGCTTGGACGAGGACGACCTTGGGGAAGACGAAGGAGACGACGAGGTCTCCGACCCGGGACCATCACGGCGACCTATCTCGTCCCGCCCAATACCTAACCCCTCCCGGTCACGCAAAGCTGCCCTACAGAACGGTATCATCATGTCCAGTACGCATCGGATGATTCAACAAACACGAAGTCTACCCACAAGCGGGGCATCGTGGTCACCTGAGCGGAAACACGAAGCGGCAGCTGTGCCGCCGCAAGCCAGTACCAAAGAAGCCAGGGCGAGCCTACGAGAACGGCTGAAAGGGTATGCGAGTCAATCGGGATCGATCATGGTCAATGTCGAAAGTGAGGAGGAAGAGGAAGCGAATGATGTGACCCCTGAGATTACCACCAATGGGACTGAAGACCGGGACGAGAACGAATATGAGGAAGAAGCATCCCAGCCACATGATGTAGTGGACGACATGATGGCGAAAGAAGGAAGGGAGCACCCTATAAGCGATAGACTTGATTTTGTTGATGGAAACGAGCCTGAACGATCGATCGGATGGAACCTCGACGGACCCCTGTTCGAAGATGAGACGGAGAACATTGAGGAGCTATCTGAACAGCCACGGACAGCATCGACTGTTTCCTCATCTTTATCTGAGGGAAGTCAGCAGGAGCATCCCGACTCAGAATTTTTTCCGGAGTCAGGAAAGCCTGATCCCCTAGAAGCTCCGATTCGACCGCCATCTGGATATCGGGATGAGAGCACCTCAACGACCGCCCAAGGCGAGCTCACTCTTCGCTTCGATCTTCCTCGTCTTCGACATCGCTACTCCAACCGAGTTCGACGTCCGTCTTCGAGTTCACAGCAGGACGCCTTCGCTACGATGAGAGCGGGCGGCGTCACGTCAGCGGCGGGGATCAATAACAAAGACTCGACAACAGCTGAAGAAGCTTTATCTCGTGTCATCTCGAAAACCGATTTTGCCAAGATGCAGGTGCTCGGTCAATTCAACAAAGGCTTCATCATCGCTCGACTCCGGTCGGAAAAGTCAGACGATCTTTTCATTATCGACCAACATGCTTCGGACGAGAAGTTCAACTTTGAGACGCTCCAGCGGACTACGGTGATCAAAGCGCAATCGCTCATCAAGCCCAGACCACTACAGTTGACCTCTGGAGATGAGATCGTCGCTATGGAGAACCTCGAGATACTCCGGTCGAACGGGTTCGAAGTGGATATAGATGATGACAAAGCGCCAGGAAGAGGGGAGAAGATCAATCTCGTCGCGATGCCTGTGAGCAAAGACACGACCTTCGACTTCAAAGACCTCGAGCAGCTCCTTCACATATTGTCCGACGGTGCTCGACCTGCCGGACAGATGGTTCGGTGTAGTAAAGCACGAGCGATGTTTGCTATGCGTGCTTGTCGACGCAGCGTTATGATTGGGAAGGCTCTGACAAAGGGTCAGATGGTGAATCTTCTGAAGAATATGGGCACGATCGATCAACCTTGGAATTGTCCGCATGGACGACCGACGATGAGGCATTTGACGAAGGTTGAGCCGGTCACCCAGGCAAGGATGGTCGAGGGAAGGATAGATTGGTCGAAGCGGAGAGGTTAGATGCTGGTATGACGAGAGTCGAGATATACCATGCATCGGATATGCTGGGATGCAGCTGTGCGACAGAACGTAAGAGACATTTTAATGATGCATCTCCCAGCTCATCTGTCACAATCGAAAGACAGTAGATTCTCATCCAGTGCGGATCGAAAGAATAAAGTGTATTAGCTGAAAATTTGGCCTGATCATCAGCTAAGCTGATTCAAGCTTCTCTTTCAGCGGCCAAAAATCCATGGAAAGACGAAATACAATCTAACGCGTTTCGATAATTGCAGGATGTATATATTCCTTTCCATTGGTCATCGCGTCGGACAAGTCTAAACCCGGAAGCTTGCGAAGGGTTTAGCGCCAGTCGCAAGGGTGAAGCCCGAGGATGCCCGAGCTGGTAGGAATTCGGAAATCCCTGCAGCAATTCGCCAGGGTTTGCTCTCTTGTCACTGTTGACTGTGAGGTCTCAGACATACCAGTTGTTCCTTTCTAGAGGGGGCTGTTTACCGCCTACAGGAAATAGATATGAGGCCTACACTGTTGCTGTTTGTAAAAAGCTCACGCAACTCAAGCCCGTCAACATGATCGCACGGACCCCCGGGTATCCCCGGTGATGCCCGAACAAAACGAGCGCTGCCGGCGATAAGCGGCAACGTCGAAAGCCACCTCCGACGTGACGAAAGGGAGAACAGGTCTCTTTTATCCCAATCATCCCGAACATTGCTCTTCTAATACGATAGCACGTCCACACTAAGAAACCCCGATGAGGATCACTGCTGAGATTGAGATCGACGCCCCTCCTCGAGTGGTTCGAGAGATCGTACTTTCCTTCCTCACAACCTCCTCGTCAAATCCAAGGTCTGATGGGATTTCATCGTAGATGCTCGATTTTCCTAACCTACGCCAGTGGCATCAAGGTACCTTCTTCAAATCGCTCGAGGTGAGGACACCGGGCAAGACAACGGGTTTAGAAGTCGTACCCGGTGATAAACTAAAGGTGGTCTTACCTGGAGCGACTTTCAATCCGGTCGTGGAGGTGAGTCCGAATTTGTGTTTCGACTATCAACTTTTCTTCTTAAACCAGTCCGATTCCTCCCTCTCTTCATTTGAAAAGTTGTGTCCACGCCGTTGTCTTTCAATCGAGCCATTACGGAGAACTACAGCCGTGAATGATTCAGCTTCAGCTTCGCATAGAAGATTCTTTCTCTCATAGACTGCTGTCCCCCCTTTCTGAGTTCTGTTCCCCTTCCTGACCCCTTTTCTCATCCTGCCCGGAGTATCGGCTGATAACAAACAATGTCGTGCTCAGGAAAATGAAGCCAACCATTTCCGATGGATGGGCTCGATTCCTTATATCTTCTCAGGGGGTCATGACTTCCTCTTTTCCCCCGCCGACTCCGGCATAATAAGAACAAGACAATCTTCACACAGTCGTAAACGTTCACAGGTCTTCTCAGCCCGCTTTATGGGCTCTTCGGCGGAGGCGAGCAAAGCGGGCTGAGAAGAAATACAGTGAGAGGTTGGGATCAAGTGAATAAGGACTTAAAGGTTGCTGCGGAAAAGAGGTGGAGGGAGCACGGAGGTGGATAAGGGATGTAGCGGTCGTTAAGCAATACTGTCACTTCTGCTTGCTAGATGGGATCTCACTGCATGGGAATAGACCGTAGATTTGAGACATAACACCCTGGAAAGACATGAGGTTTAGGTTATGCGCCAGACATCTGATTGGCCATTCAAAGCGAGCCCTATTTGGTGACTATTTCATGAATGGCGAACTCTAAGAACTTCCTTCGCTTCGATCGCTTCGATCGGAAAATGCAAAACCAAGGAAGGGGAATGCATGTATCGCCTGACGCTGAAGAGAAGCGAGCAGCCGTGTCTATTTGACACTCCGGTCCGCATCGGTTGAATGAAATCAAGGAAACCGCCATGTGATCTCAAAGAGCAGTGGAAATTTCGCCCTGCGTTGTCCGTATCGCCAGACATCGCCGTCCCTATCCCTTGCTGATCGAAGCTATAGTTGGCAATATCCCAGGCCTCAGGACCGGTAAAGAAGTTGGTATATGCGCCTCCACTGGCATGAGCCATTGATCGAGGTCGAAGGAGTTGTCTGCCGACATTGAGCTCGATTGAGAAGGCTGGCTGAGATTCGACGTGGTATCCCTGGTGATATGGACGGCCAAGGGTGGATAGGAAAGATCATTCGTCTCGGGCAAAAATGGGGTGTAAACGTTAGCCTCGAGGATTCGAAGGACCGAGGCAACCGTTGGTGCGGCCCCACTTGGTCCGCCATTCCTTGGAGCTGACCGTTCGAGCGCTCGAGCGAGATGAGTCGGTACGTCCCAACAAGCCGATTTCGATGGTCTTCGAGAGCCGAGCTGAGTGGACACGCTCGAGTTCTGCAGCGTGCGCGATACCGAGTGGAAACCGCTCGCCGTGTCGCCTCAATGCCGATCTAATGTGGTCAGCCCGGCTAATACACAGACCTGTAAGCAGACATACTGAAACACGCCAATCTCGCCGCGAAAGATGGAAGCAGTCACTCCGTCACTGACTTGAGTAGCCGCGTGGAGGAAGCGTAGGAGAACCGGCCCAGAGGAATACATAAGCGCAAGAGGCGGGCAGCAATGTGAGGTCGTAACTGGTCGCCGTAACTGTTCTGTGATGAGCGTTCCGCCTGGTAGCACCGCATTGAGGTACCGACCATCATACAGCATGGACAGAATCGCTCTGATACTCGCCAGAGCCTTTCTTGCCACATCATGCTGCCAGTGTTGAGGCGTCACAAGTGGCTCCCCCAGCACCACTGACGTTAAATGTGCCATCATGGGGGCCGCCAATGCGTCGCGATCCAAACCATTATCTTCTTCTCCCGAAAGCAGCTTTTGCGTAGGCTTTCGCATCTGAGCCGGAATGGAGAGGCTGAAGGCATTCACGTGCGAGAGCAGAAGCCACAACCCGCTGTCGGAGAGGTATCGCTCGACCGAGTGCTGTTCCCGCTCGTATACACAGAAGAAGCGGAGAGTATCCCCAAAGAGTTTGGTAGCTTTGATGAGCATGACGATGGAGTCGACGTGTTGTGGCGGGTGAAAGAAATACAGGTCGAGAGAATGGAAAGTCTGTGCTCCGCGTGGTTTCCCCTTACCGAATTGAAAGGTTGATCGAAGGACAGGCAATTCGCAAGTGATTTCGTCATCCGACAACGCCGCTGGTCTGGTCGTCCACATGGCAGTCGTACGTTCCATCAACCAGCTCATCCACCACGTCCAACCCATCTCAGCCTGTTCTAGCGCATCTCCAGCGACGACCCGCATCCTCTCACCCAATCCAACCAGACCACTCGGCAAGAAGCTACTTTCGTTGATACGCATGGGCAGACACATTCGCACGCACGCGCCGCCCAACATCCAGATGTGCGGCCATGAGGCGTTCAGCTGATCGCTGGCGGTGACCAGGATGGTAGCATGAATGAGTTGGAGGTACTGATGTCGTATATTTCGGTCGATATATTCGGTCACGCCTTCAAGCGAATGTCTTCTGTGCACCGCTGAAAGCGATTCAACACCGGACGGTCCGGAAGTGCTGGGGTGCGTATTCGCGGAGTGATGCAGAGAACCACTGACGCTCAGGCTGTTCTTCGATGGCATCTTGTTGGAACCAACCTCTTGATCCAAAACGGGATGCGTACTTGCAGCGAGTGTGGTGCCGATCGGCCAATACCTTCGGTCCGCAAGGATGGATTGGGGTAGGTATTGGACGTAACGCAGAGGATGGCATGGAGTAGTGGACGAGCCTGTGCATTGCTTTAACCTAGCTGGGGTGGGACAGGACGTAAGTCAAATCGACTGACCGGAAATTGTCTGTGTTTACAAGGAAGAAGAAGGTCCCGCTTGAATGACGATTGGCGCAAGGCCTTTGGCCATGTCGGCACCCTGTCAAAGAATACATCCAAGATGCGCTCAACGTGGCTCAGCTCGACAAGGGTGATGTTGGCTGAGGAGCCTACTGACCTCGACCGAATCAATAAGGGGCAATTCTGGTGGCCAGCTATCACGTTCAGCTGGTGTACTCCTTGAAGTGCCTGATCACTCACTCTGATCTCAGCATTGTATTCACAGGAACTTCGCCTCCTTCCGTAGGTGCGACATAGACGCCAGTTGAGGGAAATTCGTCCTCCATGTCCGAACTTTGAGGAAACAGCTGTGTGTGAACTCCACTGCTGTCCGACAACTCTGCCCCTACCTCAACCCCTCGGACGAGATTCTCAGGGACGGCTGAAGGCCTCAGTGCGGAGACAGCTGCGTACAAGGCACTCACCGACATCGTCCTCCATCTCGCTGACCCTCGCCCGCTTCCGGCTCCGCAGCCTTCCGTTGACATCGTCATGGATTTGAATTCCTTCATCACTATCTCCGAGCTCCCAGCGGCCGCTTGCTTCGCCCGGACAGCTCACGCCAGCTCTGATTACCCATTATTATTAGTCAAGAGATTTGACCGCGTGAGTTTGCGGAAGCTGAATTTTCGGAGCCTTTACTGTACTCGTACGAGTACTCTACTCGGCCAAGATTACGAAAACAAAGGCCTTGGTTCTTTGGCCCCCATGTGTTCAACCCGGGCATCTGGTCTACGCAAGTTTTTGGGGTGTTGAATCAACCCGGAAGCAGTTGGCTCGATCATATATAAAACAAACTCTGCCAAGTCCCCTCTCTCTCATCCGCCTCCCACGAAACCAAAACTCCCAAGGTACACCACATCCTCTCAGCCGTATCACAACCCGGGCGACATGCGTCTCCTCTCCCTCCTCTCTCCTCTCCTCCTCACAATCGTGACCCTCGCTTCCAACCAAACGTTCTTCAACCTCACCGCCATCTCAACCTCCTCAAACACCTCAATCCTCCAATGTTGGCGACTCTCCAACCCTTTCGTCATCTCCACGGCAGCGGGTACATCCGGAGCAGCCAACCTTCAACTCGGACCTTTGGCGAATGGGACTTATACCGTCCTCCCTCCTCATTTCAATGGAGGGTTACATAAAGCTCCTTATATGCAGCGAGTCGCTCGAAACTCCCCTCCCATTTCTCTTTGCTCTTCCGAAGCTTCCCGGAGAGAAACACGGGATGAGCTGATTGAGACCTGAACCAACTTCTCTTAGATACGTAATCTTCCTCTCAGGTCTGGCAAACATCACCCTCCCCCATCATTCTCAATACGCTACGCTCCAAGGTGGCGCAGGAGGTGTCATCTTCGCAGCTGATACAACTGGAGATGGACATATCACGACTTACCCGGGCAACACGACAACGGTTGCAATCCAGGTTCCGGTGGGAGGTGGGGTTGCGCCGAACCATACGGTGCTTTATGAGGGGGGCTGTAGGGCTAGGGATGTGAAGATTCTGGGGACTTGACATGCCCGGTGGAGAGGTCGGCGATAGAGGAGGCGGAGGGATGCTGGGCGGGTGATGAATCGCAGGGAGGGGGGCTGGAGGACCTCGTTTTCGTACATGCCTTTCAATACCTTGTGGCTGAAAAACGTTCCATGCCCTGTTCAATGAGGATCCTCATTTCTTGTCCGTGCTCAGACCTGGATATGAGGATTTGAATACCCTGTAACTTTGAGAACACCTTAGTCATCTAATGAGCTCGTTTCTCTGATGACCTCGTTTCTCTGCTGAGATCGTTTCTCCGCTGAGATCGCTTCTCTGCTGAGATCGTTTCTCTGGTTTACCTTATGCTGACAGCGCGGTCGTCGGCGAGATGAAGCTGAACATTGAGCCAGCAAGCACGGAATGGTTTCTGTTATCGGGATTCGGACTTCGACGACGAAGTAATTACTAGATCCGACACATTGATGGGCGGGCAGGGAATGACCGGCTCACCAGGAATGATGACCGGATCACACGGGATGACGGGTGGGCAGGGAATGACAGGCGGAGGAGGGAGCGGGATGAACGCCGGAGCTACGAGTCAGGATAGTCCAATGGACTAAGTAAGACTTAACTATCGGCCAGGTCACCGCGGATTTCCTCTTTGGATTCTTCAGGAAGTCTCCCCGATCGCGTCGTAGGCAAAACTGCCCGTTGTTGCATCTGATTCTGATGCGACGCCCAAGGCAGCGCTACGCGGAGCAAGTTCGACGACATTTGATTTCGAGGTCAGAGTATGAGGTCAGTCTGGTGCAATAGGCTGTACCGCCATTCGTGACACGGCTTGGTATTGCTACGCTCCCACTTTCTGCTTGTTTCACCGTCCATACTTCCACTTCTCACTTCCCAGATCTTACTCTTCCTCTTCCTCTAAACCCCCAGTATCTAACCACATCCCGAAGCAAACCTCAGGGTACCTTTTCTGGACACGTCCGATCCGCGCTGCAGCAGATTTGTGCGGTACAGACGCTTATCTGCCGAAGTTGTATAGACTTGTGCCAACCTTCCTATGACCGGTACAAGTGAACCAGCAGGATCAGGATACAATGGGTCAGGCCCACATCACTTCCTCGTGATGCTACTAACGGCCGAAACAACGTCCTCTCGTCCAAGCTGCACACTGTCTGTGTTCATCGCTCTGGGATGCTGAAACTCGGTTGCCGATCAGATGAAAGCATTCATCGAGGGGCAATCCCGAAGGAGCTGGTACGGGCACAGCTCAGGTCAGAATCGAGAAGTTCATTGATGGCGAGCGGGGGGTGTTCGAGGAGCTGAGGTACTTCGATCTCGATACCTCGCATAAAACCCTGGGCTGTACCCGTCTGACACCCCGTCTCGTGGTCTTACGGGAAAACGGAGCTGACACATTGGAGACTACGGCGAAGACCTTGCCGATCGCTGGCGAGCAATGACGCATGAAATACAAGGGAAGACGAGACAACGGGCATGATGCCGACGCAACGGGTAAAAGATTTCAAGCATTGCAAATGCAAATGATAAGGCAGTACAACCCCCTCGGGGCCAACTAAACTCCTCAAGCCCAGCTTCCCTGCCACCCAGAGAACCTTTCCTCTCACACCAGTACCGGTCCCACCTTCGGCTCCTTGATCTCCTTCGGCATTTTGACCTTACTAGCGCTTCCCATCATGCTGTCGATCTCGCTCTTGTTGAAGTAGTGAGGTGCGACTGACCGATCAGATCAGCTTTGTTTATCATTCAACGGAGCTACAACTTACGCTCAGACAGCCAGCTCCCCTCTATAGGCATACATTGCCGCATATACTCCTTGCTCGTGAGGACTAGCTCGTAGTACAGGATGAATCGTGGTGGAGGCTGCATCCCGATGAGACACGATGACGGGTGAACGAAGACAGAGTGGTTGTTCTTCGTCGTCCGGTAGCCACCACCTTTATCGATACGAGCCTACGTCAACCTTATCAGCGTTGTCCCAATTGGGAAACTGTACTCGACTCACCGTGTTGTAGAAGTACCCAGCAGTCATAGCCTTCTGAACCGGCACAATCTCATTCGGCGTACTTTCGATGACCACCTCAACGCGCTCGCACAATCCCGCCAACTGATCCCGGATATCCCGTACCCGACCTAATGACTTGAACTGGATGAAGTTCTCGTAACACCACTGTTGGGAGTAATTCGCTTCTGCCCATTGTTCAAAGATATTTAGCAGGGTGAAGTGGTCGCCGCCGGGTTTGATGAAATTCTTGTGGGCTTTGTCGGCGTGGACGCGTTTATCTTTGGGTCGATAGAGGAGAGATCCGGATTCTTGGAGCATCGAGATGATTGTCAAGACCTGAGGAGACGTTTATCAATTCGGGTAATCAATGACCGGACGTCATTGCTCACCTCATGCGTACACTTGAAGTTTTCCGAGTTGATGATCGCCTTGCTCAACATAGGATCCACCGGGAACTCCGCCATTCTCCGCCCAAGCCTCGTCAATTCGCCCTTATGGTTCAGCGCTCCGAGAGCATATAGCAACTCGAAGCTACGAATGATCGTCTCCGCAGGCGGCTTATCGAGGAAGTCGAAGTTGAGGACCTCGTTGATGCCAAGACTCTTGAGCATGAGCACGACCATGCCGAGATTGGTCCGCTGAATTTCGGGTATCGTGTCTTGCAGCAATTCGTTCCGGAACGCCCACTTCGTGTACAGTCGGAACGCTTTCCCTGCTCCAACACGGCCTGCTCGGCCAGCTCTTTGCTGTGCAGAAGCTCGGGATATGGGCTCAACGACGAGAGACGACATGCCGGTCTTAGGGTTATAATTGTTCTGCTTGACGAAGCCAGGATCGATCACGTAAACCACACCGTCGATAGTAATGGATGTTTCAGCGATATTGGTTGCCAATACGACCTAGCTTCATCAACTATTGCTCCTTCCAGTATCATGAGAGACCCACCTTTCTCGCTCCCTCCGGAGTCGGCTCAAATATCTTCGCCTGCATCTCGCTCGGTAGATTCGCATAGATCGGTGCAATGATCAACTCTGGAACCTTATCGCCTAGCGTATACATCGTCTCCCTCAAGTTCTCCTCAGTAGCCTCGATCTCGTCCTGACCAGTGAGGAATAGTAGGATGTCCCCCTTTGGTTGAGTGGTGTGTATCTGGAGGATGGTGGTGACCGCGGCGTGGATGTAATTCGCCTCGGGTTGCTGGGTGTAGAACATGTCGACGGGGAATCGACGACCAGGAACTGCGAATGAAAGCTTGAACATGGCTAACGCTGGCGAAAGATGTGACATACCGTCAAAGATAGGTGCATCATCAAAGAAAGCAGCGAACTTCTGAGCATTGAGCGTAGCGGACGAGATCAATAGTCGCAGTTCCGGTCGAAACCGTGCAATATCCTGACAGACGGATCAGCTTGACCGGGAAGCGATGATCAACCTGCTCACCTTGACCAGACCAAACAGAATATCGGTGCTCAGCGTCCGCTCATGCGCCTCATCAATGATCAAAGCCGAATAAGTCGACAACTCCGGATCCGTCAAGAACTCCCTCAACAACATCCCATCCGTCATATACTTCAGGACCGTCTTATCGCTCGTCATGTCTTCGAACCGGATCGAGTATCCGACTTCTTGACCAAGCCGACAACCCATCTCTTCGGAGACACGAGCGGCGACAGACATGGCTGCTACTCGACGTGGTTGCGTACAGCCGACTTTCATCCCGCCTTTGGTGTAGCCTGCTTCGTGTAGGTATTGAGGGAGTTGAGTCGTTTTCCCTGATCCAGTTTCGGCTACTACGACGAGGACTTGGTGCTCTGCTATTGCTTCGAGGAGGTCGTCTCGGAAGTCATAGATCGGTAATGACTGTCGTGTCTGCTCGATTGACATGGCTAAGAAGGATCAGCAACAGCCTGAAGTGACGGAAGTAGATTCACCCTTCTTCTCCGCCTGAGCCACCTGATCCAGCAAAGCCTGCGCTTCCGCCGTCAAAGTCCCTTCCAACCCACCCTCCTGAAGAAACTTGATCTTCTGCGTCTCATCAAAAACATATTCATAAGCATCCTCCACCAACTCCCTATCCAACGCTCCAGTCTTCATATTCGTCTTATCCGTCTGACTGGCCTCCCACTGATCCACATCCGTCACAAATTGTCCGTCAACCGGTTTACCCTCCTCGTACCGCTGATACAATGCGTTCTGTCGCTTTTTCTTATCGATCCGACCTTGTTCGGTGATGTAGTCGTCAGGGAGCATGTATCCGTCTGTCCCGTCGTCTATCCGTTGTCGGGCTTCCATGATCCGGATGAGCTCTTTCTTCTTCTCGAACTCGGCCAGCTCTCGCTTCGACATCTTTTGGTTTCGGAAGAGGATCTTCTCATCCTCTATCTCCAACTTCAGCAGGTCCAACCGTTGAGATTCCCGCTTGGTCAGGTACTCCTGCCGCGAGTGGAGCCGTAAATCGTCGATAACCGTCTTTCGTACTTCAGCATCATCCGCCAAAAGCGCTCGTTTTTCCGCTTCCAAACCACCCTCCGTCTTCGTCGACCGATCCGTGACGAGCTTCTTCGTCCGATCCCGATCCTTATCCTTCATCCTCTCCGCGAACGCATCTCGTTCCGCCAAATCCTCCAACCGTTCCCTCTCCTCCCTCTCCGCATCAGTCTCCTCAACCTTCACCTCTCCATTTCCATCTCCATCTTCTCTAGGCGGCGAGAGTATCCTCGCCCTCTTTGCCTCCTGCTCGATATCCTCCGGATCATCCTCCCAGTTCCCCTCCGTATCCCTCTTCCTCGAACTCCTTCCAAACTTGACCGTCGCATCCCCATCTCGATCCTTCTTCTTCTTCTTCTTCTCTTCCTTTCGGATTGAAGTCCCATTGCTTGGCCCCGCTTCGTCCTCCATGACATACGCATAGCGAGAGCTGACCTGAGCGGCGGATTTAGGTGCTTTCAGTTTGATCTTGCGTGGGACAAGTGAGTGAACTTGCGCTGCGAAGGATTGAGTGGAAGAGGAGTCGGTCATTCCTGTTGAGAGGAGGGAAGTGTAGAGGTCTCCGGATGTTTTGGAAGACATGGCTGTGGCGAGGTCAGCGGGTGATATCAGAAGGGCATGTAGAGACGTACCTAACGATTGAACGTAATCGACTGTCGCATGGTCTGAGGAACCGAGTATCTGTACCATTATTATGAGTGGTTGGGTCGGAGCGACATAAGGAGGACCTACCCGGACGACATTGTCGCTGATGAACGTCTTAAGGTCGTCCATGGCGGAAGGCGGCTCGACTTTAGCACAGGATCCAGTACGCCTGGTCCCTGATACGACAACCAGGTACCTTCACGTCGACAGAGGATGAGCTTTGCGAGTTCGAGAGGTTTGATGAAGCTGAAGAAAGCTAAAGACCGAATGCAAGCTAGGTGAAGCCTGATAAATCACAGATCGTCCATCTGACGTGGCTTTAGTCTTCTTCGTTGATACCAATCATTTCGGTCTACCCCTCCTTCGCGGTTCTTCGTTGCTAGCTGACCTTCTAAATCCGACAACCTCATTCAAAAGGCAAGCAGAGAATGTTTTTCTGCGCCAGTAAATTATGATCCCACGGTCTGACTGAAGCAGAACTAATTGGTTGGCCTCTTTTAGTTTCCGGCTCACCGCCTACTGTCCCGGTCGTCTCCAAGTCCGGGACAGTATATGAGAAGGCCTTGATTGAGCGGTACATAGGTCAGTCGACAAGTCCTCAATGATCCGATGGATATTCGCAGGTCCTTCAAGCTGATAGTCTCGTAGAGGAGAATGGGACGGATCCCATATCTGGCGAGGCGCTCACGAAGGAGGATTTGATTGATGTTAAAGCCAGTCAGTGTCACCTTCCGAACACCTGAAGCCAGCTCTTCTGCCGAAGGCTTTGACGCTGACGTGTCCTGTACACAGAACCGTCCACCCTTCCACCTCGGCCAGCGAATCAGACTTCCATCCCTGCTTTGCTCAATGCGCTTCAGTCGGAATATGATAGTATCATGCTGGAGTCATTGGAGATCAACAGATCACATGGCAGTCTCAGGTGGGTTTGACGAGCGTCGGCTTCCTCTCCGCAAGGGCAGGAGAAGAAGAGGGAGACGAGGAAACCCCGCTGATTTGTTTATTCAGGCAAGAACTGGCGAATGCTTTGTACAGGGAGGATGCGGCGACGAGGGTCATAGCGAGATTGATGAAGGAGCGGGACGAAGCGAGGGAGTGAGTGCCTCTTCACATCATAATTGAACGATTGCTGACAAGATGCTTAGGGCTCTTACATCTCTGCAGAAGACGATGGGATTCGCGGCGGTACCTCAGGAGGAGCAACAACCAGCGGAGGATGTCGAAATGGCTCCGGAAGGCGGATTGCCAGCGGAAGTGGAAGCGAAGATTTTGGAGACGAACCAGGCGTATGCCAATGCTTTCTTTCTGCATCCTGACGCTGACTGCTCCATTCCAGCTTGTCATCCGTCCGAAAGAAGCGCAAACCCGCTCCTGGCTACGCTACAGCCGAGAATTTCAAGTCGTATATCCAAATCAACCACGTCCCTTCACTTCACGCTACCAAGCCTGCCGGTATCTCGGCCCTCGACCTGGCATCGGACGGCAATGTCGTGGTCACAGGCGGTCTGGACAAGGTGGTTCAGATCTTCGACCTGGAGAATTCGAAAGTCCTCGGTACTCTCAAGGGCCACACCAAGCCAGTCACACAAGTCGCTTTCCGAGGAGGCAATGATGGGCGGTTGGCGATCTCAACGAGTGTGGACAAGACCGTCCGTGTCTGGAGTGAAGATAATGGCAAGTGGTCGGCGAAGGCGAATATGTCGGGACACAAAGGGGAAGTCACGGGTCTTGCGGTCCACCCGAGTGGAAGTTACGTCGCGGCGGCGTCGCTCGACTCGACATGGGACCTGTACGACTTGGCTGCTGGCAAGAGCATTGTGAGCTATACCGCCATCGACGGAGTCGAAGGGTCATTCGCATACACTTCGTTTGCGGTTCATCCGGATGGGGTCCTTCATGGAGGCGGGACTAAAGATGGTTCCATCCGGGTATGGGATGCGCGACAATCCACCTCACTCGCAGCTACCCTCACATCCCACTCGGCCAATGTAAATACCCTCAGCTTCAGTGAGAATGGTTACTACCTCGCCACCGCCTCTTCCTCCGATCCTACCGTCAACATCTTCGACCTACGAAAACTCGCCATCCTGAGCTCGTGGAAACTCCCAGCGGAGAACACGATTTCGGAAGTCCGCTTCGACCCGTCTGCACAGTTCCTCAGTGTGGCTGGGACGGATCTGAGGGTGTATGCGAACAAGATTTGGGAGGAGATACTGAAGTTTGAGGATAATGCCGGGGTCTTGACGGGTGCGAGGTTTGGGAAATTGGGAAGTGAGATTGTGGTTAGTGGGATGGATCGGACTTTGCGGGTGCTTGGTGTGAAGGGGGAGTAGCGGAAGAACTCTGCAGGAGAACTGCATGCATAGATATGCACTGTGTCGTCCGTGAGCTTCCATGTCACCGAAGCTCATGGAAGCGAATACGCCCGAATCAAGAGGCATCGAGAGATATTCATAGTTTTGGTTCACCCCACCATCTGTGTTTCGATGCCGAGAGATATCACCTCTGTACATGACCGTTCCAATCTTTATTCTTTGCTCGTAGTCTCACACGAGATACATATCCCAAAATCAGCCTTTTTAGTCCTTGCCTCTCCCTTGGTGTCCTGTCATCGTCACGATGTTCGCGAATCTCACATATGAAGGTGGGTCCTTCCTATTCGTTGCATGAGGCCCGACTGACTTGTCCCAGACAAGGTACCTTTCCCGTTACTATCTCATCCCAATGTGATATCTAATCGACTTCTCAGGAAGCTTTCTTCTCCCTCCTAGACGAATACTTCATCTCTCGACCAGGTCTCCTATCCTCCTCCGCCTCTTCATCACCTGTCCACGTCACCGCCCCCTCCCGAACCATACCACCAAACTCCTCCCTCCCACCTATAACCCGTTCCCCAGCTCCTCCCTCACCTTCAACTGCAACCCCACCCTCAACCGCTTCCCCCTCAAACTCAACCTCAAACTTCTTCTCCTCCTTGACGTCATCCCATCACCGTTCCGACTCCACCGATAAGATCGATAAAATCGACAAATCCCAAATGACTCGTGAACAGAAAGAAGCACTAGCCGAACAGAAACGTCTCGACCTGGTAACGAAAATCGCCAAAGCCGGTGTGAAACATGGTACTTCCAGTGCACGGAATGGATTGAGTTTGGTAGCTGGGAATAAGAGAGCTATGGCTGCTTTGGGGGATGTTCCCGGTGCTCAAGGTTTGGTTAGAGGTGCTGATGGGTTTTTGAACCCGAATAAGGCTAGAAATCAGAAGAAGGTGGAGATGTCGGGACAGCAAGAAACGGTGGAAGAGCAGGAGAGGCAGAATCCCCTACCTGTTGTTGAGGAGAAGAAAGGGATGGGGGGGATGGGGGGGTTTGGTGGATTGATGTCTGGAAAGGTTACGAGTATGTGGAAGGATCCGCAAAAGGGTGCGTTTACCGCATGTATAGATCCTAGGCAGTTGTTGCGGAAGTGGCTCACTGTGAACAGGTCAAACTCAGACACAGACGACGACTGTTGCCGCCATTCCGAGAGGAGGTACGGCGGTCGCTCAAACAACGGAGACGACGACGAGGACAGAGGCTGAGGGGCAGGCACAATGTCTCTACGATTATACTGGAGCTGTACGTCCTGAGTTCACCCTCTTACTCTACTCTTCTTCGTCTACACATACCAGTGGGGGTATACATGCTCATATGTTACTCGATGATTCTAGGACGCTGGAGATCTTGGCGTTCAGACCGCACAGATCGTCAATATCATCGAGAAGACTTCATCGGATTGTGAGTGCTTCTCGACCAGCCGATAGTAGTAGGGTGTTGAATGGAAGCTGACATTGAGCCAGGGTGGACATGCGAGGATGGGAATGGGGCGCGGGGTCTGGTTCCGGCGAATTATCTGAAGGAGATGTAGTTTTGGTCGGTATGCATCCTGGGTTGTACGGTGATGACATATTGGAGCGACGAGACCCTATCGTGGACGCTCTATCATGGCAGACTCATCGCGCCGCCGAAGTGTCTCGTCACGATGAGAGTGATCATCCCCTTCTGGATTCAGGTGAAGATGCACTGATTCTCCGATGCCGCCAGCGAGCCAACCGACATGATCTTATTCTCAGGATGGGTAAGGTATTTCGAGGGGTATGATGGCCTCTGCCCTGATCAGTAGGAGTATCGTGGTACAGCCTGAACTCGACTCAAGTTAAAGGACTGTATTGAATTCAACTCACATTCCCATACAACAACAAAAATAATTTGTAAAGTATGTACCACTCCTCCACCTACTCCTCAAAAGCAAAAGCACCAACACCCGCCAACCCCTCCTCCCTACCCAACATCCCAAACCCTCTAACGATCTCCATCTTCCGACTATGCCAACCAACAGCACTCCCCACTCTCCCATTCGCACTAGCCAGACCTTGTAACCATACTCTCCACGGATCGTTACTCGGCAAGTGTCTCACAAATTCCATTTTCCCCTCTCTTTGTTCGGTCCGAGTCCAGCCTGCGGAAGTATCCACATACCAACCCCTCCCACCTTTCGATTTGATCACTCGCAATTCACCGGAATTACCTTCTGTTATCGCTCTTCGGATCGGGGAGCTCAGCTCGATGACTCGAAGATGGGTTGGGCCGGGTCGGAGGTCGGTGTTTGTCCCGCCTGAGAGGTTGAGAGAGGATAGTGAGAATGGGATCGTCGTGAGAGGGTTGATGAGTTTAGCGTATAGTTCGAGCTTGAGTTGGAGCGAGGAGTAGCTTGGATTTAGGGAGGAGTGTAGAGCTGTCCCGGTGAGTGTTAGGATCTCGACGTTTGGCGCGAGATTGAGGAGGAAATCGGCTATGGGTGCAAGAGGGAGAGTAGGGATATAGCTTAGTCCGAGGGAAACGAGGGAAGGCTGTGGAGGGAAGGTACCCGTTGCAAGGTGGGTCGAAGAAAGGTCGGCCCCGGAGATGTCAAGATATCGAAGTCGACCGGATTTGAAGCATGGTGCAGAGGAGATGAGTCGGGATAGGTCATTGCTGCCGATAGCATTTCCGGAGGTAGTATTGACGAAGAGATTAAGGTCGATCAGTCCAAACGTCGCCGGGCAAGAGATGAGGAAGTTGACAACAGCTGTCGGCTCGAGTCGGCGGCATCGAGCGAGGCTGAGCGAGGTGAGGGGGAGCGTACGGGGACATGATTCGGTGAGGGTGGTCAGAAGGGAAGAAGGGACGGATGTGCCGGAGAGATCGAGGTGGGTGAGGCAAGGGAAGCACAGGACGAGGGAATGCAGCAGCGGCGAGTCGAGTGTGGTACATGCTCGTAAAGAGAGCCGCCTCAAGCCGGCGAAGCGAGGTGTTCGCGATGACTGCCTCGCTCGATCCGCATCGTTTGCTTCGCCCGGTCGAAATCGACTCCGTCCCCTTCCGCCATCTTCAACCACATCCTTTTCTTCTCCAGCCAACCAAGTCTCATAAAACTGCCTCATCCCATCCCTGAATGCCTCACTCACGCAACCCGTGAAGTCCAGCGCTTCCATCGCAGTAAACATACTCCGTCTCCACCACATATCCGTCTCCGTCTCCGTTTCGTACGGGACGTATACCGGACGAGGCGGGTCTAGCTGGTTGGATATTGTAGGTGAGAAGGTTGGATTCGGGTCGATGGATAAGGACCGGGTTCGGGAGAGGGAAAGAGTACGGGGTCGGCGGGGTCGACGATATCCTCGAAAGAAGAGTTCTTCCAGGACTGGGTAGGATAGTGAGGAGTCGACATATTCCGTCATGCAGAGTGTGAGGAGGTTCGGAGCGTTCTGCGCTTCGTTGGCAGGTACTTGGTGAAGGATAGGTCAAACGCACCTTGATCACCCCCTCCAGTCTACCAGCGGTGACATACCGTCCCCTCACCGCCTCATCCTGCGTCCTCCGACTCCCAATCGTCCTAAAGTTCACAAAGCTCAGATGTCGGATATAAGGTCCAGGCGGAGGTAATAGTTCATAATTTGTAGGAACCTTCTCCTCCTCATGTATAGGTGGGGTAAAGAGGTATGACGAAGAAGAGCTAAGATGTAGTGGAGGCGAGCTGAGAGGCATGAGCTCATCTTCTTCCTCGTCAAGCTCCTCTTCGTCGTCTTCCTCTTCGTTCTCCATATCTTGTCTGGTCCTCGTTCGGGATAGACTGGTTCTCCGACCGACAGTTGCGCGCCGACCCCAGCTGTCGGAACTGCCACTTCTAGCGGCGCGGACGCTCGTACTTCTTGACCTGTCGAGGATGGCGGAGATACCTTTTGTGTCGAAACCGATGTTTCGTCGGGGACTTCGAGAACGTCCGCGTAGACGTGTTGCTGCAGCGGCGGAGGGGCTCGTCGGGCTGAAAGTAGCGACGGGCGATGCGTTTCTAGACGTAGGCGGAGTGAGGAGGAGATCGGGTCGAGGAGGTTGAGGAGGAGAGTAAGTGTATGTCGGGATGGTGATATTGATGCCCATCCCTTGGTTAGTTACCGAGGGGTAGGGATAGGTCGAAGTGGGAGGAGGGGAGATGTATCGTGCCATTCCACCGGGAATGGTGTTCGGTGGGACATGAGCATCGGGAGCGGGTCGGGGACTCGGTGTCTCTGGCGATTTTGGAGGTACGCTCGTTCCGGGAGGACTCGTCTCCTCTATAGGAAGCTCTTCAACCACCTCCTCTGTTAAAGCATTGACCACCGCCAACCATCCCCTGCCAGAGCGGACGTCAACGTTTTCCCACAACCAGGGACGCGCCGCTTCGAGCAGCTGAGGCGAGGTTTTCGAGACGGAGGAGATTAAGTTGCATGGTGTTTGAGCGGGAGGTGGGGAAGGCTCGAGGGTGATTATTTGGATTTGGAGAAGGGGGTTGAACGAAGCTGTGGTGGAGGGATAGGATGGAGGAGCGAGGAGCGAGATGATATGGGAGAGGACTTCGAGAGGAAGGTCGGAGATGGGCATACTTCTGCTTTTGAGAAGAGCACAATGATCTATATGATTGAGCATGAAGGCACTAGGGGAGCATAGGAAGGCGTCGGGTATATGAACATTCAACCAAGACAAGGCCGCGTAGCATATCTAGCCTAGGGGGAACTCTCCCGGATCCTAACCAAACCGTCATCAATCAAGCCAAACTCGACGAGCCCATTTAGCGAAGCGATTGATTCACTGGTAACTCTTCTTGGGATGCTTTGAAATCGAATGTCACGTGATCCGCCAGTTTGGATCAGTTCGTATATCTCTCGACGTGCTACATGCTCTACGCGAGGCTCCATGTTCGAGCTACGCTGAGCCCTATCCGCGTCTTGTACGGTGCGACCTTTTCGAAATATGAGAATCGCATTAGGAGCTGACCGCTAGCTGCCCGGACACACCCTCCTTGCGACTCGGGCCAAATGAGTTGTTCCTAGGTTTTGAAGGGTTTCTCGAGGAATTTCCATTAGAATCAGAAAGAGCCCATTGACGCGGTACCTTTCCCCATTTTTTTTGGCATCATTTGAGGGATTTGTAAGATACCCGGCAGTTTTCGGTATTTCTTGTCAGCAGTTCCCTCGCAGTTTCCGTCAGTAATGCAAGATTCTACGCATACCTACGTCAGTAGTCCAGGATTTCTATGCACACTTCATGCATTGAAAATTGCATGCGTACCAGATACATGTATACAACAGGCCAAAACTCGATACGATGTTAGGACACCCCCACTCTATTTCATGTCTCTCTATGAAGCCGATCAGCGATATATCCTCTTACGTTTGCCGAAAGACGAGTACGAGTCGACTCACTCTGCAGGTGCTTTCCGTAAATACCAATCTATCGCCCCAGAGAACGCCGCGAACGCCGCTCCTCCTCCAATCATAGCTTTAGGTCCAGAATACCGAGCCAAAACCGCTCCAGCGAAGAAACCTGCTGATACCGCATTGGTGATATCGTTCTTCGCGCGATACTAAGCAAAGTCAAGGTCAATTGACCTCCTCTCCCCGGAACATTGATGAGGTACGCGAGATAAAAGGCTTGAAGGAAGGAAGAGACCTACACCTTCAATACAACATTCTATCCCTGAATACAATGCTCCAACCTTTGCGAAACCCTTTCCAGAACTCCACATGTTCCTACCCATCTCTTTGAAAACGAATACCGTTTGAGCTCTCGTCCCTGCGTTCGCCATTTGTGTCGAAGCTCGTGTTAAGGGATCTTCGTAGGCGAACGTAGCTGACATGAGGGAGAAGAAACCTCCCATCGCGAAACCTAAAACCCAGTCACAAGAAAATTTCAGCTGCGTGGGTCTCAAAAGGTGAGAGGTTTTGTTCGTCCCGAGAAAAAATCCACAGGAAAACAACGTAATAAGGGAAGTGAAGGGTTTGGATTTTCTGAGTAAAACTTGGAAGGGATTTGGACTAGGACTAACCGGCACCACCTGTGAGGACTACTTTGAAAGGACATGATTCGGGAATGGTGGTCATGATTTTTTGCCATCTCTGAGCTTGTTGAAAGGCTTCTCTTTCGTCTGGTGTGATTCCGGGTGGGAGAGGTTCTCGGCCTGGTAAGTAGATTGGAGCGAGGAGGGGGATCTGGTTGGCCATGATGAGGGAGTAGATCCTATGTATGAAACAGAAGCTGAGGAATTGCCTCAGCGAAGCTTTTGGTTGTGGGACCGAGCTATGTCTGAAGGAACCTGGATGAAAAGATACGAGCGAGCGAAGCGTTGATTTTGATTTATCACGTGACTAATAATAGATTACCGAACAGGGTGACGAGGAAGAGAGCCGAAGGAAGACGTCTGTGGGAGCTCAGGCGACTTTCACGACAATTGCATAGCGACCGCTTGACTCGTTGACGAGGCCTCGCAACCCCTTGCTGCCCTTTGTACTGGCCTCTCGCTCTCGCTCCTCAAACCGTCATTCCGGTAATCCGACAATTCCGGCGGAGAAGAATTCGTGGAGCTACGGAGACGTGGGGTAAAGCTGGTACTGCATTCCGCGTCTTGGTCGCCATCGTGTTGCAACGCACTCTGCTTCTACTCGTCCCGCCTTCAGGTGCTAGACCTACACGTTGAAGCTGAGTAAGCGCGCACGATAAGAGGATTTCGATATCATGGCGGCAGGACTAGCTTGTCAGTGTCCTTTATCTCAACTTCTCACTAACCAACCCACGCCTCATCCACGCTGACAACCTAAATTAGATGACCTCGTCCTCCTCTTCTGGCGAATGATCATAAACATCTTCTTCCGAGAGATCCGGTAAGTATCCCCCTGACTCCGACCAACGCTCTAACTCACTCATGCTTCCCCTTTGTCCAGACCTCGAGGTGCTTTCAATATCCCTAAAGATGGAGCGGTCCTATTCATCTGCGGTCCTCATGCGAATCAGTTTCTCGATCCATTGCTGCTCTTCTCAGAGGTCAGGAAGGAGGCTCATAGGCGGGTTGCCGTGCTTATCGCTGCTAAGGTGGGTGAGATAATTGTTGTGGGAGATGAGCTAAGGGGAGTAGAGCATGACGAGGGCTTTCATTGGTTTCGCAGCGAAGATCATGGATAGTAGTGGGTTAACTCTTCCTTTGTCTGTGTTAGCTAAGCTGACTTCATGTAGTTCCCGTAGCTCGAGCAGCAGATTACGCCAAAGCCGGATCCGGTCGAATAGTCTTATCATCAGACGACCCCCTCCTTGTGACAGGTCTCAACACCTCCTTCACAACACAAGTCAAACCTCGCTTTCAGCTCGTCCTCCCAAAATCCGCAGGATACGCCTCCGCTCAGATCGATCATGTTATATCTGACATTGAAGTCCGGCTGAAGACTCAGTTTGTGGTACCTAGCAAGGACGGGAGTGCGAATATCAAGGCTTCAAAGAGGGTTCAAAGTGAGGGGGAGAGTAAGGAGGGACTGGAGTATAAGGTTCTGCCGCATGTTGATCAGGAGGATACGTATGGGGCGGTGTTTCAGAGGTTGAATGAGGGTGGAGCTATAGGAGTCTTCCCGGAGGGTATGCTCCTTGCCGCTTGTCTCCTTTGGCAAGCTGATATACACCAGGCGGCTCGCACGATCGGACAGACTTCCTCCCGCTCAAAGCGGGCTTCTCCATCATGGCTCTTGGAGCGATGGCGACCAACCCGAAACTCGATGTCAAGCTCGTCCCCGTTGGTCTATCATACTTCCACCCACATAAGTTCCGTTCTCGAGCGGTCATCGAGTTTGGTCCTCCAGTCTCAGTGGATGCGCAATTTGTCGACATGTACAAGGAAGGAGGAGCGAAGAAGCGGGAGGCGTGTGGGCAGCTGCTTGAGCAGGTGCATGATGGTTTGAGAGCGGTCACTTTACGTGCTCCAGACTGGGAGACTATGCAGGTGGGTGCAATCGCTATCCACTGACAATTCCCGGGTGACCAGGTGGACAGGTGGTTCAAGCTGCCCGGAGATTGTATCGCATACCCGGCCAACACCTTACAATCGGCCAAGTCATCCAGCTCAGCAAACGGTTCATGGAAGGTTATCTGCACTACCAGCATGAGCCCCGGATCATCGCCCTGCGTGAACGGGTCATCGCGTACAACCGACTCCTCCGGGATATGGGGATCTCAGATCACCAAGTCGAGCGGGCATCAAACCGATCCGTCAAGAGTCTCTTGCTCCTGGTCTACCGGACTGGACTGCTCTTGTGGTGGGGGATGCTTTCGCTACCTGGAGTGATCCTACATGCACCGGTCTTCATCCTCGCCAAAATCATCAGTCACCAAAAAGCCAAAGGTCAGCTTCCAGCCTATCAGTTGTTGATAAGGCTGAGAATGGGTCGGTTTTCCGGTTCATAGAGGGTCTCGCCGCATCTACCGTCAAGATCCAAGGCCGCGACCTCCTTGCAACGTGGAAAGTGCTGGTCTCACTGGCCGTCGTACCCCTCCTCTACCTTTTCTACACGCTCCTCGTTACTCTCATCACGTACCGATACGACCTCGCACCAGCTATACGGCATTGGACGCCGGTGTTCATGTTTTGCTTCTTGCCTTCCCTGGGGTATAGTGCGTTGAAGTTTGGTGAGGCGGGTATGGACGTGGCAAAGTGAGTGAGATGGTAGTCGTCGATGGTAGGATCTCACGTTGTGTCAGGTCATTGCGACCCTTGTTTTTGAGCCTGTGGCCGGGAAATCAGAAGGAAGTCGATCGATTGAAAGAGATGCGGGAAGGCTTGTCGAATGACATCAGCGATATCATCGGTGGGTACCGGCTCTTCCTACGCTAGACGATAGCTGATCGAGCTTTATCAGACGAATTTGGTCCGAAGCTGTACGAGAATTTCGAGCAGGTATGTGAAACGTTCGAGCGGAAATGATCAGTTGACAAATCGGATAGACGCGTATACTCCCGTCAGCTTCGGTTCCTCAGACGGGTCGTACACCCGGCATGTTCGTTCGGAAATCGCAAAAAGCCGATTCGTCCGTTCTCTCGCACCCCATGCTATGGCTTGACGAGCGAATCTTTGGTTAGTCTCCCGCCCCAGCGCATCAAAAAGACCTGAGCTGACCGATACTTAAGGTTGGAGTCGGAGTGCATCTGTCGGCCCGGCGGTATGGGGCGGGACGAAGATGTCTCAGCCGCGATCCGAACCGTCCACAGCTCCAGGTAGTCCAGCAGATTCAGACGAGGAGGATTCAGAAGCGGATGTCGATTACGATGACGTACGCTTTCCTCCCCCTCTCTACGCTACCCGAAGACTGATGGAAGAGGATAGGTTTTGGCGATTATAGATAAACGGAATCCAGGACTCGGTTCACCACGCGGGAAGAGAAGGACAGGACGGTCATATCGCGATCTCACGACTTTGGGTGTTGGTGGTCCAAATGGGAGTGGGATTGTGGATTTGCCTGGGTTGAATGATGGTGATGGGAGGGTGAGGAAGAGGATGATGGCGGGAGAAGCGGTTAAGGTCAATAGCGTTGATGGAGTTGGAGAGGATGGGGAGGCGCTAGGATTGGGATTGAAAGCGAAGGGAGATTAGCGGTCAAGTAAAGTACAGTACCGGTCTCATGCATACAGCTCTGTGTCGTCATCAGCTGTGAAAGGTCATCCTTGCATGAGCGATGCACAGTGCATAGACATATTCTAACGAGGAATGACTACGGTCCGAAAGGACTTAGGAAAAACCGACTACAGTACCTTCTCCGTATTTGGTCTTTTTGTTTTGGAAATTACATATCCATCTACCAGAGATCGAAATGTCGTTATGTTTTTCCTGGTAATCCCTCATATCCTAAAGAGCTAGCTAGCATACGTCCGAGCATCGAGCGCGAAAATAAACCAGAAAAGCTGTTTTGGGGGTTTTGGAATGAACTTCCTGGAACCAGAACCGAAGCTGAAGGATCCTTTTCTTTCCTTTCTCATACCTCCTCTTCTCACCACCTTCTCCGCTCTCCTCATACCCCAATACTTTCTCGCTTTGTTCTCTTTCGCCTCCCTCAAGGCGTATCCCTCCTACTATTCCCTCTTCCTCACGCCGCATCCCTCCTCATCCTGGGCTCCAGATCGCGAGGAGGAAGCCTTGCCGCACCGGGCGCCTCGTTCGGTACAAATCGTACCCTTGGCTCAACGCGCTGTACGTTGTCAGCGAATCTCAACCTCGCAAGCCTGTCGCCGACAGCATGATTCGCGTTCGGGGCATCACGTCGAGGCGAGAACACCATTGATATGCTGATGGAGTTGCTGACCGAGTGCAGCGCGATCGTCTTGCGCTGGACCGCGGGCAAGGATGTAGGCACCAACGCCAGGTATGTGAAGGGGTGCTGGCATGTTGTTGCCAATATGGATGGCGTCGACTTGGGGTTGGCGTTGACATTGGCATTGGCATTGGCATTGGCGTTGCCTTGACCTGCAGCGGCAAGACGCGCTCCGGCTAAAACCAATAGAGCATCCCGGCGCCTGGCCAAGGGCAGCGCCACGCGCCCCTATAAGCATTTGCATATGTAGCGGAAGGAGGCATTGTCTTGTCGAGCAGCTGGGTCAGGAACGTAAACGGCAGCAGGAACCTGACGGCCGTCACGGGCCGGACCATGTTGAGCGGCAGCAGCAGGAGCCTGGTAGCCGGCGAGTCTAGGGACCTGTACACCAGCAGCAACTACTGCTCGCGCACGGTTGGGGAAGGCAGCGTTGACATCGAGTGCCGGCTGAACCTGACCATGCTGGCCGACCGGAATGATCGCCTCGACCTGTTCGCGAAGTTCCTGGATAGCTGGTCGATTGTTGCGGACGCGAGCTGCCCGTACACCTCGTCGAAGGCGGCCGTTAACGCGGTCAGCGGGGTGGGTGTCGATAAGTCTAAGGACATGACGAGCAGCAAGCAGGTTGCGGCAGAGGTAAGCTTCCACGGCAAGTTGAGCCGCAAACTCGTTGTCGACAACGCGACCTTCCTCGATGCGATCGAAGAGATCGATGACAAATCACATCCCCGCAGGGGCACCATAGACGCCGTTCACCGGCTGTGGTCGACCGACGGGACCGAGAGGAGCGGGTAAGGCTCGAGCTCCACCTTGATCACGTTGATGGTGTCCCCACCAGACTCGCCAATGATTCCTGGCGGCGGCGGTCGCGATTGTCCGGAGCGAGATTGCGGGGTAGGACGGCTTGAGTAAGGCAATCGACCCAGACCTGGTCATCGTTTGGCCCGGTATTGCGTCCTGGCTGTGTTTGGCGGAAAGCCTGCATGAAACGACCCATGACTTCCCAAAGGTTGTTAGGGAGTGCAGGCGGGGCGTGGCGTGGATTGGGTCGGCGGGACCATTGGGGTCGAACATTCATGCAGATAGCACATGTAGGCTCCTCCTCGGGACTGCTGTCCCCGTTGCGCGAACCGGCTCCGCTTCTTCGTCACTAATTAAGCGGGACCTGCTCGGCCCCAGGTTCCGCCTTGACCATGACGACATCGCCTTCACGAGCGTTCCCAAGATCGCTTGCCTCTCTGACAGCCCTGATCCGGCCATCCGCGAGATACTCCACGGCAGCTTCGGCGTCCTCGACGAAGTCTGCAACGACGGCTAGCATTTGAAGGTTGGCGATGTTGTTCCCCTGCATCACTTCGACCCCGATCGATGGCCAAGCCCGCTCCCCGCCGTGCAGGTTGGGACCGCTGGTCCCGGCCATTCGGTCAATTGCGGGACTGAGCGAAGAGCGGAGAGTGCTCCTCCTCCTCTGACGAGAGATATCACTGAAGATGAAACCCTGTCGCTTGATGTCGGAAATGGTCGAGACCGACCTGCTCCTGCTCCTAGACCTCGAGGCCCTTGCCTTGCGTTCACCCTTCCCTTCATGCGACTAGCACGAATCATCGGGCTGATGGCGCTCGAGAAGAGCCTGAACTTGCCGTCTAACTTGAGGCTAGACGGTACGGAAGAACGACGTGAGGAAGAGAGGGGGATGCGAAGTCGCTTGGTCGGGCTGAAGACCGGCTCCTCATCGTCGGCCTCCGACATGGCGTCGGAAGCGGGACCGGATGAGTTGTTGGAAGCTTTGGATGTTCGGGTGGGGATCTCGGCCTCAAGGATGTACTTTCTCTTGGGAGGGGAGTTGGAGCGGGAGAGGCAACTACGGAGGACACGGCGACGCGAAGTGGGAAATTATGTTGCCGGTCACAAAGCTCGACTGGACGACTTCCACTTTCGACCTGAAGAAAATGGCTTTGAGATGACTTTTAGCGGACCGCAGAGCACTGGACGAGTGCATTCAACAAGCAACGATGGCTTCGATCGAAGACATCTTCGAAGCTTGAGACGATCAGATTGATGGGGCGAAGTCGAAGAGGTTAGTATAGCCTCAAGGCCGTATGAACCGGGAAAAGGGCAGATGCGAATAACAATATCGGTTGGCATTTGGAACATAGGTATACCAGCACTTTGAGACAATTCAGCTACTGAACTTGAGACATAGGTATTGTGAAGGGTCACCAGTCTTTTGTGGAGGACTTCCAGAGAACCATGAGTCCAATTTGTATCAGACTGCTGCTAGATGTCCCGCATGCCAGGCGGATGCATATGCCATGCATACCACCTTGACAATCGCTTAACTTCGCTCCCGAAAGTAAGCCGGATAAATCCCCTATCCCCTACGACGTCTTACTCATCAGCTTCCTCGCATTCTCCGGTAACAACCTCTCCGCATCTTTCGGGTCCATCTTCTTCAACCCAGCAAGTGGATAAAACTTGCTCAACGCCACAAGCTCCAGCCTCAACCTCTTCATCGCCTCTTCTGTCGTTGAAGCTGGCTCCGGGGGTGAATCAGGTGGAGCGGTGAGAGGAGATGAAACCGCCGAGTGGATGTCGGTTTCCAGCTTGACCTTCTTAGATGCCTTCTCGACTATGATGTCGGATGATCGTGCTCGTTTGAGGGTGCCAGCCTTCCCGAATAATTCCAGGTTGAGACGACTGATCTCCTTCCCTGCCCAATCGAGACCTTCTTTGACTCCTTTCTTCCCGCCAACACTTTGGAACTGAAAGTCATTGGGTTCGCGAAGGAGGAGAGCTATGTCGAGCGGATTGGACGCAGAAGTGAGATTACGCAAAGCGAGACGGTGAAAGGCGGTCCGAGCCAGAGTGAGAAGCTGGGACCGGTCGATGTCGGTCGAAGCGGGATGTGTGAGTTTGTGAAGAGACTGAAGTGTCTGTTGTACGATAGAGTGGACTTTTGACCTGAGGACGCCGTTGTGGCAATTTTCTCGGACAAATCCATCCAATCCAGTCCCGCCTTCTTCCACCTTGATCCCATTCTCTGTGACCCTCCGTTCTGCTCCCTGCACAGCTCCAGCGACAAACGTTTCCACCGAAGAAAGGTACGCCTCCCCTCTCACATCGCCAGTCATCACACCCCTCACCCAATCCCCTGCTCCTCTCCCCATCGGATCATCGTAAACATTGGTAACTCCCGAAGGCGGGACCGCTTGTCTCGGTCTCAAAGGTCTCAGATGTTCCGATATTACCTCCTGCTCATCGGCCACACCCGTTCGATTGGCCAGGTAGGCCATTTCCGCTGTGATCTCCGGATAGACACCCCATTCGAAGGCTCCAAGCTCTCTCGTTCTGAGAGGTGGTGGCTGAGGGAAGTTGGTAAATGATAAGGGAGGCTGACCATTTGGCCCGCCTAATCCATCCCAGTCCCACCACGGATCCCTCCTCATCCCCTTCCAATCTGTAATTCGACATCCAAATCCACCATCCGGTCGAGTATGCTCAAAGACGGTGTCCGGATCATCCATCTCCGCGACGTCCCGCGTCCCATCCAGGTCCCAATGCCTCCATTTCCCAACGAACTTCTCCCTTCCCCTAATCTGCCGCTTTGCATATACTCTCTTGCCGCCTGTAAGGTTCCAGCCCACCGCTAGTGCTTGTAACGAGTCAGGCGGGAAGAGAAGCATCTCTTCTGGGATGTAGATCTGAGGGGGGATGTCTGCCATCGGACGGCGGGAGAGCGCATCTTCGGTTGCTGCTGTCATCTCCCTACCAGATACGGTTGAGGCACCCCTCTCAGATCGAGGTTCCGGGGAAGGGGAAGGCGTTCGGACAAGAGGTCGAGCACGCTCGATGTGCTTCAATCCATGGGTGAGCAGGCGGGTCGCAGAGGTGTGCGGGATGGTGCCGGGAGGATTGAAAGCTTGAGCGGCAGCGGCAAGAGCGCGAAGATCGGCCTGGCGGAGGCGAGGTCAGTACCAGAGCGAGACCTGGCAGATACCATGGCTCACCTCGACTTGATCCATGTCGCGGTACTCCCTATTGTCCATCTTCGACTGCATGGTCCCTAGGTCCATCATTTTATCGTCCCCTCCAACGATTTTAGGGTATTCAGGGAAATCGTCTAGGTTGACTGCCGCAGTCTGTCAGTCTTAGCTCTGTTTTCCGTCACCGAGAGACCCACCAGGCTGGCCGAAGAGAGCATACTACAGGGCATCGAAAGTCAGCTCAGATGTACCTGCACCCGGGCGAAGCTGTTTCTCGCCGACGCGACAACAACATGCTAGCTAACTCACCTCATCTTTCCGCCTCAGCTCCACCATGAGACGTCCTAACAGCTCCTTCAATGGTCTCTTCAATCTCATCCACCTCCCTCCACCTCTCGTCCTGGTATGCAACGATGTATCAAGCGCCTCATCCCCGACCTCCTCCTGACCCGCGCCCTCTTCCTTCGGTGTCGAGATCTGCATACCGGAGGGAGACATGGGTAATGATAATGGATCAGGCTCGGCATCTTCTTCGGTCTCGAACTCGAACTTGACGTTGATGACTTCGGGCGTAGCTGGAGTTGACGGAGGTAGTGGTGGAGGTGGCATGGGTTTCGGGGTAGAGGGGTCTGACGAGAGAAGGCGGGGTGGGATTGCGGATGGTCGACCTTGGGCTTGAGCTTTGCTTGCTTTGGCTCGTTTACCGGATCTACCGTTGCTTTTGGGCGTAGACCTACTCGTACTGGCGATCGGGGTAGCGGGGATATCATCAGCCGGTATAGACGGTAACGGTGGGTCCGGCTCAGGTACATGGGCAACGACAGGCGGTAAGGCGGGTGGCGGTGGGGTCGTAGTGGGCTTGGGAGAGGCGAGTCTTGAGGTTGACGGCACGACCTCTATGTGATCGGTTTTATTGGGCGACTCTGCTGATATGGCGGAAGAAGGTAGTTCGGCAGTAGGGGGCTTGACCTTGATCACTGGCCGCGACGAAGGTCCCGCATGATTTGACCCATCAACGGGAGCAGACACCGCTGAAGGGGGCCGGAGAACGATACTCGGTGTGGTAGTAGGTGTTTTGTGGTCAATCTCGACGGCTTTCCCTTTCCCTTTCCTAGAAGCGATAGCTGGAGCTGGTGCGGGAGTCATGGAAGGACCGGGCTTCGAGGTAAGCGATAGTCTGAGTTTGATGGGAGGGATCCGAGACGCCGTTTCCGATGACATGTCGAAAGTCTCAATAGGGTGAAGTATGACGTGTCATGAAGAACTGGCAGTGGGATTCGCGAGTCGCAAACCGCTGGACTGTGAGAGTGGAGTTTCCTGTAAAAAGCCGGATTTTTCATTCCAAGGGATAAATATTGGTCACGTGATTCTTGTCGTCTCGCTGCGAAGTTTTCTGAATTTCGCCCTTCCTGGGGACGAAGCTGCATTATCAGCTTGGGAAGCCCCCAGTCAGCGCGATGGATAAGCCGCACAAGCTACATCACAAACCTTCGACAGGTTCGAAGGCTTCGAAGAAGGATGTGGCGCAAGGGGTTGACCGGACAGGGGGCAAGAACTACAATCCAAAGGTCAGCTTGAATTCCACTTTTGAGCATCAAATAGCTCCGCATCAGCTATAGGATTCAAAGGGGGAGCAGTTGATTAACTATGCGTGTTAGGCATTCACATCCTCCTCCTACCGCTCCGGCGAACGAGCAGCCCGCCGAACCGCCGAGAAAGACCAACAACGTCTCCATGTCCCCCTCGTTAACCGTAACCCCGATGAACGCAAAGTCACCGCCGAGAAAGGCAAAGGGATGGCCGAAGGTCGTCTCCCTCCACCACCCATCGTAGTTGGTATCGTTGGTCCACCAGGTGTCGGGAAATCTACACTGCTTCGATCATTGGTTAGACGGTATACGAAGCATAACCTCACTCAGCCGCAGGGACCGATCACAGTCGTCTCAGGGAAGACGAGACGGATTACTTTTGTGGAATGTGGGAATGATCTGAATAGTATGATCGACCTGGGGAAGGTGGCGGATCTGGTTCTGTTGATGATTGACGGGAGTTTCGGGTTTGAGATGGTGAGTGACTCGCTCTCTCGGCTCAAGTTCAGCTTGTATGGCTACATTAAAGTCGAGGAGCGGGGCCACGGCGCTAACCATGGCTTCCAGGAAACATTCGAGTTCCTCAACATCCTCCAATCCCACGGTTTCCCCAAAGTCCTAGGTCTCCTAACCCACCTCGATTTAATCAAGAAATCCTCCACCCTGAAAGACACCAAGAAACGGCTAAAACACCGTTTCTGGACCGAGATCTACCAAGGTGCCAAACTCTTCTCCCTCTCAGGAGTGATCAATGGTCGATATCCAGATACCGAGATCAACCTTCTCTCCCGCTTCATCTCGGTCATGAAGTTCCGTCCCCTCGTTTTTCGGAATCAACATCCTTATCTCCTGGCAGATCGGATACAAGACCTGACACCACGTGAAGCGATCCGTGAGAATCCCAAAATGGATCGGACGATAACGCTGTATGGGTATTTGAGAGGACCGAATCTGCCAGCGAGGAACGCGAAGGTGCACATACCTGGAGCTGGGGATCTAGAGGTGACAGAGGTGGAAAGATTGGGTGACCCGTGTCCCCTTCCTACATTGGAGAGCGAGAGAAGACGGAAGATGGGGGAGAAGGCGAAACTTATTCATGCGCCGATGAGTGATGTCGGCGGAGTGATGTACGACAAGGATGCGGTATATATCAATGTTCCAGGTAGCTTCAGTCGGGAAGGTATTGGTGAGTCTGTGTCAAAACCCGAGTCAGGTCCAAGTACTGATTTGGTTTCAGCGCCGCAAGGAGAAGGCGAGCAGATGGTCATGGATCTGCAAGAAGCTACACGAACCTTCGGCGAAGGCATCCAGCAGTCCCAGATTCGGCTGTTTGGGTCATCGTCTGCACCGCTGGATGTTTCGCATGAGCGAGTTAGGCGGAGAGCTGAGCCCCGAAACGGGGGACCGTTGCTGGGCAGGGCGGATGACGAGGGGTTTGAGGAGGACGAGAAGGAGAACGAAGACGACGATGGAGAACTCGATGCTAACGGCTTCGAGGACGAGGAGGATGAAAGCGATCGTTCACCTGCTGGTGGTTCGGACGAAGAGCGAGACGGGGATGTTGCATTTGCTTCTTCCGACTCGGACGGCGATCTTGCGGAAGCTACTGGCTTCGAACAAGACAGTCGTCGAATCGACTTACCCGATGACGACGATATGTCAGATTCGGAGGACGGAGATATTCCGCAGTGGAAGCAGAACATCTCACAACGCGCTGCTAGCGGTTTCGCCGAACGAATGAGAAGACGAAAGGATCTCATGACCTTGATATATGGCGACGAGCTCAGTCCGGAAGAGATTGCTGCAGGGAAAACAAGACTGTCTTCGGCGGATGCCGAGTCTTCCGAGCAGGCAGTCGAAGGCTTCTTCAAGGTCAAGGATGCGGGTCGCGAGATGGGAGACGATGGGGATCAAGTGAAGGATCAGCTTGACGCGAAAGCGCTGGAGGCGAAGTGGACGGACGAGGCGATGCTCGAGGCAGTCAGAGGGATCTTCATCACTGGTCCAGTCGGGGAGGTGGATGAGGAAGGACAAGCGTATGAGGAAGAAGGCGGTGACTTCGAGGATGTTGAAGGGTGCAGTGAAGACGGTGCAGATGTCCCCTACGTCGGGGCGAAGCCGCCCGTCGACCACGAGGCAGCTCGTTCCCAGGCTCTCGCTCGGAAGAAGGATGCGCTGGCTGCGAAGTTCGACGAGCAGTACGACTCATCAGACGATGAGGGGAAGCTCGACTTCTACGATGCGCAGAAGGCCGAGATGGTGCGGCAACGGCAAGTCAATGAAGCTGAGTTTGAGGGACTTGACCTGAATGCTCGAGCTCAGATTGAAGGGTACCGATCTGGATCATACGTTCGTCTCGAAGTCGAGCACGTTCCTTGCGAGATGATCGAGCATTTCGACCCAGCATGCCCCATAATTGTTGGAGGGCTTCTGTCAGCGGAGGAGAGATTCGGCTACATCACTATTCGGATCAAGCGACATCGATGGTTTACACGTACGCTCAAGACGAACAACCCGCTCATCTTTTCGCTCGGATGGCGAAGATTTCAGTCACTCCCGATCTACCACCTAGACGATCACTCGATCCGAAATCGGCTACTCAAGTACACGCCAGAACACATGCATTGCTATGCGACCTTCTATGGACCTGTATCGACCCCAAACACCGGTCTATGCGCATTCAACACCCTATCCGCTGAAGCGCCTGGTTTCCGAGTATCCGCGACTGGAGTGGTACTTGATGTCGATCGGTCGACGAAGATCGTCAAAAAGCTCAAGCTTACCGGTGTGCCATACAAAATCTTCAAGAATACCGCTTTTATCAAGGATATGTTTAACTCGGCTTTGGAGGTCGCTAAGTTTGAAGGAGCGAATATCCGGACGGTCAGTGGGATCAGGGGTCAGGTGAAGAGGGCTTCAGCCAAGCCAGAGGGATGCTACCGGGCTACCTTCGAGGATAAGATCCTCATGAGCGATATCGTCTTCCTCCGTGCTTGGTACTCGATCGAGCCGAAGAAGTTGTACAACCCTGTCACTTCGCTCTTACTCTCCGACAAGACTGGCTGGAAGGGAATGCGCTTGATCGGTCAAATTAGGCGGGACGAAGGCGTCCGAACACCTCTTAACGCCAACTCCTCCTACCGACCCGTACAACGCACGACACGTCGGTTCAACCCGCTTAAAGTCCCTCGGAAGCTCGAAGCCTCCCTCCCATACGCGAGCAAGACCAGGACCCTCTCAAAGCAAAAGAAACCGAATTACCTTCAATCACGAGCGGTCATCATGGAACCAGAGGAGAAGAAAGCCGTTGCCTTGCTTCAGCAGATCCACGCATTGCGAAAAGATAAGGTCGCGCGACGGAATGAAAAGAAAGAGGAGAAGAGGAGGGAACATCGGAAGGATGTTGCTGAGAGTTCGGAGAAGAGGGAGGGAAAGGTCAGGGAGGAGAGGAGGGAAATTTTGAGGAAGGAGGGGATTAAGCGGAAACATCAGGAGGAGGGAGGGGGTGGCAAACGGAGGAAGTGAGGGGGTGGGCCGCGGGTCACGATGGCAGATGCAGGCCTCGGAAGCTTGACAGAAGGGGACTGATCGTTCCGATACTTGTCGGAAGTACTGATCTCGGAGTGAGAGGCAGGAGTTTCCCGCTGATCCGCTCTGACCCCTTTGCAGCCATACCTGGCTCGAGCGGGTCGTCGATTCCCCTGCACAGCCAACGAAAATCCTCTGAACATCTCCAATCTCGAGCAATATGTCGAGATTGGGCCGATGTAATCGAGTATCAAAGCGTTGGATCAGCTTCACTTCCCCACTGCCGACACATTGCCTCTCCTGACGGCAACCTTGGTTCACTACGAGATAGTGCTAACCTCCTTTGTACCTTCCCACCTTGTCCTTTATCTGTCGCTAATCACTCCTTTGTCTTTCGAACCGAGTTTCCTTGATATGCTCCTATGTTCTGACGACTGATGCGTTAGAGGCTGACTGACCTATCTCAAGCCAAGAAGGGGACATCTTGGCTGACTGCCCTCGTCTCTTCTCCATCCCGAATAGATCATACTGCTGGAATTGCTCGAATCGATCGAGTGGTTCCTGTATTACCGGGGACAGACATTATGGCACGAGTTCAGTCTTATCACCCTAGTGTCCAAACAGAGGTGAAACTAAATGATCGATCGGCCTTCTGTATGTATCTCTCTCCGTTGCTGTACTAGGCAGATTCACCTTCGCTGACCAGACCAGACGATCGCTCCCTCTCCCATATCGATGAGAGACGGGATGATCATTCCCATCCGATACCACGACGCCTACCGACGTATCCATACTCTCCATACCTACCTCCAAAACATCGAACCCAAGAAGGTAACCGTCAAGTCGCGAAGGCAAACGAGACCGATCGTCCGTCGAATCGGTATCAACCCTCTAGAGGTGCACAGCGCGATGCGAAATGGAAGAAACGTTATACCGAGAGAAGCCACCTGGATCCGAGTCCTGGTTTTGGGTATGGTGGTGGTATGGAGGTCGAGAGGATGAGAGCGGAACAGAAGACGGCGATCGGGAATGCTAGAAGGATGAGGGCTGAGATGCTGGAGAGAAGGGCAGAGGAGGAACGGAAGGTTCGGAGGGTACAGTTGCAGGTATTCGTCCATGCCAGGTTCGTTCTCAAGTTTCCGGCCATCCGCCGTTTTCTGAGATATCTTTGCTGATGTAAGAGGATCAGGCCGACATGTTGCGCTTGGGAAGGATGCGAAGCGATCTTGAACTCCTGGGCATTACTCGAAAAACATCTTCATCACGCTCACCTTCACTCGGATTGCCATGATCCTCGGGATGGCGAGGGGTTACAGTGTCGCTGGGATGGGTGCGGAGAGATTTCCGGAGCGGGTGAGGAGATCTACAGGCATTGTCTGCTTGGACATATGGGTTGTTTCGGGGCGAGGTGTCCTTTTGGTATGTCGAGCTCCAGTGGTACAGCCCGAAGCTTTTCTTCTTCGTCCTCCGTTGTTTCTCCGTCACTCATATAGAGAAGCATGTGGAGAGTCAAGCTGACACCCGTTCTCTCGTAGACTGCCTATACGAAGGCCCATCCTTCCCGGAACTCATGGCTCACATCGCTCGACGACATCCTACCGCCACCCCCGACGACTTTATACCTGGTCTGATCCACCATCGACCGATCGAGTTGCCCACATCCGCGTCCAAACTCCCGCGTCTGCCACACTTTGCAAACATTCACTCTGACAGACAGGCTGTGGCACCGTACGAAGCTGAAGTGGGCGTTCGGACGAAGAGGTTAGTGTCGAAGGGTTGTTTCAGTGGACGGCGGCCAAGGAAGGAGGATTACGAGGATAAAAAAGGGGCTTTGGTTGCTATCGGTGCGGCACTGGAGAACGCTAGGCGTTTTGGGATGGTGAATGACAGGAAGAATGAGTACATGGGAGAGCCAACGAAGTGAAACCGAAGGAGGGAATGAGAGTAGACGGTGGGGCAGTTGTTGAAGAAGTGAACGAAGCGGTATCTACGGAATGCTCGAATATGGAGATCGAGCTCGTGGATTTGATCTCACAAGCGGGAAAAGATGCGAAACAGGATACGTTGTTGAGAGAGATCAAGCTGGCCAGGAAAGACAGTGATACAGCGGGGAAGAACGCAATACCTGATCCGCCAGAATCGAAGAGACGCCTAACAATCAACGTCTCACACAAGTTGGGCGACATGCTCAACAACAGTCTTACAGAGACCCTCACCTCGTTGTCAGACCAAAGTCCGACAAGCTCTGAATACAAAGATCATCGCAAACGCTCTGTCGTGAGTGCTGCGCGGATTGAGGTATCAAATGGGTCGAAGAGGAGTGAGCGGTTGAAGAAGAGGTTTCAGGGGAGTATGAGTACGGAAGGCGGACTAGAAGTCTTATGAATTGAGAGAGTGTATTAGTGAGAAGATGCGAACACCTTGTCTAGGTTCAGTACGGTGCTTAGCAAAGGCCAGCTCTTTTATCGCCAGGTATAACTTAGCTGAGGAAGACTTTTACTATGAACGATCATGCAGTTGTCATCAATGTGTACGTGAATTAGACAATGGCTTCCTTCCCGCTGTCATGCAACCTTCCGGCTTCACGAAGCTAGCGACCCAGCCCAAGCTCTCAGGTCCTCCGGCGTCATCGTGGATTTGATTATCCAGTCGGATGCCTTAACAGTATGGTCAGTCACGCAGCTTGCTGTGGTAAAAGCCAAGAAAGGCTTCTGTGACCTGAGGCGAGCTGAACGCACCAATAAATCCTGCGGACTCCTCTTCCCTGGATCTTTGTCCAAACACCCCTCCACAAAACTCACCGCCTCCTCCGGGAACTGCTTATACCGACTAACCAATCTCGGTGCCGGCTCATTCACTATATGCTGTAACAAATCCAGTATACTCATCGTATGTCCTCCTCCACCTAGGCTGACTCCATCATTCGCTTGTGGTCGCTTGGGAAGGGTGGCATCGGGGTCCAAGTCCAACTCTTCGGGGGAGTCGGAGAATGGGAAACGACCTAGTGCGAGCTCGATGAGGGATATGCCGAGGGACCAGACGTCGGATTTTATGGTGTAAGGTGCGCCTTGGATGCGTTCCGGCTGGATATTCACGGAACGAACGAGTTCGGAAGAGCAATATTGACGTCAGGGTGGTCCTGACGCCTCCCTGCTGCCAACTGTCACTCACGCTCATATAGGTGCTGGTACCGACAAAGGTGTTTGCAATCGAGTTGATGAGCTCGCCGGAGACGCCGAAGTCACAGATCCTGATTTCTCCGGCGGTATTGGCTAGGATGTTGGACGGTTTGATATCTGTTAATGTGGCGCCGCGATCAAGCGAGTAGTGAAGGCAATATATGAGTGCACATGGGGCAGCGGACAGAACATCTTCAGCAAGCTGAGCAATCTGCGTTCCCGCATACCCACCGCGGTGAATAATCCGATGTACGTCGTAAAGGTACATCAAGCCTTTCAGCACCGCTTCCGCTACCTTTCCCACCACTTCGATCGGTACAGAGCCATTATGCCGGTAAATGTAGTCGAGCGAACTAGGAAAAACATTGTTAGCCTTCTCACTGGGGCTTTCAAGCCTGAATGGCTGAATGAGCTGCTAGGGGAAGACTAACCCCGCATCCATGTATTCCATGACGATACCGACGTGAACATCGACCGGGAAACATCCATAGTACCCAACGATGTAAGGTGAGGAACAGTCGTTCATGATCTGCAGTTCTCGAAGGATCTGTTTTCGGACCGATGGTTTTGCGTCGACGAGGATGAGCTATGTGAGAGGTCAGTCCATACGATCTGATGCACCACCCGCGAGTCTCCCGCCGAAATTATCACCATTCAACGAGCACCGCTGAAGCGACTCATGTCGAGGTGCATCTCTTGGGAGGGCACGCGAAACATGAAACAAATCAAAGGGAGAAGCCGTCCCAAGCTCACCTTTCTCGCCATCACGCACTTCCGTTTCTTATTCCAAACCTTCGTGACCGTCCCACCATTCCCAGCTCCCAGATCGGCAAGTACATCCAAATCCCCATCTTTCACCAGATCCTCCCCATTCTTATCGGTCTTCCTCTTCCCTCCCTTCGAACCTCCAGCACTCCCAGTAGATTTTTTCCGATGACTAGAAGAGGAACTATCGCTCTGAACAGCCAGATGAATCGGAGTAGTCGGAGCGTTGGGGCTACTGGATGGAGGTGAATCGAGGAGACTCGCGGTGGAGGAACTTGATTGACTGGAGAGTTGAAGTCGTTCGATATCTTGTCGGAGTTTATCTGCTTCGGAGGTCCATGGAGTCTCATCTTCGTCTTTAGCTCCGTTTGGGAGTTGAGGAGCTGCACGGGTGGGTTGTGGGATTGATTTGGAGATATCAAGGCCGAGGGGTTTCTTTCTTGATGCAAAGGAGGATTTTGGAGTTGCGAAGGTTGTTGAGGGGGTAGATGAGTCCGAGGTGGTGCTGAGGGAAGGGATGGATTTGGAGCTGGGAGCGAAGCGGGAGCTAGAAAGGGGTGGTTGAGACATAACGTAAGGACTTCCACTACCTGACTCGCGTATGTTGTATCAAGCAGCACACTAATCAGCGAGTAAAAGGTCAAGGTCAAAGCAAGCACGATAAAGGAAACCCTCTTTGATGTGGGGGTCCCCAGCCTGATCACTGACATACCACGCGTCATTTACGTAAGCTGGACGAATCCCGTCTCTCAGCGAGAATATCCGGGGGGGGTCCCGACGCGACTAATACTCATGTTCCACTGCCCTCACTGTCTCGTAGTGGCTAAGAACCGTCCCTTTTTTCACTGCTGCAGTCATGATCTAATAAGTTAAATTCTCGACTGACAGTGTAGACTCATCTCTATACGACGCGCCGAGCTGGGACCGAAAAGCAAGACTACCCTTCCCTTGCCCTGGCCCGAGCTTTCCTCCCTGTCCGCCAGGAGCTAGGCACCTTCGGCATTCGGCCTTCGTAACACAGACGGCGCAGAGTCGAGTCAATTAGGAAATGGACCAGCCGTACCAGTACGGGGAGCAGTACGGGGAGCCATCCCGGTCCCCGCCTCTACCGCTCCCAACTTCCCCCAAGCAATCCCTCCGCTCATACTCGAACACCTCCATCGACAGCATCTCCCCTTCTTTCGACAATGCTCCGTCCCTCTCATACTTGCTTCATGAGCTTCCACCCTCAGGGTCGAGCTCAAGTACCGGTTCCGCTGTATACCTCGGTAATCTGGGTTCCCCTTCATTACCACAGACCGAACTCCTACAACGGTCACCGATAATTCGGATGTCGACTGGGATCGCCAGTGCTCGGGTCGGTCTGGGCAGTCCGAAGCTGGACTTCGGAAAGGATTGGGGTGGCGGACGAACCAAAGTCAGCTCGGAATCTGAGCAATTTGTTAACGAAGAGGGAGAAGAAGCAGTAGTGGATGAGGTGGCGGAGGCTTTGGCACAGGCAGCCGAGGATAGGCGGATGGACGAGGATGACCGGAATACCTTGCCCAAGAGAGGCTTCGTAGGCTCGACTTCGCCAGGTTTGGCAATCGAGGAAGAGCAGAACACCTTCAATGAGGAAGCAGACCGCAGAGTGAATGTTGATGAGGTGCGTTGGCTGACGCAAGCCAATACTAGTGCTGAATCTAAACGATCTCTAAGCAGGCCTCGTCGACGGACCCGTCTACTCATAACTCCCTCCACCTCAGAGGCTCACCCCACCCACGACGGATAACTTCGCGCTCACCCCGTCCAATACCTCACCGATACGACTCCACCTCTTCCACCTCTTCTGCTCAGCGAATTAACTCGCCAGGACTGCGAAGAACAGCTCTCCCGTCTCAAATGTCGCCATCCGCATCTCATTCCGGCTCCTCTTCCTCCGGAGTCGGCAGCAGCGTAAGGCGACAGGAGAGACATGGCATGAATGGCACAGCCAGACGCTTCTCGACGGATCTGGTGACGCAGATCAGCCATCCTAAGAGCCATGCCAGTAGTACATCGCCACAACGCGACGCACAGCTAAGGAACGGAGGCAAGCCACAATCTCCTTCCGGATCGGCATCACCATATAGATATCCAGGCCATCGTCATTCCCCTTCAGCACCACCTGAGCGACCAAGCTCGATCGGCCGGTATGACGGAGGGGATAATACGCTAGCGGACGAGACAATCACGGAAGTTCGGTATGAGGAGCTGGACGAACATATTCGAAAGGCTGAGGAGGGGATCCAGCGGACCTACTCTCGACGTCCACGCGCTTCTAGCGAGATGTTGGACCGGTCGAAACCGGAGTCAGACACTATAAGAAGGACTGCCGTTCCGAGGACCAGCGTGTCTCCTGTAGCTATGTCTGCCTCAAATGTTAGGCGGAGCGCGACCAAATCAAGCGTTTCCGCTCGAATGCCAATCGGCGAGTCCAGATATCATCACGTGTCGGTGGTGAATGGCGACGAAGACGAAAGGGATCGAAGTGGAAGTAGCGGTGGCATCGGCAGAAGAAAGCTTTTACCCGCAGAATTCAAGACTAATGGCCTTGTTTGTCTGTGCTTCGCCATTTCGGCGGCATGGCTGATGTCCAAGCAGTTCACTCCCTCGCCGAAACCTTCCGGTAGTGCGGCTTACGCTTCTCCTGCCCAGGAGATGACCTCCTCGCGATCGACCCAAAATCATCGATACGATTCCTCAACTCATCGCCAAGACCCGTCACCCCTTCCGTCTCGTTTCTTTGAGACATCTCGACGCACTCCCGAATTCGATAACATCCTGTCGCCGTCCGATCGAATAAATATGCGCGATTTAGACGGTCTTGAGCGAAGTGCCAGCGTAGCGAACGGTCAAGGATACAGCAAGCGCTGGACCGACTCAGACGTTGGTCTCCCTCGATGTCGTGAGGTTTTGGACGATCGCGGCCTACCTATGTCCAAAAGAATACAGCAGGGCGATAGGCGAAGACCTAAAAGTGTGCTCGACACCAATACGGATCGCAACCGTTACTCGACCCGCGGCGGTAGCACTGATGCAGCGGCGATTGTACGCAGCAGCGAGCGGAACATACGCACTATGGCGAGCGATCGAGATTTCGGCTCTCGAGCTTCCAGGCTTATCACGCCAGCAGACCCTGTTTCAGCTGTCGGAGCAGCTTCTGAGCTTATCGAGTCGGGCAAGAAGGATCCTCTTGCGGTCCTGAGGCGCATCGAAGCTCAGCGGGCAGAGCTCAAGCACCATTGGGAAGTGCAACGCTCCGCATCCGTCCTTGGCGATCGGGAGGGGGCTATGCCGAGCTCGAGATTCGATTGTATGCCTGAGCATGTCCGGCCGGCAACATCGATGTCACGTCTACGAGAACAGCCTGCTGCGCTTCGAACAGCTCCGATCGAGCGCCGAAGCTTTACTCACGACGAAGCCGACAGTCCTTCACTTCACCGTGCTGGATCGAGGATGAGCCATGTCATGTATCCGTCAACTGAGCCACGACCTGTGCGGAGTAGCACTTCCCTTGGTAAACCCAATTTGGCGCCTCTCGATGTCAACAGCGCATCGACGGAACACTGTCGACTCCTAATCGAAGCTTTTCAATTGCTCGAGGCCAAGTTTCCTGGCGACATGAGTGGGATAGCGAACGGCTTTGAATCAACAACGCGGACCTCAGAATCGATTAATACTGTTCTCCGCACCGCCATCCAGCTCGCCACCCAGATTGCAGTGGATATCGAGGTCACCCCGGAAAAAGTCCGAGACGAGCTTGCGAAGCTCACACTCATCCTCCGAGACGCTAGTCGAGCAAGTGATCAGAACGTACGTGACCTCACGCGGATCATGCTCGATCTTACAAAGGCGCTTCGAGATGGTAACAACAGCCGAACAAGTAATGATATCCCGAGGCGATGGCGACCATCCAGTCCATCAGCCAATGATTCCCCAGTCCGGCGACATCAAGACCTCCTCCGACCGGCAACGAGTATGGGCGACTACTATTCCCCTTCGAAGCGCTTTTTGCGGGATCCGATCCCACCGAGCATGACGACGGATCGAGATCGTTCTCCGACCAACATCTCCTCTTTCGTATCGACAGTTCGCGGTTTGGGTGGTTCTACACCTCGTAAAGAAGACCTTCCACCTATCGAAGCTTCCCCGCCTGCTGTCTTCTCCACCAAGCAAGCGGAGATTCCCGCTCCTCGCAATCATGAATCACCTCGGAACGTGCTTCGGAAGAAAGCGTCAGCTACGAGCACCCATACAGTCCGAGGCTCGCTTATCCTCCCTTCCGCATCGAAACTCCGGACGACCACAGCAATCAGCGCCATCACGGCCGGAGACATGTCCCCGACAAAAGCAAGATCCCTTAGATCGCAGAAGAGTACATTAGAGTGGGATGCGAATGGGCATGCGCAAGCGGAATCATCAAGTCCGATGAGTCGGTTCAGCTTCCATACCGCTGAAGAACACATCTCATCCCCACCCGAAAGCTTCGTGGAGACGGACGCGGTGAGTCTGCTGGCTCAGGCTGCGAAGAAGCGAGAGGATTTGCGTGGAGGTATGAACGGGCTGGGGAAGCGAGCGGCGAATGGAGATGCGGATGATGTGGGGAGGAGACCTAGCTTTAGTGAGATATTCAGGGCGACCTTGAGAAGGACTACGGGGAAAGAGGGGCGATAGCGAACATAGTGTTGCGGCCCGTAGTTTTATGGGAAAGCCGTGCCTGTAGTGCAAGAAGGACCCAATTATGGTAGGCGTTAAAGTTTCGTACATCCACCATGTACCTCAGGGGCAAGCGGTCCGCGGTCGTTAAACGACCTTCCGAAGCGTTTAAAGTCATCCACGGAGAATACGGGAGTCGGACGAGGAAAACGCCAGCGGGAGGATGTAACAGGGTTCGGCGAAAGACCTTCGTACATTCAAGTCGCCCGCCCCATCCTCCTTTGCGGCTGCCACACCACCTATACAGTTTTTATTCCCCTCAAGCGCCTCTTTTCCACCTCAATACCAAGAAGCAAGTCGAAGATCTCCCCTTGCGTCCTCTCCACCTGCTTCCCGATTGCCTCAGCTCGCTCGGGATAGTCCGCCAAGATGTTTGTCCAGTTATCGATCGCGGTGAGTTTCGTTTGCATTGCCGTCTGCATCGTTCGAAGAGCCTCTGATGTAACGGTGGGAGTATGCGTAGGTGGGTTGAAGCCAGAAGTAGTGGGGAATGATGTTGAAGCAGACGCATGAGCGGAATGAGGGGGTAGAGGGGAGACAGCGGTATGAGTAGGAGTGATGACGCCATTGGAAGCTTTCGAAGTGGAAGTCGGATGGATGGTGGCGGGAGCTTTGGCCTGGCCTTTATCCGTACGTGCCCGCTTCATCGGTGGCTGCTGAGGTGATTCAGCTCGAGATAAGCCCTGTGCTGACTTAACAGTCCCGCCACCTTCATCGATAGGTCTCCATCGGATAGTCAGTCCACTAGGATTTTTTTTCAGAACGACGAATCGAGTAGGTCGACCATTCGCGTCGATCATGCTCGCAACCTTATCTTGCGCCTCGACCCATGGCAAAAAAGCAGCCTTGTGCCGCAGTCTCTTGGAATCAAACTGTGGCGGATATGGGATCACTGTCTTGTAAGGCAGCATCTCTTTCGACGGAGAGACAGCCGAGGTACTGGCCCTGGATTTGATCGCAGCCGGTGTATTGATCACACGCTTCTTTCGCTCGTCCAACGTATCTCCCAATTCACCCGGCAAGAGCGGCTTCGATGTGATGATAAGAGGGCCGTTTCTGGAAGATTTGAACGTAACTTTCCTCGTGGAACGACCTCGATCATCCGGCTCAGCAGCTAGACCCCACAACTGCTCTGTCCTCCATTCGATGACATCGTCCTTTCTGCTGAGTCGCGCTTCGGGAGTCGTCAGATGCGGAGGCCACGGGACATGGAAGATCTTCTCATCGTACGAGGGCGGCTCATCATCACGATCCGCATGTCCGTCAAAGATTGGCGAGAGTTGAGATCGTCCGGCCGTTTGCTGGGATGAAGCCAATGCGAGCGAAGGCTGATGGGGACCACCGTTCACCCACTCGGAGTTCGCTACCCCCGAAGGGAAAGCACGCTGATGAACCGAGCCAGCACCCCACCGCCTACTTTCTCCCAAGAATAGCCAACACCATCATCCCGCCAAAAAGTCCCCTGGAATTTGAGCTTTCTACCCTGTTCACGCAGAACCTGTACCTTCTCCTTTTTAAACCCTAGGCGAGCTGCGTTTCGCTTCGAAGGCTTTTTGGAGAAACATTCCGGCGGTATATCCTCCTTTCTAGATTTGATTTCTGTTAGCAACCGCGAAGATGGCTTGGACTGAAGGGGAGTATGCAGGGGAGAAAGCGGAAGGCGCTCGATCAAGAGCCAGAGTAAAGGGAACAATGAGGGAGGGGAGGCAAACGGGAAGAAGCATGGGTCTCCTGATAGGGTATGAACGGATGGGAAGAAGTATAAGGGGCGGGAAAGCTGAGGAATGGGAACCAGGCGAAATCGTCTCTTTCCTCCTGTTCCAACCTCGCCTGTTTGAACTTACTCCTACATCCCTTCGGAAGAGTCGCAAAGACAAGCTCACCGGAATGCCAACACTCCCTCCAACCTCGTACCCTCATCAACAACATTCAGACTCTCCTCCTCGTCCTCATCCTCAACCGTAGGTTTCATATCCTCCTCCTCCAACTCGTCCCGTTCGACCTTCACAGCCTTCTCCTTCCCTTTCTCCTTCCCCTTCTCCTTCCCCTTGACGGACGTAGCTCGCGTAGGTTTGAATACCATCTTCTTCGTCTCTGTGTTCGGCATAACGGGAGTCGAAGGCTCGGGACCAGGGGGAGGCTGTACAGAAGCTGCTCGAGAGGAGGATGAGGAGCTTTCGAAGACTGAGTGATTTGCTGATGGTGATGAGGAGGGGAAGTTATACTCGGGATGGGGCGGGCTATACCTCCTACAAATTCTCAGCAAGGATTTCAGCTCCAACCTCGAAAAAAAAGACATACTTTGTGACTTGATGAGGATGACTCGGCTGGTAGTAAAATGATGGACCAGCTGCAGGTAGAGGAGCATGATTACCATTCGTCATCCACCTAGGACCAGTAGGTATAGGCGGAGGAAGAAACCCTTCCCCTGGACCTACTGGCCCACCTCTACAACGACCCCTCATCATACCCCGAGGAGGAAGTCCACCTCGACCCCTCGGTGGGAGAACTCGGACGGCAGGCGGACCATTGACCGCTATGTTTCGGTTTGGAAAGCCCAGGACGTCCCAATCTTCCCGTCGTCGGGGAGGTGGGCCGGGAGGAGTCATCTCCTTGGCGTTAAAGAGCTGTTCGAGTTGGTGAGAGATGGTCGAAGAGATTTCTGTTATTGAGGCTTGGACATGTAACTTGGTAAGATGTTGCACGTGATTCAAACGCTTCAGGCCTGATCGCACGCCTAATCGCATGTATCACGGGTTATCACGGAACGCACGGGAGATCTTTTGTCCAGCCAAAAGAAACCTGTCGATGAATGCGCCGCACGCATTCAGACAGCCTGATCACCAGGGGGGGACACCATCTGACTCTGGCTTTCTCCTCACTTCCAGGCTATTGTATGTGGTGGACTGGGAGTCTTCCCAGATCCAGCCTCGCTTCTCCGGTTTCCCCATCATCCAATCTCGCCACCTCAACGAGATGTATGCGTTAGAATGCTGAAGAACGCCAATGTATCACCCCACACCTGGCGACTGATCCTCATGCCTAGCATGTTCCAACACCTCCCTCAGAAGCCTCACAAAAGCTTCTTCCCCATCCACTCCTTCTTTCCCGACCTGATCATCAAAAGCCTTTTCGAGCAAAGCCCATTGCTCCCTTTCATCTTGATGCTTCTGGACCCATAAGACATACTCCGCTTCCGTCCATCCGTGGACTTCATGCGGCAATCGGAGAGGTGAGAGGACGATGATATGGTGGAGAACGATGAGAGCGGGGAGGTGGACGGTCTCAACTGGGTTGGCTAATGATGCGATATTGGCGAAGAGTAAGGGTCTAGACAATCTCAGCGATGGAGTCCCTCTCAAATGCAGTCTCGCGGCGGGAAATAAACTCACCGGAAAGCCCGGAGAGCTGAATACTCGTCTCCTAGACGCTCAAGCTTGATTCCGCCCCTCGCACCCTGCACTTGCCCGACGTTCAGGAAGCTAGCGAGACCCATCTCAAGTTCCGTCATATCCCCAGTAAGCTTGAGCTTCCCGCTCTCACCCAGTGGTCGAGCAATACTAGCGTGAATCAAGAACGTCTGGATGAGGAATCGCCCCAGACTCAACACCCTGCGTCAGATTCAGTACGAGTTTAGGAGCGCCAACATTCAACTGACCAATCCCGCATGAATTCGCCTAATGACATCCGGCCGAGTACCTCATTCCGGATGAACGAGAGCTTATCGATCAGATCCTGCATGTAAGGGCTGCCACCGCCGCTCCCCATCGACAGCGGATCCATAGGCTTTGAAAAGTCAACTCGATGTATTCGTCCGAGGATCGAGGCGAACTCGCGTCGGAAGCCAACGTCGAGCGCGTCGGTAATGCGTTTGTATGAACTTTCTATGGTCTAACAATGGATAACATCAGCTCAATACGCTCAAGCGTGTCTAGTCGCTTCTCACGTCAATGGTCGGCTTCATAATCACCCAGACCTTTGGTGGAAACTCCGTCTGCACGAAGAGGAGGTTGTACCAGCAGTGATACAGACAGCTTATGAGATGCGCATTAACAGTCTGGGCGGGCGTAGCGTTAGGACCGATGAGCGATGTTGCTGTGAAATCTCGGACAAGCTACCGATTACGCTGAGCGGACTGGCTGGAAGTACGTTCCGGACGCACCATCCCATCGATCTTCTGCACCAACGCTTCTATGACCTTCCCAGCATTCCTCGCAACCGTCCGGACAAGCAAAGGATCGAAGCGCGCAGAATCCAGCTCATTCGTGATTGTACGTGCTACAGTCACCCCTTCGCCAGCACCGGGCGGATTGCCGCGAGCTGAGAGGTATTGTGTGAAGGCGGCGGAGACAGCTTCGTTCATCCGTGTGGTCGAGCGGGAGAGGTAGAGGGACTCGAAGGTGGATATGGATCGGAGGACGAGGACTGCTTCGGGACTACAGGGTAGGGTCAGCTTAGCTCGTTATAGTTGCAGCTGGACTCACCTCTGGTGATCTCGAGTGTATACGGTGTCGGTGTGAACAGCGATCTTCGCGAAGAAGTCGTGGAACAAGCGAAGTAGGCGAGGGTATCCAGAGCTCAGTGCTTGCTGTAGCCAAGCGGAAGCTGAGCCGGTTTCAGCTATACACCTAGTCACCTAGCCCAATGAACGAACATCGAGCAGCCTCCTTCGTCTGTGCTTCGAAAGCCTTCGCAAGCGTCGTCCAGAAAGTGAAGCTCGGCTTCTCGTCCAGAGTCTGAGCATTTATGAGTATTTATACCAGTCCGTGGAACCGAACCCACCTTCATGACCTCTTCAAGGAACTCCACCTGCGTAACAGCATCCCGCTTCATCTTCAATACCTTCTCCAGTGTGTACACCTTATCTCACATCAGCCTGAACTGTCTTCCATCTGGAAGTCCTGAGCAGCCCACTTTGATGCAGCAATTCGCAACATCCTCAATGACCCTCTCCAACCTCACCCAAAGAACCTTTGCCCATTGCTGTTGATTCGCCGAAGTCGGCTCCGTAGCAGGTCGAGCTCGAGCGGTGAACTTGATAGCGTTATTGGATGCATTCCCGTCTGCAATCCAGCCAACCCGTTAGAATATTTCATGTATCCGGTAAGAAGAAAACTAGGCTCACCCTTCCCAGTGACTTCTCGACCTATAGCAACCGAGTCAAAAGCCCTCAGTATCCGTAACTTCACAGCGTCATTCAGGTCGTCGAGAAGATTGGAGACAAGATCAGGTAGTAATCGGAGGTTGTGTGCTGTCTGTAACGACGACGAAAGTAATGGTTGATTCTGAATTTCTCGTCAATCGCCGACTGCTCGAGAAGAGGTTCGGAACATACAAGATCTGCTAAGCCATTGACCACCATACTTTCCATCTCCTGGATGATCGTATCCCTAGCCTTATCCACAGTGGGCGAGCAGACTCTGACAAAATCCAGCGAGTCCAGCGGTAACGCCGAACCCTCTCCAGCTGTTTCATCCGTTGCCAAGTCAGGCTTGAGCAGAGAATCTACCCCTTTCAGCGTGTACCCCCGAGCGAAGACGACCAACTCCACCTAGTTCCGCGACGGTCAATGCAGCCTTGGCCAACTCCCTCTCCTTCTCTCCTTCACCTTTTCCATCTTCATCAACACTCTCCGAAACCCTCTTCATCTGGCCTTGCAACCTCCTCGCGAGCAGGACGAACCTCGAAGCCCGCCGAGCGAGGTCTGAGGCTGCTGCGACTAAGTCCAGCCGTCGAACGAGTAGCGCGAGGTGGGCATGTGGGGTGTGTATTTTGGTGTGAAGTCGGTCGAGGGAGGTTGAGAGGGACGCTAAGGAGGTTCGGATGGGTGATAGATGGGTTGTGAGGGACAGTGAGGTGGTGAGGTGAGTGAGAAGAAGGGGGTAGGAGGTCGTTATCTACATTCTCAGCTCGAAAATCAAGATTAGCTCCTCACCTCTTGTCGTATCTGGCGGGTCACATCCTCCTATACTATACTTTAGCTCGGACCGAATTGGATACGGGAGTTTGTGACATACGATACCGTAGTTCAGCTTTGCCAGCTCGCCACTTACATCCCCCCTCTCCTTATGCTCTCTCAATCCATTCGCTTTCCCTTCTTCTTCATCCTCATCCGGTCGATAGGTCTTGCCGGAAAGGACGGCGTTGGCGTAGGCATGGACGTCGAATCGGTCCGAAAGGAATGGCTTGTGGTCTGTACAGAATTAAACTGGCTATCAATCTCTGTCAAAGTCTTCAGGAGGACTTAAGCAGACCTATGAAGGTTTCACCCATATCCCTCCCCTTAGTCCCCGTGTTTTGGATTCAAGTACGACGTCGCGCTTGGAAAAGATCGTAAGGCATTAGTCACTGCACCTCAGTAGACCGACACAGTCCTATCGAGAAAGTAGAGTGGATGTCTTCGCGGTTCGGTACAAGGGGAACGCTGTTCCATTCGTGCTCTACTTTCAGGTACCAACTGTTTTATTAGCGGGACCTTCCGCCTCTTACCCTTGTGACTTGGTAGTACCAGCAGCACATTTGGATGAGCTTCTAAGGAATTCCGCTTGTACAACAGAGATCCTTGTGAAGTGCTTGGTCTTAGGAAGGCGTAGGGTATGCATCTCAATTATGCCTAGGAGGGATCATGCAGAGCCCGAGGAAATATCGTTCGAAATATCGTTCCCGGCGGTAAAGTTGCAAAAGTATATATCTACCGCCTTTTTCCGTTGTATGACATTTACATCCCAACTTCCCCCTTCCTCTTCCATTCATAAAGATGAGAGTTCTCCCAACTATATTCGAGCAAAAGCTACTTGAAATTTGCCATACATTATCTTAACAAAAGATAAGAAGACACATCGTAAACGATTTCCCACCCAACCTGATCTCAACCTTCTCCATGATCACTGCCGTCTATCTCAACAACACCCTCCCTCAACACACTTTCTGCACCGTCTCCGTCGAATAACGTCGGCTGTTGACGTCTATCAGGACGTCCTCTAGTTCTAGTTCAACATGGTATCCCTTGATATTAGCGAGACGTCAAAGTCATTAGCTGTCGCAGGGGGATATGTCTCGACTTTCGGCCTCGTCTCATACTTTGTCAAGGAGAAGCTCTTCATGTGTAAGTTTTCGCGAGCAGTATCCATAAAAAGCTCACGAACTCAACTGTCTGTCGCTTGATCTAGCCGAGGCTCTGGTCGTTCTCTTGGCCGGGATCATCTTTGGTCCAATCGCGCTAGACTGGTTCAATCCTACCAAGTGGACGTCCAACCCAAACTACCTCACGTATCAGATTACGCGGATCGTCATAGGCATCCAAGTCCTCTTCACCGGTATTGTCACCCTCACCCTGATCATCCACAGCGAGCTTACGACCTCGACCAGGTATCGCGTTGCCGAAAGCATACCTTCGTCGAGAATGGCTCAGCCTCGTGACACTCCTCGGACCGGTCATGCTCTTCGCTTGGTTCGTGACGAGTCTGCTCATATGGGGTTTGATACCCGGTTTGACGTACCTGGAATGTCTCGTCATCGGGGCATGCGTCACGCCTACCGATCCGGTACTGGCCAACTCAATCTGTAAAGGTGAGTGGAATCCAGTCGTCAGAATAGCGAATCCGTCGCTGAATGATCTGTTTCGACAGGAAGATTTGCCGAGAAGAACGTTCCACTGCATGTGCGAAATATCATCCTTGCTGAGTCTGGAGCGAACGATGGGCTCGGATACCCGTTCTTGTACATTGGGGTTTACCTCATCCTTATACATCAGAAGAGCCATCCTTGGCATACGGTGGGAGGAGCGGTACTGGAATGGTCGGTCATCTTTCAATACACATAACCGGAAGAGACTGATCAAGAATGCTCTTAGGTTCTATAATATCATACTGTACCAGATCCTGCTGTCATGCATAATCGGAGCTATCATCGGTTATGTCGCTCGAAAGATCCTCCGGTTCGCAGAAGAGAGGAAGTAAGTCGACGTCTCCGCTAAACGTGGGGACAAGCTCGCTGAAGCCGACTAAGCCTTATCGATCACGAATCATTCCTCTCCTTCGGGGTCGCCTTGACTTTCTTCACTCTCGGCGTCGTCGGTATGCTCGGGTCAGACGATATTCTCTGCTGTTTCGTTGTGGGGAACTCATTTACTTGGGATGACTGGTTCCGGGTTCAGACGGAGGATCACGCTTTCCAAGATGTGATTGATCAATTGCTCAATACAGTTGGTCTTTCTTCTCTCGATTTCGGGCTCATCAGCTGACAGAATTACTAGGGAATCTTCTTGTATGTAGGGGCGATCATGCCTTGGGCTCAGTTTGGGAAGTACGAAGGAATCGAAGTTTGGAGAATGGTTGTACTAGGGATCTGCGTGATGCTCGTCAGACGATTACCATGGGTTGTTGCTCTTGTCAGTGCTTAATACCCCGGGACTTCCGGTATATTTCCATCTGACATGATCAGTCTCGCTTCATCCCGACATTACCGACCTGGCGCGAAAGTGTCTTTGCGGGCTTCTTCGGTCCGATCGGTATGTCTCTGGCCACTGCTGCGAGAAAAGCTGCTGACGAACGACCTAGGCGTCGGTGCCGTGTTCTACACCCAGGTCGCATTGGAACAATTACCCAACGACGGCACGAGAGCTCATCTCCGCGAGTGAGCGACATCGCGGTTCGCAATGCCATCAGAGTTGACATCTTGCATAGCGTCATCACACCCATCAACTACTTCCTCGTCCTAACCTCCGTCATCGTACACGGCATCACCATCCCGATAGGCAAAGGCTTCTCCCTCGCTCGATCTCGGACTTTGGAAATTACTCGTTCTCAAACGGGCTTGACTGGAGTCGATCGAGTTTCACGTCTCCCTGCGCCCCTACCATTTGGATCGGATGCTCTTCGTAGGCAAGCGGAGGTCGACTTGTCCTCTGAAGCTGGACCGACACCGGATTTGGGTGCTGCGATCCGCTTTGATCTTGATGATACCAATGAGGGAAGGACTCGGGGAGGTAATGGGAAAGTCAAAGGGATCTTGTCGAACCCTGGTACCCCGAGTCGAGCTAGCTCTAGGTCATCAACGCCGCCTCCTAGGCAGGAGAACCGCCCAAGCTCACCGGCAACTCGGACAAACGATAGGGAGACACCAGAGATGAGGCGACGTGGAGAATCATGGATCGAGGGGAGTCAAGTAGTCATGGAGACTGATGATGGGGAGAAGGTGAAGGTTGTACCCATGGAGCAATACGGCGATTAGCCACCGGACAACATAAAGCGTCACAGTATGCATGCTAGATTGGTGTTCCCCTCCCACTTGTCCCGCTGCCTGCACGATGAGCCCTCGTCCCCGTACTCCCTGCACTTGACGTCGTCTGACCAGAATTGGCCCGTCGCATCGAGATTGATTGGATGTTGCCTTGTACGGGTAGAGTCATTCCATTCTTCAAAGGTGAGAGGGTCGTACTACCTGCTAAAGGCGGCGCTAAGGCAGGCGGATCACGAGAAAGTGCTGGTGATCCTGTTGGCGCGAATGCTTGTGGTGGACCTGGAGCTGTATTGAGACCGTTTGTAGTGGGTCGGAAAGCTTCGGAAGGGATTGATGGAGAACGAGAGGCTTGTGGTGGGTTTGGACGGGAGTAGTTGTTTTGTGCTTGCTGAAGGTGTGGTTGATGCGTATATGAAAGAGATGGTGAAATATGGGTGTTTTGATAGTGTGGTAGTGGTGGTTGAGTATTGCTGCTCTGAGAATTCTGGGAAGGCGGTCGAGCATAGCCGTTCTGAGGATATGTTGCGTCTGAACGTGATCGATTATGGCTGTTTTGAGAATGCGGGAGAGGTGGTTGAGGCGGTAATGGTGGAGTAGGGTTTCGCGATAGCTGAGGAGATCGTATCGACGGGGAAGTGTAGGTCGAAGTCGACATTGGTGGTGGGGAGAGATGTCCTTCTGAAGGTCTCCTTGAACCCGGTGCAGATCTCACATCCGGGAATGGGAATGCTTGTCTGACTGATGTCGCGGATGCTGAAGCTGAAGCTGAGGCGGAATTAAGACTCGTATTCGTACTGGCACTTCCCGATCTCATCCTTCCATTCCCATTCCCCGTCCCATTCCCGTTCCCAATCTCGACTCGTATCCTCGTCCTCTCCCTCGCCAAGCTCTGGATCGTCGACAAAATCAAATTGGAATAACTGAAATCTCCAGGAGTGTAACCTTCGAAATTCCTCGTCCCAACCGAACATCCACGTTCGAGCAACACTCTGACCGTCTCCAGATGTCCCCAAGCCGAAGCGTAATGTAACGGTGTATTCCCTTGTAAATCCGTCAAGTCGATGTCCGCACCTAAATCTACGAGGAGATTGATGAAATCGTGATTCCCTGCTTGGGCCGCAATGTGGAGAGCGGTCTTCCCGCCGGTGTTTGACCAGTCGAGGAGGAAGGGGAAGAGGGTGTGGTAGGTTTCTGTCATTCGGAGGGAAATTGTGATTCTTTCCGAGAGGGGGTTCTGGCGAGAACGCAGGGGAAGGGAAGGGGTTGAGCGTAGGAGGTGTGAGGGGGTTGAGGCGAGTAGGTGGAGGATGGTGTTGTTGTCTGTATCCTGAATAACGTACCTAGCCTCAGTGAATTGACAAGCGAAAAGTATGAACGAGAACTGACGCGAGAGAGCTCTTGGTCATCATGTCCGTAATCGAGAAGTAGCCATTCGAAAACCTCGAGTGAACCTTCAATAGCGGCCCATGAGAGTGAGGTGAGTCGAGTCCGATCGGTATTTCGGAGATCGGTCTTGTTTTGCAAGCGTTGAAGCAGGGTCACATTGTTATCTGATTGTTGGAAATCGTCAGTGTACCAATGCTTGCTGGCAGAGATCAATGGTGTAGCGTTGGGAAATAGGTCACGTACCACGGACAGCCTGTCGAACTCGGACAGAAGGATCACGGACGAGACGGATCTTACTCCCTTTGCCCTGGGGAGAGCGGGGCGGGAGCACCCTGCTGAGACTCATCATGACCTGGAAAGTCTCAGTCGAGTTCCTGAATGGGTGCCTTCATGTTGTTGTTGATCCGTCGACAGAGCAGGTTTGATTCTAGAAAACGCGTGAGAACATGACAATTCCGCCCGGCTAAATGGATGACTGCGGTCAGCTGACAAAGTTTCAAGTATGGACTCAACGTTTTCTCGGTCGAGCATACTCGTTTGAATCCTTGATTTTTTATTTTTGATGGCGAACCCTTTGTATTCCGTGTTTCTTGGCGATCCCGGGTTCAGGTATTCGGGTAGAAGGTTCCTCTCGAGGCGACATGTCGGAGATGGATGTGGTCGAGCTGCTTGCGCAGGGTGGTGTGCTGCAGGACGATGAGATCACCGTTCTCGAGGTATGTCCTCGACTCGCAATCTCCACATCTTGTAGTGGTCAGCTACCTGTCGAAAGGCTTTTGGCTCATATGGCTATCAGTCCATCTACCCTTCTCTCCTCTCCATTCATCCAAATCTCAGCCAAAAGTCAGGTCGGATACTCGATCTGACAATCCCCATCACCCTCCCGTCACCAACGACTGTTAACTTCTCGATCATCTCTCTCCAACCTTCCTCATCTGCACTCCTTCCGACCATCGAGAACCTGCTCCATCTCCCTCCGCTCAGCTTACGCGTCTCCTTCCCTCCAGGGTATCCCCTCAAAGAAGCACCGCAACCTATCTTGCTGGGGGCACCTCTACCTTCGCAAGATTGTAGTGGCGGCAATTGGCTGAGTAAAGCTGTCTTGAAGCAGGTGCAGGATCGGTTGGTTCAGATGTGGGAAGATGAGAAGGCTATGATGGGCGAGGGCACATGGGTAGTGTGGAAATGGTGGGATTGGGTTGAGAGCGGGGAGTTTTTATCAGACCTTGGGCTATTGAGAGGCGACGAGCTAGAGTGAGTGACTCCTACATCTCCAATGGCAAAAGATCGCTTAGATAGTATAACAGCTTGTCTGTCCCACCGATGATTTCTCCTTCAACCATCCATACTCAGCTCAAGACGTACAACGCCGGACAACTCCACTCATCCTTTGAGAGCACGGCTTTCTCTTGCTCGATCTGTCTGGAAAATAGGAAGGGGAAAAGCTGCATCCAGATGCCCATTTGCGGCTGCGTATTGTGGGTGATTCTCGACACTATCTACTTCTAGCCGACAGTTGAGGAATCTAGCTGCACACCTTGTCTCAATTCCTGCTGGACTTTGGCGATCAAAGAAGGGACGTTGGAGAATGTCTCCTGCCCGAGCGTTTCTTGTGTCAAAACCCGAGCAACTCGAGACATACGATCAATACCCACCGAAGATGTTGGCGACACTTCAGTATCCGAAGCAGACGCGGTGGATCCGCAATTTGTGGAGAGCGTTGTTGGGAAGGAAGCGCGAGAGCGATGGGAACAGCTGAAGAGCCGGCGAAAGGCTGAGATCGGCAAGTAGCGTTTCACTAGATTCGAGCTTCGCTGATAACCCGCAGATCCAACATATACCGTCTGCCCTCAATCCAACTGCCAAGCACCTGTCCCGCCTCCACCCAAATCTACCGCTACCGATCTTGCTGCATTATCAGCCATATCCAAACGGGCCATCCGTCTCGCCGATATCTCGAAATCCCAATCAGCTCCCGAACCCTTCTTTCCTCCTCTTTCCCCCACTCCATCCATACCCGCAGCGACCGAAGACCGCTGGGCACGCTTCCGCATCTGCCCATCATGCAACTATTCCTTCTGTCTCTACTGCACAGCAACATGGCATGGACCACACACCCCTTGCGCTTTCCCCCAAACATCGCTCATCGTGCAGGAGTATCTGAGTCATCCTGAGGGGAGTGAAGGGAGGAAGAGGATCGAGGTGAGGAGGGGTATGGGGAATTTGGAGAAGCTGGTTGCCAAGTGGAGGGAGCATGAGGAGAATAGGAAGTGGTTGCAGAGTAGGACTAGGGCTTGTGCGGGGTGTGGAGTGAGGGTTGAGAAGAGGTAAGTCAGCTTGCAGATGGGGTTTTGACAGGAGCGCTGAATTGAGCAGCCACGGATGTAATCATATGATTTGTGGACGGTGTAATGCGCATTTCTGCTTCAGGTGTGGTCAAGCGGTGCGACCATCGTATCGGGCGTTGAGATATACCTGATGGTTATTCTAGATTTCTCCACAAGAACCATACGCGCATTATCGCCGGCCTGGCTCGTCATGCTACCAGCGTCTATTCGACCAAGAAGAGATCGAGCGCTTCGAGAGGGAAACAGCGATGGGTATCGCTGGGATCCAGATGGCTGATGACGGAGAGGAATGGAGGGATGTAAGGAGGTTCTGGGAGAGGTAGCGGGCCTCAAAGCTCAGCTTAAGTGCGCAAGGCAGTGCGCCCTGCCTGTCCTCGAGGTTGGGGAATTGGCAGTATGCTCGTCATTACTTCAATATTGCATGCAATACCTTGCAGACCGTGTCCTTGACGCAATTAAGCCTAGTTCACTGGCCATTATGGGCAAGCCCCAAAAATGCTCTGATCGGTATCACTTTGGCGGAGTGGACCAGGCTGATCGAGACCCTCAGAGCGAGGTCTCGTTGAGAATTGGCATTCCATATCGTGACTATATTTGTGCCCATATATGAAGGGTGCACATATATGAAGGCCTCGTGTCTTTCTTCTTTCAATGACCAATATGGATCCCCACAGTGGTATATTATTGTGGTGAGATACGCCATGTCGCGCGCGCGATGAGGGATAAACTTTTTTGGTCCAATCCTCTTAATCCCTCAGAGTGAATGTGGCAAAGTGGCGGGGAGCTGCGTGATTTTCCCTTCTCAGTGCATGTTGTCATCGACTTGCGCGACTTTCCTTTAGGGGACTAATTGGTTCGCCTGGAGCCCGGTCCGTGGGATCGCGGGAGGGGGTTTAGACATGTTCATTGGTGAGGGTAGGGGTTGCAAAAATCCTTCGACAAAATTGTTTCATTTGTTTTCTTCTTTTTCTTATCCCTTCGAAAAAGGATTAAATACGGGACTCTCTACCTACCTACCTATCGAGATTTTCACTTGTTCTGTTCTGATTGAGAACCATGTCGGATTTTGAGAAGGAAAAACCTTACCCCATCTCTGCGCCAAGTATAGACGAAGAGAAAGGTTATGCTAGGAAACCTGTCAAGTTGGGTGGGATAAAGCTCTTCGGATTGGCTTTCTCCACTTTGGGTATCATCTATTCTGACATCGGTACGTAGATTCCTTCCCTTTCCGTGTTACTCGCCACTTGCTAACCTTGGGTTGGGCTGTATTGATAGGAACTTCACCTTTATACGTCTTGAATGGGATTTGGCCAACGAGTGGTCCAGCACCCGTCGAAGAAGATGTCGTAGGGGGAATTAGCGCCATCGTCTGGTCTTTAACTCTTCTACCTCTGCTGAAATATGTACGTTTTGCCTATATTACCCTTTTACAGTTCCTTCAAAGCTGATACCGTTCCCCACGTCTCTAGGTGATCATCGCACTTGAGTTCGGTACAGGCGAAGGTGAAGGTGGTACATTCGCACTCTTCATGACCCTCTTCCCACGCCACGACCCGACAGAGGACGGTCGAAGCTTGACCACATACCCTACCATTGATCCGAGGATCTCAACGGAAGGGAGATCATCGTCATCTTGGAAATTAGCGAGTTTTCGATGGCCTTTGATGATATGGGCGATCTTCGGGACAGCCTTGACCCTTTCCGATGGGGTCCTTACGTTTGTCCCCCCACCTCACATGGGATAGATCCAAAGCTGAGGAGGTCTGAGGGTAGACCCGCGGTATCAGTAACTTCCGCTGTCGGAGGAATCGCAGTGGCCAAACCGAACGTAGCCGAGGCCGTTGTCGGAGTATCGATCGCTTTCCTCTTTGGCCTCTTCGCGATCCAGCGATTTGGTGCACAGAGGTTGAGTTTCGTTTTTGCGCCCAGTGAGTCCGACTCGCTTTTGGATGAGAGCAGTACTGATCAGGATCAGTCACGGCGATCTGGTTAGGGCTTCTCGGTGCCACCGGGTATGTAGGGTCCAACCTGTCTTCCATGTCGATGTCGTCAAAGCTGATTGATAGGGTAGGATATACAATATCACCCTTCATCCCAGCATCTGGCGAGCGTACGACCCATCTCGTGCCATCCTCTGTACGTCTTCTCCGCCCGAAGAACAGAGCAAAGATCGCTCCACCTGACATGTTTATCAGGGTTCGTGCGCACGAAGGATTACGACAATCTCGCCGGTGTACTTCTCGCCATCACAGGTTGCGAAGCGATGTTGTAAGTCCCTCGCCCTTGTCTTCATTCTCTGCTGATAGCCTCGTAGTGCAAAGTGAGCCTGGTTTGCTTTATCTTTGTGCGTCTCATTGACAAATATAGTCTTGGACAATTCAATAAGGCTTCCATCCGGATCGCGTTCGGCTTGTATGCTTATCCGATGCTCGTTCTTGCCTATCTCGTCAGTTATGATCAGACGCTTGAAAGACGGTCAAGATACTAAAGCATCGATGACAGGGGCAAGGAGCGCGATTGATCAACGACCCGACCGTGATTAACAATGTCTTCTACCTTTCCATACCCGGTAAGACGGGCGGAGCGTTATACTGGATAGTCTTCGTCTTCGGTATCCTCGCCACTGTTCGCATCCTTACTTATTACTCGAATGAAGTCAGCTGACCTCGACTTCGTCAGCTCATTGCTTCGCAAGGTAGGATCGATCGTCAGTACGCCTTGAGCAAGATCGCTAACCCTGCCAGCCATGATCACCGGGACTTTCTCCCTGATCCACCAGTTGATCGGGATGCACGCCTTCCCCAGCGTCAGGATCAAACATACGAGCTCGATAACTCCCGGTCAAGTATATATCGGAGTAGTCAATTGGCTCCTCATGATCGGTACAATCGCTGTCGTTGGCGGTTTCGGCTCGTCCTCGGCTCTCACCCTTGCTTACGGCGTGAGTCGATCTTGACCGAAACTTCAAGTATCGGTGAGCTGATCGGAGTGGGTTGGGATTGGATTGGATTAGTTCGCCGTCGCCACAGTAATCTTCGTCACGACAACTCTCATAGCACTCTCGATCCCCCTGGTCAAACACCTACCTTGGGTCCTTGGCCTAGTGTTCTTGCTCTTCTTCGGCTTCTTGGATGGTCTCTTCTGGGGTGCGTCGCTCAAGAAGGTCCCTCTTGGCGCTTGGTTCCCACTTGGACTAGGATCGATACTGTAAGTAGCATTTGTTCCCACTCTTCTGCGCGGATGTAGGCGCTTATCGATCACGTCAAGCACGATTCTGATGGTCTTCTGGTCATGGGGTCGAGAACTCGAAGATTCATTCGACGACGCAAATACCCAAAAGCTCTCACACATCATCGTGACTTCGTCTTCATCATCAACATCAGCTCATACACCTACCTCACGACTACCTATCTCCACACCCCATAGGAAGGTCGTAGGTCACGAGGAAGATGAGATCGAAGGAATGGTCGTCCACGATCCCAACCATGATCTAGATTCGGAATCCGAAGCTCGTCACGATGAGAATCACATCGAATCCGAACTTTACCTTAGAAAGTCTGATAGTTCCAAACTGTTAAAGCTCCAGCGGATCCCCGTTATGGCCATCTTTCATCGAAACGATTCGGCAGGTCGAGGTGTACCTCATTCGTTCGCTTCGTTCTTACAACGATACCCAGCTGTCCCTCAAGTCGTCGTGAGTCTGAGCTGCTACTTCCCCTTCCTTCCAAAAAGCACTGCTTAGGACTGTGTGAAGCTGAAGTGAAGGACGGTCTCCCTAGGTATTCTTATCGACCCGTGTCGTTGCAGTTCCCCATGTCCCAGAGGAAGATCGATACATCGTCACAAAAGTCCGATCCGTCCAAGGTTTCTTCGCAGTCACAATGAGGTGAGTCGTTCGTTCCAAAAACACCTCAATCCTCCCTACTGGAATATTGATCCCGAGGTTACCCTAGGATGGGATACCTCGATCGTGCAGGACCATCAGTAACCGACCTCCTTCCGACCTTAATCTCCCTAGAATCCCGTTCTATTCCTTCTTCATCCGAAAGAATCAAAGCCATCCAAGAGGCTAGTACAACGACGACTCATGTCGTCCCTTCTTACGCGATCTTGTCAAAAGAGAGTAGGTGGACACCTTGGTCTTGGGTTAGGAAAATCATGGTGGAGGAATTGTATGGGAGGGCTAGAGTCGTCTTCCCCGATCGAGGGAATGCTCCGAATGCTTCGGATGACAAGTGAGTGAAAACGAAGATCGTCGAGGCCGAGCGCTGATGTGATCAGTACCATCCATGTCGCCGTCGCAGCTGTGATTTGATAGAAAGATAGTAGAAAAGCGTGATAAGGTTTTTCTTTGACTCGTGAAGTGGAATACAAGAAGGTTGCCTTTTTCTCGCTTCTTTCACAAGAGTTCTTTCCAGCTTTCCAGTTCCGTCCATCTCTCCCAATATTGTTCTTCCCACGTTCTATGACCAATCGTGATGATGCATGTACATGAATTCGGTGTATGCGGGCAACAAACCTCTCGCTCACTCGCTCACTAAACGCCCCCATCGTTTCAACTCATCTCATCATTACGAAATCTAATCAACCTCCTCGACCGACGGTCCATCGTCACCGCCCGCACCGCCAGGCATACCACCACCTGGCATGCCACCACCTGGCATTCCACCGCCCGGCATCCCACCGCCCGGCATCCCACCTCCAGGCATGCCACCGGCACCACCCTGCGAGCCGTAGAATCGCTGCATGATGGGCGACGCCACGCCTTCGAGTTCCTTCTGCAATGCGTCAAACTCCTCTTTTGTAGCCGTATCCATGGTTTCGAGAGCTTTGATAGTTTCCTCAACCTTCGCTTCGAGAGTGGCTTTGTCATCACCGAACTTGTCCCCGTTCTCGTTGAGTGTGCTCTTGAGCGAGTATGCGTATGACTAAGGAGGAGGATCAGTATGAGAGTAATGAGTTTGAGTGCAAAGGTTTTACTCACCTCCACACCGTTCTTCGCTTGAACACGGCTAGCAGCCTCATCGTCCTCAGCCTTGTACTTCTCAGCCTCCGCGAGCATGCGCTCAATCTCCTCCTTCGACAGACGTCCCTTATCGTTTGTGATGATAATCCGCTGAGACTTTCCGGTGGTCTTGTCGGCAGCGTTGACGTTCAAGATACCGTTGGCGTCGATGTCGAAGGAAACCTCAATCTGAGGAACGCCTCGGGGTGCGGGAGGGATACCAGCCAACTCGAACTTGCCGAGCAGGTTGCAGTCCTTCGTCTTGGCTCGCTCTCCCTCGAAGACCTGGATGAGCACACCAGGCTGGTTGTCGGAATAGGTGGAGAAGATCTCGGACTTCTTGGTAGGGACGGTGGTGTTTCGCTTGATAAGAGGGGTCATGATACCGCCAGCGGTCTCGATACCCATGGAAAGAGGAGCGACGTCGAGGAGAAGGAGGTCCTGGGTGGCTTCAGATGTGTCACCGGTAAGGATGGCAGCCTGGACGGCGGCACCGTATGCAACGGCCTCATCAGGGTTGATCTGAGACACAAGTCAGCTGAGTGAGCCATTAAGATGAGGATTGAGGGTACATACCGATCGATTGGGTTCTCGGCCAGAGAACATGTCCGAGACCAGCTTCTGGATTTTTGGGATACGAGTGGATCCACCGACAAGAACGATCTCGTTAACCGAGCTCTTGTCGATCTTGGAGTCGCGGAGGACCTTCTCGACGGGATCCATGGTGGAGCGGAAGAGGTCCTGGCAAAGCTCCTCGAACCGGGCACGCGTGATAGAGGTGTAGAAGTCAATGCCGTCGAAGAGGGAGTCGATTTCGATGGTGGTTTGTGCGGCGGAGGACAGGGTTCGCTTTGCCCGCTCGCAGGCGGTTCGGAGACGACGAAGAGCACGGGCGTTCGAGGAGAGGTCTGCACGAAGTCGAATTAATTTCCCTATCTGATGGGAAGGTACTTACCCTTCTTGTTCTTCCTCTTGAACTCCTGCACGAAGTGGTTGACGAGTCTATTGTCGAAATCCTCTCCTCCCAAGTGGGTGTCACCGGCAGTCGCCTTGACCTCGAAGATACCCTCCTCAATGGTAAGGAGCGAGACATCGAAAGTACCACCACCGAGATCGAAGATGAGTACGTTCTTCTCGCCAGCACCCTTCTTGTCGAGTCCGTAAGCGATGGCGGCAGCGGTGGGTTCATTGATGATTCGCAGAACGTCGAGTCCGGCGATCATACCAGCATCCTTGGTAGCTTGTCGCTGAGAATCGTTGAAATAGGCGGGGACGGTAACGACGGCCTTGGAGACGGTTCCGCCGAGATAGGCTTCCGCGGTCTCCTTCATCTTAATGAGAACCATGGAAGAAATCTCTTCAGGAGACTGGTGCGAAGTCAGCAAGGCCGTCCGAAGCGGAATGAGAAGAAATCCACAAATTGCTTGTCCTCTCCACGGTACTCGACCTGAATAATAGGCTTGCCGCCCTTGTCAATGACCTTGAAAGGCCAGTGCTTCATGTCCGCCTGGACCTCAGCGTCGGCGAACTTTCGTCCGATCAGTCGCTTGGCGTCGAAGACGGTGTTGTAAGGGTTCATGGCGACTTGGTTTTTGGCGGCATCACCGATGAGTCGCTCAGAGTCGTTAAAAGCGACATAAGAAGGGGTTGTTCGGTTACCCTGGTCGTTGGCAATGATCTCGACTCGGTCGTCTAAGAAAAGCGAAATTAGCTTGTTTCGACCCTCAAGTGAAGGTAAAAACTCACTTTGCCAAACTGCAACGCAGGAGTAGGTGGTACCCAAATCAATTCCAACAGCTTTGACCATCTTGTTCGAATGAGAGGAGTGGAATGTGATCTAGTATGATAAGGATTTGGTGGCAATGGCCTTTCAGTGGCTCAAAAGAAGAAGATGATTGAAAGAAAGGAGTCAATGATAAGGGGCAATATATGGGGTGTACGCAGTTTTTCTTGGGCAGGTCAGCCGGTGGAGGAAGCTTCGTCGAAAGTGCTGGAAGATGCCAGTCACGTGAGCGGGCTGTGGAGATAACGGGAGCCTGCTAGCGTGTTCCTCGCGGGTACTGCTTGACGCGCCTAAACGGGATGAGGCTCTTGTTTCGGTGTTTTGACGTTGCTTTTCTCGCTAAGGAGATAGCATCTAGATGGCTAACACGATGAGCGATGGGTACAAGCCAGGCGACCAGGCGATAGTACATGGGGACCAGAAACGTATGCATACAACGATGTATTTTCCGGTCGTCTGCGTCGGAAACCGCTTTCGAAACTCCCTCATACGGGCTTTGGCATCTTCCCCACCGCTTCGAGATTATACGTGACATTTCGAGAGTAGTTCGAGAAGAGTTGAGCAGCGACATGAGTGGATTGTGAGGATGCAAGGATCTCCTAAGCTTGGATTAGCTGGTGATTCGACATGAAACAGCTTTCAAACCGTCGTTGACGGCTCTAAACGTATGAGGATCATCAAAAGCAGAGCGTGAAAGCGAGTCGAACGATGCACTAAGATGACAAGACTTGTTGGGGCCAATCACCTTTATGCAGTGGTTCATCTCGAGAACGGCTTCATTGCACTTGTCCTATGCGTTCGTTCAGCCTGCCAACTTAGACAGAACCTGCCGGCATAAACGTACCACGTTCTTGATTATTCGCTCAAGCAACACAGCCTGCTCCGCCTCGTGTGGGTTCTCCATCATGAAACTTCAGCTTCGCCTCAGCAGCATACAAAGTCAAAGTAGAGACGCCTCGTCGCGTCCACCTCCACCAACGCGCAACCGCCACGAAGGATATGCAGTTCCAGACACCGAAAGTGATCCCCGTTTTTGGGGAGAGAAACGGAATCAATACCGCCCACGTGTTTCGATTGCCGGCCGCCCCGTTGTGTTTGAAAACGATCGTCGACCAAGTCGTTCCACTTCGTAGACACCGCTCGATCCTGTCCTATCTTTCCGTCACTTAGAGATTAGACGTAGTAGATATCTCCCCGATTTCAGCTTGGTACACTTTTTCCCAAGCCATCCTATTGTTCCCTTCATCGTTGCCCACGATGACATCCACCACTCCCAACGTCGCCATCCACTTCCTCGAAAGATACCTCCCCGTCCTAGCAGATCAATTCAAGACTGTCAACGCCACCACCGCTCAGAACCTCCTTTATGGTGCTGTCGATCTGAGTGACCTTAGCTGGTTGGAGAGGACATGGGCGAGTTATTATATCTGGATGGGGAATCAGGTTCTGGCTACGGGGTTATTGAGTTTCTTGGTTCATGAGGTGGGTTTGGCATGACTTTTCCTCTCTAGAAGTCAATGCTGGGAAGGAGGACGACGAATCTGATTGATCCCTCGTAGTCCTTTTACTTTGGACGAGCGATACCTTGGTTATTTGTCGATATGATCCCTTACTTTCAGCAGTACAAGCTACAGCCTGTGCGTTACTCTCCGCCGATCGCGCGACATGGCTGATCTCTCTTATTCTCTGCCTTGTGCTGCATCCTCTATCTCATCATCGTTGGATTTGCCTTGATCGGGTCCGTTTACCGTCGCACACCGCTCCTCCTCATCTTTCGCCCTTCCGTTCGATCTCACCTCGCTATGATCGGCTCGACTCGCAGAACAAACACGTCACCACTGCCCAAGTTTGGAAATGCACCAAAGTCGTCCTCATCACCCACTTCACTTGTGAACTCCCTCTCATCTATCTCTTCCACCCAGTCTGTTGTTACTTCGGCATGTCGACCTACGAAGTCCCCTTCACCCCTATCCCCCTCATGCTCGCTCAGCTCGCCTTCTTCTTCGTCTTTGAGGACATGTTCCATTATTGGGCACATCGGGCTCTGCACTGGGGTCCACTGTACAAGAATATCCACAAGCTGCATCATGAGTTTTCAGCTCCCATCGGACTAGTCAGTGGCTCTCTGTTTCCTCTCTTCTACTTCTACATAGGATCGCTCAACTCTCGGTCTCATTGCTGATGTTCGGACTTTAGGCTGCCGAGTACGCACACCCCCTCGAAGTCCTCATCCTCGCTCAAGGGACGATCACCGGACCATTCCTGTACTGCCTCGCTCGATCCGATCTGCACATTCTAACCGTTTACATCTGGGTCGGACTTCGGCTGTTTCAAGCGGTTGACGCTCACTCCGGCTACGATTTCCCATGGTCGCTCCGACACTGGCTCCCATTCTGGGCAGGCGCAGATCACCATGGTATGTAATAGTTGTTCCGATTCCACTTGATCTTTCGTTACTGACCTGTGTTCTCAGATTTCCACCATATGGTCGGTCTTAATCCTCCACAAAGAGATTGTCAATGAGCTGATTTGTGCGATGTTAGGCCTTCGTGAATTGCTATTCGACTAGTTTCCGATGGTGGGATTATTGCCTCGGGACAGATAATAAGGTGCGTCGGTGTTGACATGGAAGTGGATCAAAGCTGAAGAGGCGCAAGTATCACGCATACAAAGCCCGAGTGGCAGCTGCGAAACCGAAAGAGCGAGCTGCTGTCGGGAAGTCCGAGTTGGAGGAGGTGGAGAGAGAGGGTCTGCGGGCGGAGAGAATCGCCGAGATGGGTGGTGGTCAGGGTGGGATGGAGGGTGTCAAGCGGGGTAAACTTGAATAGGTACGTAGATATCGTGGCGAGGGTCCTTGAGGTGGATCCAGAGATTTGCATGATTCAGAATGACCAATGCATGTATACCCTCATGTGAATTTGCAAATATGGGGTAGGGGCGAAATAAAGTTTGCGGTTTCAGTACGCAATGCAGACTGACTACGGTACCTCCAGGCATAATGTATCATCAAGCTTTGATTAGTTAGAAGGGGCGAGCTCGACGGATGGTCTCCGTCGCCAAGGATCCCATAACGCATGGCACTGTGGTCTATCCTCTGTGCTTCATCTTCGATTTCGCCCCTCCCCTCCTCCAGCACCGCCCATCCGCCTTGCACCCTGCTCTCCCTCAACTTCCGCCTCCTTCTGTATCCTCTCAATCTCCTCCAAGATCGGCTTGTACTCCTCATACTTCCCGCTCGCAAACCCTAAGAGCCAAAATATGAGCTTACAAAAGGCTTCCCCGAATCAAGACTCACCGAAACCTTCTCGTCGAAGTGCTTTACCGCGAGTACCGAATTTGGCGTAAGCGGTAGCGGCCCAATATTCCCCTGCGGTGGAACCGGCATTAGCCTGGAATATAGGCTAAAGAAGAAAATGAGCAAATGACTTACGAGACCGCTCGTAAAAGGTGCGAAGGTTCTCCCCTGGTAGCGGTGTTGACAGAACATCCTCCTCGGACCTGATCGTATCTTTCGCTACGCCGATAAACCTCGTTGCAGATTGGCGCAATGCTTCCTGTTTATAACATCAACAACTAGGATCTTACAAGTGAGTAAGGCTGACCCACCTTCTCCGCTGCGGTCAAAACCGCATGTCTTCGCTCTTTCGCCTCTTCATCCTCCTCTCCGTCCTCTTCAAGATCTTCAAGCTCATCCCCATCTTCCCCTTCATCCTCACTCTCGTCTTCTCCCTCATCCGTGCCGGAATCCTGGCCATCCTCATCATCGCTCCCTCGCCATTCCAGCTCCTCGAGGCCTGTTCCTCTCAGATGGACATACTGATCCAGCTTCTCGAGGTTCAGAGTTACGAAATCGTCGAGGGTGTATTCTCGAGCTGGGGATGTGGTCTCGAAGATCCCGCCATAGCTAAAGCGAGTAAGGCACGGGTACCGTCACTGAAAGTCTCAACTTGCATGAATAACGTATTCCGGACGATGGCGAGCATTGCGTTGTACCGCGTCAAGGGAATTGTCTTGAGAGGGTCATCGGCATCGTCCTCGGGTTCATTTACTGCTAAGGGGGTTTGATGCATCATGCTGACAAGTTCTCTGCCATCCTATTGAGGAGTCAGTACGCCTATCTCAATCCCGGAGATGTCTTACATCGCCTTCATCCATATCGATATCTTCATCGTCCGGCCCGCCTACTACCGCTGGAACATTGTCCACCTTCTTCACCCTTTTCTTCCAACCCACTTTCTTCCGCTTCTTCAGATGCAAACTCATCCATCGTCCATTACCTTGCGGATTATAGGCGAAGCTGGCCACAGCTCAGCTTTGCGCTCAACTAAATTTCGCAAACCCACAGATCGTTATACAAGACACTCTCCATGCCTTCTTCATCCTTCTCCTCATCCAGAACTCCGCCAAACATGACACCCATCCCCTTGCTCGCCCAGTGTGTCATACTACATCCCGAACGCAATGACGGCATGTAGCCTGATCGTTTCCTGCGTTCCCACTTGAGTTTGGTTAAGTCTGCATCCATCCTGTAAGCAGAGCATCAGTCTCCTCCTGACTGCAATCACAATACCATCAGACACTTGCCTCAGAAGCCAAGTTTCGTCCAGTGGTATACCCTTCGGTCGAGTCCCCTTGACATACTCTTTTCGATAGCCACCATGTAGGATCGCACCCTCCGAACAGGGGATGAAGGAGAAGCCGCTTCGAGCGCTGCATCACCAAGTCAGACCGCATAAGGTTTAGCGCAAGTAGAAACATACCCAGGCGAGCGATCTTTGTCGAGGGATTCAATCTGCTTCCACTTAAACTCCTCGGTATCGAAGATCCACAAGTCAGACAGGTAGTTTGCTTTCACCAGGGTCAGCTATGTCTAAGGAGGGGATATGGGAAAGCACGACAGACTCTTTATGCCGACATCGATGAAACCGCCGAAAAGGATAATGTATTGCTTCCACAGGACCATCCTAAGTACATCAGCTCAGGCCTCTCACTGTTGCTGCAGCAGATTTCTGCTGCGTGATTCCGACGAGAAGCTGACCGGTGACCACTTCTTCCAGAAGGAGCCTTTTTGGTTTCGATCTTCTCCCAAGTATGCGTTTTCACGCTGAATAGCCACTACTACGCCGTTCAGCACCGGTCCTCTTGCTCGAGTCCAAACCCATACCAGGTCTCTGTAATGATGGAATGACGTTTGGGTCGGACTCGCATACTCCCCTCCTAGTACCCGATCAATCCGCTTCAATGCCCCGGCACAGCGCGACTCACCAAAGATGAGTATACCTCCTCCATCCCCTAGACCCGGTACGCATACCCCAGCAGCACTACTCCTCGGTGAAGGTCCATTAAGAGACTTATACTCCCTCCACTCTTCTTTCCCGATATCATACCGTAACGTCGAATCGTAAAAGGTCGCTCTGGAACCGTCAAAGTATTCGCCGAAGAGGAGGTAGAGGTGATTTGCTCCTGGTTCTGGGGAAGGGAGGAGGAGTGCACCTGTTCGAGGTGATGGGAAGGTGTCAAGGGTTGTGACGCTGGCTACAGCGTTCTGGTTCACCGTCAGAGAACCATCCACTGTTCGGGATGATACGAGGGAGAGAAACGCAGGAAAGGGGTACACACCGCTTGTAGTTCCTGCTGATATCGCTCAAGGATTGCCTCCAGATCCTCCTCTTCATCTTCAAGCTTCCCTTTCCCTTTCGACTTGATCGCCAACGCCTCCTTCTTCGCAGCTTTGTCAGCTTGTTTGGACTTCTTGGCCGCTTTGGAGGCTACTTTCGAAACTGATGTGCCTGTGTTCGGCGCCATCACTTTCGGCTCCGGGTGAGTATAGTGGAAATAGCGGAAAGTCAGGCAGGGATTGAATGTCGAAGGTAGAGGGTCTTAGCGTTGCGCCACATTCCAGCAAAACCGGAATTGCCGACGGCGTCGCGTGAGGTCGCTCATACTTGGTTGTTCCAGCACACGCGAAATTACTCAGAATTGTGGCGAGGATCTCGAGGTTACTGTCGTCCCCATCCTCGAGAGAACTCTGTCGCCATGTCCTACGTCAAGCTCGACTCTGCGCTGTTCTTCAAGCGGGCTGAGAAGCTGTTCTCCGCATGGGAGGTAGGCCAATACATCGCGGATCCCGAGTCAAAGCTGACGGTATGATTTCGTTTCTCTTTGCCTTGCGCGTGTATTTTTTCCTCGGATGACCTCGAGCATAGAAGCCGACAGCCGACAGTACGGAGCTGAAGAATTTGACGGCGCTCCAGATCTTAATGGGAGAACCGAACGATGAGGCTGCGACATATACCAAAACCTCGGCTCTTCAGGTGAGCTCGCTGCTCACATCCTATAAACAGTCGGCCGACCTGCAAAATGCCGCCAAAATCTGTTGCAAGGGGCTGAGAGAGTCTACGAGGACAAGGTGGCAAGAGCTGACGATTGTAGACATATCTCCTTGGCTATGAATTCCCTTCCACATTGATCATCGTCACTCGGTCACCTCGAAAAGTCACATTCGTCTGCAGCTCCTCGAAAGGTCAGTGTGATTTCTACCGAGAGCAGCCGGATGACTGTCCCTCGTGCATGAGCCCCGTTGACAGCATCATCGCTATAGCCAAGATAGTACGGCAATTGTCGACAACGGGAGGTATAGGGATCGACATTCAGGTGAAGGGGAAGGATGAGGCCAGCAATCGTGAGAGAGCGTCTATGGGGTGTAGAGTGCAAATATTGACAAGGTCGCCTTCCAGAGATCATTCCAGACCTGATTCTATCCCTCGGAGATGCAACAATCGGATATCTGCCGAAGGACAAGCCTCAGGGGAAGCTCGTGGATGAGTGGAACAAAGCGTTAGCTGCCACAGATGCAGCGAGCGTTGAGAAGCTGATCCTGGAGCAGAGTGTCGTCGTCGAAGGCGGGAATCGAGATGGTGGATATGGCGGGATCGATATCGGATATTTTGGTCGAGAAGGATGGGGAGGAAATGGTAAGATCACTCAGGCTGGGTCTTGCAGGACTGATGATCTCCAGAAACATGTCATCACCGGTGCCAAAATGACCTCTACAGCCATGATCAACTATTTCAAGTCGAAAATGGAAGCGATCATCGATCGGGGAACAAAGGTTCCCCATGAGCAGCTGGCCGCGTGAGTCACACAGCGAGCATCGCTTTTGCGGGTGTTTTACGGATCGCGCAGATTGGTTGAGGAGAAGATCGGCAACGACGAGAAAGGCCCGGACACGAAACTGTGGAATAAGAACCCATCTCTTGGGGACGTGCGTCCTTGTCACCAAGAGGATATCCCTTAGCTGAACTCTTGCAGGTGGACTTCACATCGACCGAATGGGTCTATTCGCCGATCATTCAATCCGGTGGCAAATACGACCTGAAGGTGTCTGCGATATCGAATGAGGATGATCTCGAACCCGGCGTGATCTTGGCTAGTCTGGGGATCCGATACAAAGGCTACTGCTCGAGTATGGGACGGACATTCATGATCAGTCCTGGCAAAGTGAGCGATTAGCACATGCCGAAACCTTGCCATCGGGGACTGACGACTTGCCTTTCCCAGCAACAAGAAAGCTACTACTCGACACTGCTCGATGCACGGCAGGAGGCATTGAAGCTGCTGAAGGAGGGAGCGGTGATCAAGGATGTTTTCAATCATGTACAGAGCTTCGTACAGGAGAAGAGCTCGACCTTGGGGGAGGCTTACGTCAAGACCATGGGGTTTGCTGTGAGTTTCTGCTATGGATTCATGTCCTTCTGACCCTTCGTTTGTAAGACTGGTATCGAGTTCCGAGATAGCAACTACGTTCTTGGTCCGAAGAATGGTCGGACTCTCAAGGAGGATATGGTGCTCGTCCTTTCACTTGGTTTTAACGACCTAGCAGACCCGAAGAAGCAGGGCAAGAAGTAAGTAGTCTACAGCGGTGGAGGATCTGGAAGCTGATCAACTCAGATATTCCCTACTTCTGTCGGACACGGTCAAAGTCGGCAAGCATTCGGCAGCGGTATTGACTGACGGATGTACGAAGCTGAAGGATGTGGTCATGGAGCTGGAGGTAAGTATGGATATGATGTTATCGCGTCAGAGCTGATTCTGTGCAGGACGAGGATGAGCCAGAAGTGGTGGCGGCAGAGCCAGTCAAGAAGAAGGCGAACGGCCAAGCAAACGGCATATCACCAGTCAAAACTCGTACATCTGCGGCTGGCGGCAAGGTATTGCAGAGCAAGACTCGAGGTGGCCAGCGAGATCAGGTGGAGCAGACAACGGCAGAGAAGATTAAAGCGAACCAGGCCAGATTGCATCTCCAACGGAATCAGGATGGGAAGAAGAAGTGGGCGGATTCAGCTGCAGGTGATAAATCAGGGCAGGATAAGGTGGTGAAGCGCTATGAGAGCTACCGGAGAGAGGAGCAATTGCCCAGAGGGGTAGAGGAGCGAAGAGTAAGTCTGTGCTGTGCTATTAGGATCATCGCTCACCTAGGTAGGTGCACATGGACGAGCAACGGCAGTCGGTCATCCTCCCTGTGTACGGCTATGCCGTACCCTTCCACATCTCAACGATCAAGAACGTCACGAAGACCGAAGAGGCAGATAGTATCGTTCTGCGAATCAATTTTCAATCACCAGGGCAAATCGCTGGAAAGAAGGAAGATATGCCTTTCGAAGATCCGGATGCTACCTTTATTCGCTCAGCATCGTTCCGATCTCAAGATCAACGGCATATGCTGAAAGTATTTGAGTCGATCACGGCGCTGAAGAAGGCTGCGACGAAGCGAGAAGCGGAGCGAAAGGAGTTGGCGGATGTCATTGAACAGGAGAAATTGAACGAGATCAAAGGTCGACATCCGTATGTCCTCAAGCAGGTCTATCCCAGACCTGCACCGGAAGGCAAGAAGACGGACGGTAACCTAGAGATCCACCAAAATGGTATTCGCTTTCGACCTGATGGGCCTGCGTCGAAGATCGACCTGTTATTCAGTAACATCAAACACCTCTTCTTCCAGCCGAGCGAGAAGGAGCTTATCGTCCTGATTCATGTCCACCTGAAGGCGCCGATCCTACTGGGAAAGAAGAAAACTTCCGATGTGCAATTTTACCGAGAAGTGACGGACATGTCGTTCGACGAGACAGGTGGGAAGAAGCGTCGAGCAAGGTATGGGGATGAGGATGAGATAGAGCAAGAGCAGGAGGACCGGAAAAGACGGCAAGAGCTCGACAAGCAGTTCCATGACTTTGCACGGCGGATAGAATCGGCTGCTCAAGCACAGCAATATGAGCTGGAGGTTGACATGCCTTTCCGAGAACTCGGTTTCAGCGGTGTCCCTCACCGGTCGAACGTCCTGCTCCTTCCCACCACCAATTGCCTCATACACCTCTCCGAATACCCTTTCACCGTCATCACTCTTTCAGAAGTGGAGATTGTTCATCTGGAGCGGGTCCAATTCGGTCTCAAGAACTTCGATATGGTTTTCGTACTCAACGACTTCAAAAAGGCGCCAGTACATATCAATGGTATACCTGTTGTTCACCTCGATAACGTCAAGGAATGGTTGGATTCTTGTGACGTCCCGATTTCGGAAGGACCGGTCAACTTGTCTTGGGGTCCGATCATGAAAACGATCGTGGAAGATCCTTATGCCTTCTTCGCGGAAGGTGGATGGGACTTCATAGCTGGCGGTGGAGAGGTGAGGATGTCGTTCAATACTGCGGATCTCACTGATGATTTGACGATCGCAGGATTCGGAAGAATCTGAGTCGGAGGAAGGATCCGAATTCAACGAGAGTTCGGCGGATGATGACGTGTCGGATGCTAGCAGCGAGTCTGGCTCGGACTGTGAGTGCTTCCCTTCAGCTTCCTGTAAGATGCTGATGGAGGTAGTCGATGAAGGAGGAGACGAGTCTGATGCTTCGGGATCGTTCGATGGGGAGGAGTCTGAGGGAGAGGACTGGGATGAGCTGGAACGGAAAGCAAAGCGAGGTAAGTCCTCATCTTCACCTGAACTCATGAATATTCTGACGAGTGCATCCAAGCCGATGAGAAGCGGCACGATAAGCACGATGACGATTCGGATGACGGCGCACGAAAGAAGAAGAAGGCAGGTCGTCGATAACATGGCATACTGTTGTAGCATATTGAGCTGGATGATACCTTTCCTTTAGCATGTTACCCTTCCGTCGTAATCATTATTCTTGTGCATATGATATCATGCAAAAACGTCCCTGCCTATCTACAGACTCAGTGTAAAATACAAACCCTCCTATCGTCAATGATTGTGGTATCAAATGCAAGGATCTCCGCGGTTATGGATGTCGTCAAGATTAGTCGTCTCGTTGCGCGTGGGTTTTGTTGTATGCCATGACCACCCTAAATTACATACTCAGCTTTCGAGCAGAACTCCCCAGTTGACCAACTTACCTTCCAATGTTCTTGAAGAACCACTCTCGTCCAGTCTGTTCACCGATTGGTAGGAACGGTCCAGGTGTTCCTCCTCGCAATATCAGAGCAATACCAGTCTGTTCCAGCGAGAGTGACTGCAGCTCTTCAAAGGGCACCTGCCAGATGACTCGAAGTTTCCGCAGTTGTACGAAGAGGAGTCGATTGTTTGAGAGGATTGAGACCGCGTCATCGCCGGGTACATCTAGATCGTCGTTAGTTGTTGCGATTTCCCGGTGAGGCAGTACTTACCGAGATGAGCAACGTAAGACTCATGGAAGTATGCTCCTGCGTCAAGATCCTTCAGCCATGATTGACCAAGCGCTTCCCTTGCAGAGAAAGGCTAGTACATATATTAGCAATGCTGTCACGCCAAAAGGAACCAGACACACCCTGAGCACTCCATCTGAAGAGATATAACGGGGTAATCGTACACGATCGAGATCGGTCTGATCGAAGACGGTGGTGGTATTCCGGATGCCTTCCGTCGAGGCGGAGAGGAAGTCCATGACACCGACAGCAGGCTTGGTGAAGAGACTATCGACACATCAGTCAGTATGCCAGTAGAAGCTGGGCTGACACACCCAACGAAGCCCTTGCCGACACCTTTGGCGAAACCAGAGGCTCCACCCTTCTCAGCACCTTCCATAGGCTTCGATGCAACGCCTTCGAAGGCGCTCGTAACACTGTCCGCGAAAGCGCTTGCACCCGCTGCGACGCCATATCTATAGTCAAACCGG